>Ga0209583_10000065_pt1 | contig 32199 bp, 26 predicted proteins | sample Str014_FD_187201 | JGI IMG/M metagenome (GOLD analysis project Ga0209583, IMG submission 187201) | Freshwater sediment microbial communities in response to fracking from Pennsylvania, USA - Straight Creek_MetaG_SC_2014 (SPAdes) (version 2) | ecosystem: Environmental > Aquatic > Freshwater >... | reverse complement strand
GCGGCGAAAACCGGTGCGCCACTCGGTCACGGTCACGGTGAACCCGATGTACAGCACGAGCGCGCCGAACGTGATCGCCGCGAACCAGCCGTCGAACTTGGCGGAGAGCAGGCTGATCACCAGCGCGATCTCGACCAGCGTGGGCAGGATGTTGTAGATCGTGTAGTTCAACAGCGACTGGATCGAACGCGAGCCGCGTTCGATGTCGCGCGAGACACCGCCGGTCTGGCGCTCGAGGTGAAAGCGCAGGCTCAGCGCCAGCAGGTGCTCGAAGGCCTCGAGCGAAACGCGCCGCGCGATGCGCGCCGCGACCGGGTAGAAGAGGAACTCGCGCAACTCGGTGAACAGTGTGATCGACAGCCGCAGCGCGCCGTAGGCGAACAGCAGCGCGACCGGCACCGTCAGCACCGCGCTCGGGTCGCCGGGCTTCAGGTCGAGCGCATCGACCAACTTCTTGAGCACCAACGGCACGCCGACGTTCGCGAGCTTCGCGCCGACGAGAAACGCCAGCGCGACCAGCACGCGCCAGCGCCACTGCAAGACGTAGGGCAGCAGCTTCTTGAGCGTCGACCAGTCGGAGCGGGGTGGCGGGGCGGTGCCGCCAGGGGCAACGGCGGCGGGTGGGGAAAGGGTCGACGGGCGCATCGGTGCGAGGCGACGCTCAGGCTTCCAGCCCGTACTTGCCTTCGACGATCGGGCGGTTCTCGTTCAGGCGGATCGCGCCGACCACGAGCCGATAGATCACCCACACCGTGTCGGCGATCAGCACGAACCAGCCGATCAGCACGATCATCAACAGCACGCCGACGATGGCGGCGATCAGACTGATCCAGAAGGTGCGAATCTGCCAGGTGAAGTGCGAGGCGAGGTAGGTGCCGGCGACATCACCGCGCTTCACGTAGTTCATGATGATCGCGGCGAGGCCGGTGATGCCGACGACGAAGCTGGCCGCGTACAGGCCGTAGATGATCCAGGTCAGGGTCTTGTTGGAACGCAGGGTGTCGTCGGTGATCGGATCGGTCATGGGGTCCTCCGTCGTGTGGTGCTTGTTCTGGCCGCTCGAGACGGGCCCGGAATCTTCGCATGGCCCCGACGGCAAAGGTGGAAGAATCCTCGCCACGACGACAACGCCCGCAGGTGAGCCTCGATGCCCCAGACCCCAGCCGCCCCACCGGTGTCCGAATCGCCAGCGCCGCTGCGCCTGCCCGACGACCGCCAGCTCGTGCTGCGCGTGATGCCGATGCCGGCCGATGCGAACGGCAATGGCGACATCTTCGGCGGCTGGATCATGGCGCAGGTCGACATCGCCGGCGCGGTGCTGCCGGCGCGCATCGCGAAGGGCCGCATCGTGACCGTCGCAGTCAACGAGTTCATATTCAAGCAGCCGGTGTCGATCAGCGACCTGCTGAGCTTTTATGCCAAGGTCGAGCGCATCGGCAAGACCTCGATCACGGTCAATGTCGAGGTCTATGCCGAACGCGATCCGGCGAATCTGCAGGTCGTGAAGGTGACCGAGGCGAATCTCACCTACGTGGCGATCGACCAGCACGGCAAGCCGCGCCTGATACCGACGGCCTGAGCGTCAGGCCTCGGCGCGCACGCGCGGCTCGATCGCCGACAACACGCCGAGAAATTCGCGCCGCCACCAATGCACGTCGTTCGCGCGGATCCGCGCGAGCAACGCCGCCTGCCGCTCCCGCCGCTCGACCAGCGGCATCTGCAGCGCCCGCTGGATCGCCTGCGCGGTGGCCGGGATGTCGTACGGGTTCACCATGATCGCCTCGCGCATCTGCTCGGCCGCGCCGGCGAAGCGCGAGAGCACCAGCACGCCGGGGTCGGCCTCGTCCTGCATCGCAACGTATTCCTTCGCGACCAGGTTCATGCCGTCGCGCAGCGGTGTGACCAGCGCGACGCGCGCGCAGCGGTACAGCGCGGGCAGCCGGCGCCGGGCCCAGGTGCGGTGCAGGTAGCGGATCGGCATCCAGTCGAGCTCGCCGTAGTCGCCGTTGATCTCGCCGGCCAGGCCTTCGAGTTCGTGGCGCAGGTCGGCATAGGCGTCGACGCTCTCGCGCGTGGGCGAGGCGATCTGGATCAGCGTGGCGCTGTTGCGGTTCTCCGGGTAGTTCGCGAGCAGCTCTCGGAATGCGCGAAAGCGGCGCGGCAGCCCCTTCGAATAATCGAGCCGGTCGACGCCGACGAGCAGCCGGCGCTTGCTGTACTGGTCACGCAGCATCGCCTCGGTCTCGCGCGATTCGCTGCTGTTGGCCAGGCGCCGGAACTCGTCGACGTCGATGCCGATCGGGAACGCGCGCGCCACCACGCGCCGGCCGTACGCCTCGAACTGCTCTTCGCCGAGCGCGGTCGCGTTCGCCTCTTCGACGACGAAGCGCGCGAAATGATCGGCATCGGCGCGCGTCTGCAGGCCGACGAGGTCGTAGGCGAAGAACGAGCGCATCAGCCATTCGTGGCCAGGAATCGCCGCGAGGATCGGCGGCGGCGGCAGCGGGATGTGCAGGAAGAAGCCGATGCGTTGCCGGCAACCGAGCGCGCGCAACTCGGCGGCAAGCGGGATCAGGTGGTAGTCGTGCACCCAGATCACGTCGTCGGGCCGCAGCAGCGCGGCCAGCTTGCGCGCGAACAGGCGATTCACGCGCTGGTAGCCCGCGAAGAAGCCGGCGCCGAAATCGGCGAGGTCGAGCCGGTAGTGCAGCGCCGGCCAAAGCGCCTGGTTCGAGTAGCCGCCGTAGTAGGCGTCGTGGTCGGCACGCGAAAGGTCGATCGTGACCAGCTGGACCGGGCCGGATCGCTGCGTGTGCAACTCGCCCTCGCCGGGCGCGCCGCCCTCGATCACCTTGCCGCTCCAGCCGAACCACAGGCCACCGCTCTGCGAGAGCGCATCGCCGAGCGCGACCGCCAAGCCGCCGGCCGCGGCCTTGCGCGGGTCGCCGATGCGGTTCGAGACGACGACGAGTCGGCCGGGCGCTGGCCTGATCATGAGTCGTGCTTCGCGGCGGCCGTGAGCCAGGCGCCGACCGCGTCGGTGTCGGCCAGCCGGTAGCGGGCCTGCGACTCGCCACCACCGACACGCACACCGTAGCCGCCTGCGGACTGCACGGCAGCGATGCCGTCTTCATCGGTCACATCGTCGCCGACGAACACCGGCTGGCGCCCTGCGAACGGCGGTTGCGCCATCAACGCGCCGACTGCGATCCCTTTCGACACCGCACGCTGCTTGAGTTCGAACACGCAGTGGCCGTGCAGCCACTGCCACGCAGCACTCGCCTCGCGTGCCGCGGCAAGCGCCGCGTGCAACGCATCGCGGCACTCGCTCTCCAGCTCGGGGCGCGCGCGGTAGTGCAGGGAGAAGCCGCTCGGCTTGATCTCGAGGATCAACCCGGCATGCGCTGCGACCAGCACGCGAGCCGCATGCATGACTGTCGATGGTGGCTCGCCGAGTTGCCGCTTGACGCGGCCAGAGGTGCCGCGCCACTCGGCCCCGTGAGCGCCGGCGGCGGCCAGCCGCAGCGGCGCCAGGAAATCGTCGATCTGTGCGAGCGGCCGGCCGCTCACGATCGCCAGCGCACCGCCGAGTCGGCTGGCCAGCGCCTGCAGCGAAGGCTGCACCCATGCCGGCACCCGCACGTCCTGCGGGCGCGGTGCGATCGGTGCCAGCGTGCCGTCGAAGTCGAGGAACAGCGCAGCCGACTCCGACAACGGAGGAGGTTCGCTCGGTGTCATCGAGGGGCAACGCTAACAGAGCATGGCCACGCGCGGTGTAGGCCGAAGCCGACAGAACTCGGGCGCCGATCCGTTCGTCACTTCTCCATCGGCAGGATCTTGTCGACCACGAAGCGTGCGAGCGCCTCGCCGCAGGCCCGGTACACCGGCTCGCCCGGGTGAAAACCGTCGCGCGACATGGCCGCCGGCGCGAGCTGCAACGCGATCGGCGTGTGGAAGACGTTGTGCCTGGTCAGCGCCCATTTCGCCATCGCCTCGTCGTGCAGCCGCGCATCGGCACCCATCACACGGCGCAGCGGTTGCGGCAGCAGCGGAAACTGGTTGATCGGCGGCAAGGGCGCGAACACCACGTAGCGCGCCCGCCCCTCGACGAGCAGCCACTCCGCCAGCGCGGCGCGGTGCTGCACCGCGCGCTGCGGCGGGATCAGGTCGATCACGTCGTTGACGCCGGTCAGCACGATCGCGATGTCGGCCACCGGCGGCGGGTCGGCGCGCAGCATGTCGTGCACCTGCAGCGTGGTCAGGCCCGACTTGGCACGCAGCCGCCAGCGCAGCGCGCGGCCGCTGCGGCGATGCAGCGTGCGCGTGAAGTGGCCGGCGAGCGCGTGGTCCTGATTCATCACGCCGACACCGGCGGCCGACGAGTCACCGGCGATCAGCACGCGCAAGGCGCCGGCGCCGCTGCCGAGCTGGCCCTCGCGCGGGCCTTCGGCCTCGGGCAGCACGGGCAAGCGCTTGCGTGTCGCGCGTGCCTGCGCGAGCAACACCGGCGACAGGATCAGTTTCAGCGCGAAGGACATTCCCTGATCAAGAGAAGGTCGAGAAATCGGGCTTGCGCTTCTGGAAGAACGCGCTGAACGCTTCTTGCGCCTCGGGGCTGCGCAGGCGCTTGCCGAAGACCTCGGCTTCGGCCGAGATGGTCTCGGCGGCGAGCTTGGCGCGTGCACTGCGCATCAGTGTCTTGCTGTCGCGCACCGCGCCCGGCGGCAGCGCATTGAAGCGCTCGGCGATGCGGCGCGCGTGAGGCGCGACCTCAGCTGCCGGCAGCACCGCGTTGGCGATGCCGCACTCGACCGCTTCGGCACCGGTGAACGGGTCGCCGAGCAGCAGCTTCTCGGCGGCACGCACGTTGCCCATCAACTGCGGCACGATCAGGCTGGAGGCGAACTCGGGCACGAGGCCGAGGCTGACGAAGGGCATCGCCAGGCGCGCTTCGTCGGAGACGTAGACGAAGTCGCAGTGCAGCAGCAGCGTCGTGCCGATGCCGATCGCAGCGCCCGTCACCGCTGCGATCACCGGCTTGTCGCAGCCCATCAGCGCACGCATGAACACGAACGCCGGCGACTCGGTCGTGCCGGGCGGGCGCTGCATGAAATCCTCGATGTCGTTGCCCGAGGTGAAGATGCCGGGCTGGCCGGTGATCAGCACGGCGCGCACCGCGGCGTCGGCCTTCGCGGCGTCGAGCGCGTCGGCCATCTGCTGGTACATCGCGCCGGTGATCGCGTTCTTTTTCTCGGGGCGCGCGATCTCGATCGTCGCGACGCCGTTCAGGGTGGCGGTCTTGATGCTCATGGGGCTGTTTCCTTCGAGGGGTTTTGTTCAGGCCGTGGCAACGGCTTCGTTCCAGTGGTTCGCCAGGTGCATCAGGTGGGCACGCGTGTAGGCCGGCTTGTCGAGTGTGCCGTAGGCGAAGTGCGGCTGCAGCGGGCCGTCGAAACGATCGAACGCCTGCAGCGCAGCGATTGCGTGATCGACTGCAGGCATCAGCGGCTGGCCTTGCGCGATCGCCGGCGCGCCGGGGATCGGCTCGGTGAGGTCGTGCGCCATCGCGCCGCGTGCATTGAACAGCGCGAACGCATACGAGCCGAGCGTGGCGCGGAACCAGGCCGGCTTGAGCGCCGGAAAGCCCACCATCGAGAACTCGACGCTCTGCGCCACGTGATGCAGCACATGCGCCAGATCCCAGGCGCCGGTCATGCGGGGCGCCGTGGTCTTCAATTGCGCGAGCGTGCCGAGCGCGCCACCGATCGATGCGAAGCGCTCCGATGCGAGCGAAGCCGGCCGCACCTGGCTCACGACGATCGGCGCCGCGAGCGCACCGGCGCCGATCACGACGCCGACCTTGCGCACGGCGCTGCGCCGCTCCGCGTCCATGCGTTCAGACGCGCTCGAAGATGCCGGCCGCGCCCTGCCCGGTGCCCACGCACATCGTCACCATCCCGTACTTCAGGTTGTGGCGGCGCAGCGCGTGCACGACGGTCGCGGCGCGGATCGCACCGGTCGCGCCGAGCGGGTGGCCGAGCGCGATCGCGCCGCCCATCGGGTTGACTTTCGCCGGGTCGAGGCCGACGCTGTTGATCACCGCCAGCGACTGCGCCGCGAAGGCTTCGTTCAGCTCGATCCAGTCGATGTCCGAGAGCTGCAGGTTCGCGTACTTCAGCGCCGCGGGGATCGCCTCGATCGGGCCGATGCCCATGATCTCGGGCGGCACGCCGCGCGCCGCGAAGCTGACGAAGCGCGCGAGCGGCGTCAGGCCGTACTGCTTGACGGCCTTCTCGCTCGCGAGGATCAGCGCACCGGCGCCGTCGCTCGTCTGCGAGCTGTTGCCGGCCGTGACCGACCCCTTGGCCGCGAACACCGGGCGCAGCTTGGCCAGGCCCTCGAGCGAGGTGTCGGGGCGCGGGCCTTCGTCGAGGCTGACGGTGCGGGTCTTCGTGCCTTGCTCACCTGTGAGCAAATTCGGAAAACGGTCGACGATGTCGATCGACGTCATCTCGTCGGTGAACTCGCCGGCGGCCTGCGCCTTCATGGCGCGCAGGTGCGATTCGAGCGCGAACGCGTCCTGCGCCTCGCGCGAGACCTTCCATTGCGCTGCGACCTTCTCGGCCGTGATGCCCATGCCGTAGGCGATGCCGATGTTCTCGTCTTTCTCGAAGATCGCCGGGTTGAACGAGGGCTTGTTGCCGCCCATCGGCACCAGGCTCATCGACTCGGCGCCGCCGGCGATCAGCACATCGGCCTCGCCGACGCGGATGCGGTCGGCCGCCATCTGGATCGCGGTGATGCCCGAGGCGCAAAAGCGATTCACCGTCACGCCACCGACCGGTTTCGGAAAGCCGCACAGCGCGACCGCGATGCGCGCCATGTTCATGCCCTGCTCGCCCTCGGGGAACGAGCAGCCGATGATCGCGTCCTCGATCGCACCCGCGTCGAGCGATGGCACCTGCCGCATCGCGCTCTTGATCGCGGCGACCAGCAGGTCGTCGGGCCGGGTGTTCTTGAAGTACCCGCGGCCGGAGCGGCCGATCGGGGTGCGCGTGGCGGCGACGATATACGCCTCTTGAACCTGCTTGCTCATGGTCTTGTCCTTCGCGTTCAGTTGCGCACGGGTTTGCCGGTCTGCAGCATCCCCATGATTCGTTCTTGCGACTTCGGGTGGTCGAGCAGCGCGCAGAAATGCTTGCGTTCGAGCACCATCAGGTACTCTTCGCTGACCATCGAGCCCGCATCGACATCGCCGCCGCACACCACGTCGGCGATCAGCGCCGAGATGTGGAAATCGTGCGCGCTGATGAAGCCGCCGTCGCGCATGTTCGCGAGCTGGGCCTTGATGGTCGCGATCGCGTTGCGGCCGGCGACCGGGAACAACGTGCGTGCCGGCGCGCGGTAGCCGCTCTCGTACATCGCCTTCGCCTGCGCCGTCGCCACGAACAGCAACTCGTCCTTGTTCGGCACGATCACGTCCGACCACAGCAGGTAGCCGAGCTTGCGCGACTCGATCGCGCTGGTGCCGACCTTGGCCATCGCCGCGTTCGTGAAGCCATCGCTCAGGAACTTGAAGATGTCGGCGTTCGCGTTGCCCGCACTCGCCATCTCGGCCGCGCGGCGCGCGATGCAGGCCAGCCCGCCGCCGCCCGGGATCAGCCCGACACCGACCTCGACCAGTCCCATGTAGCTCTCCATCGCGGCAACACGCCGCGCGCTGTGCAGCGCGATCTCGCAGCCACCGCCGAGCGCGATGCCGCGGATCGCCAAGACCACCGGAACGCTCGCGTAGCGCAGGCGCAGCATCGCGTCCTGCAGCTTCTTGACCTCCGGCAGGATGCCTTTGCCGCCACTCTTCATGAAGACCGGCATCATCTGCTCGAGGTTGGCGCCGGCCGAGAACACGTCGTCGGGCGACCAGATCACCAGGCCCTTGTAGCCACGCTCGGCGAGGTCGACCGCCTTCAGCAGGCCTTCGATCACGCCCTGCCCGATCAGGTGCAGCTTCGCGGTGATGCTGGCGATCAGCACCTCGCCGTCCAGCGTCCAGACGCGCATCTCGTCGTTCTTGAAGACCTCGGTGCCGGTGGTCAGCGGCGCCGCGGCGCCTGAACCCAGCACCGATTCGCGGAACGCCTGGCGCTCGTAGACCGGCAGCGTGCTCGGCGCGACCCAGCGCGCATGCGCGGCGCTCCACGAGCCTTCGGGCAGGTGCACGCCGTTGTTCGACGCGACCGGCCCTTCGAACACCCATTGCGGCAGCGGTGCGGTGCTCAACGCCTTGCCAGCCTCGATGTCCTCCTTGATCCAGTTCGCGACGGTCGTCCAGCCCGCCGCCTGCCACAGCTCGAACGGCCCTTGCTGCACACCGAAACCCCAGCGCATCGCGAAGTCGATGTCGCGTGCGCTCTCGGCGATGTCGGCGAGATGCACCGCGGCGTAGTGGAAACTGTCGCGCAGGATCGCCCACAGGAACTGGGCCTGCGGGTTCTTCGATTCGCGCAGCAGCTTCAGGCGCTCGGGCGGCGGCTTCTTGAGGATGCGCGCGACGATCTCGTCGGCCTTGCCGCCGCCGGCGACGTATTCGCCGCTGGCCGGGTCGAGCCGCAAGATTTCCTTGCCGACCTTCTTGTAGAAGCCGGCGCCGGTCTTCGAGCCCAGCGCGCCGCGCTCGATCAGCATCGCGAGCACCTTCGGCGTCGCGTAGATCGAGGAGAACGGGTCTGGCGTAGCCTTGTCATCACCGAGGTTGTCTTGCAGCGTCTTGATGACGTGCGACATCGTGTCGAGCCCGACCACGTCCGCGGTGCGGAAGGTGCCGCTCGACGCGCGGCCGAGCTTCTTGCCGGTCAGGTCGTCGACCACGTCGTAGCTCAGGCCGAAGGTCTCGGCCTCCTTCATCGTCGCCAGCATGCCGGCGATGCCGACACGGTTCGCGACGAAATTCGGCGTGTCCATCGCGCGCACCACGCTCTTGCCGAGCGCGGTGGTGACGAAGGCCTCGAGCTGGTCGAGGATCTCGAGGTTCGTCGTCGGCGTGTTGATCAGCTCGACGAGCGCCATGTAGCGCGGCGGGTTGAAGAAGTGGATGCCGCAGAAGCGCGGCTTGATGGCCTCGGGCAGCACTTCGGAGAGCTTGGTGATCGACAGGCCCGAGGTGTTGCTCGCGACGATCGCATGCGATGCCACGGCCGGCGCGATCTTCTCGTAAAGCGCGAGCTTCCAGTCGATGCGCTCGGCGATGGCCTCGATGATCAGGTCGCAGTCCTTGAGCTTGTCGAGGTGGTCTTCGTAGTTCGCCTGCTCGATCAGTGCGGCGTCTTCAACGATGCCGAGCGGCGCCGGCTTGAGCTTCTTCAAGCCCTCGATCGCCTTCGTGACGATGCCGTTCTTCGGGCCTTCCTTGGCCGGCAGGTCGAACAGGATCACAGGCACCTTGCAGTTGACGAGGTGGGCGGCGATCTGCGCGCCCATCACGCCGGCGCCGAGCACGGCGACCTTGCGGACTGGGAATCGGTTCATTTCTGCTCCTTGAACTTCAAATGCGAATGGGTCATTCCACGCGAATCCACGTTTGCGTGCGCCCGATCATCGGCGTGCCGATGTAGCCGCGCACCGCCAGCGTCTTGCCACCGTCCTGCGGCGTTAGGCGCACCTTGTAGGTCTTGCCGTTGTTAGGGTCGAGGATCTCGCCGCCCTCCCAGCGGCCCTTGTCGGACTCGCTCTGCTTGACGCCCTGGATCAGTGTCATGCCGATCAGCGGCTTGTCCTTGCGGTCGTCGGCGCACTTGTCGCACACCGCGTCGGCCTTCGTGGCCGGGTCGAGCAGCTTCTCGAGCTTGCCGGTGAAAACGCCGCCCGCCTCGGTGATGCGGATCAGCGACTTCTCCTTCTTTGTCTCGTCGTCGATGGTCTTCCAGACGCCGGCCGGCGTGGCCTGCGCGTGGGCGATCGCTGCGAACAGGCCGAGGCCCAAGGCGAACACGAGTGTTTTGGTGCGAGTCACGGCTTGTCTCCTTGGTAGCGATGCGCGTTCAGAACAACGCCTCGTCCATCTCCATCAGCGATGCCGAGCCGGCACGCGCGGTGCGGATCAGTGTCGCCGTTTCCGGCAAGAGCTTCGCGAAATAGAAGCGCGCTGTGGTCAGCTTCGCCTTGTAGAACGGATCCCCACTGTCGACCTTCGCGAGCGCGACCTTCGCCATGCGCGCCCAGAAGTACGCGAACACCAGGTGGCCGCACACGCGCAGGTAATCGACCGCCGCCGCGCCGACTTCGTCCGGGTTCTTGAAGGCCTTCATGCCGATCTCGGTCGTCAGCTTGGTCACCTTGTCGCCGAGGTCGGCGAGCGGGTTGACGAACTCCTGCATGTCCTCGCTCGTGCCTTCGTCCTCGACGAACTGCGCCACCAGCTTGCCGAACTTCTTGAGCTTCGCGCCGTTGTCGCCGAGCACCTTGCGGCCCAGCAGGTCGAGCGACTGGATCGTGTTCGTGCCCTCGTAGATCATGTTGATGCGGGCATCGCGCACGTATTGCTCCATGCCCCACTCGCGGATGTAGCCGTGGCCGCCGAAGACCTGCATGCAGTGCGAGGTTGCGAGCCAGGCGTTGTCGGTGAAGAAGGCCTTCACGATCGGCGTGACGAGTGCGACCATGTCGGCGCACTCGGCGCGAACGCTTTCGTCGTCGCTGGCGAGTTCCTTGTCAAGCTGCAGCGTGGTCCACATCGCCAGCGCGCGGCCGCCTTCGGCGTAGGCGCGCGCGGTCAGCAGCATCTTGCGCACGTCCGGGTGCACGATGATCGAATCGGCCGGCTTGTCGGGGTTCTTCACGCCCGAGAGCGAGCGCATCTGGATGCGGTCTTTCGCGTAGGCAACGGCGTTCTGGTAGGCCACTTCCGTCAGGCCGAGCGACTGCATGCCGACGCCGAGCCGTGCCGCATTCATCATCACGAACATCGCGGCCAGGCCCTTGTTCGGCTGGCCGACCAAGGTGCCGATGGCGCCATCGAGGTTCAGCTGCGCGGTCGCGTTGCCGTGGATGCCCATCTTGTGCTCGAGCCCGCCGCAGAAGATCGGATTGCGCGCGCCCAGCGAGCCGTCGGCGTTGACGATGAATTTCGGCACGACGAACAGCGAGATGCCCTTCGAGCCCGCCGGTGCATCCGGCAGGCGCGCGAGCACGAGGTGGATGATGTTCTCGGCCATGTCGTGTTCGCCGGCCGAGATGAAGATCTTGTTGCCGGTGATCTTGTAGGTGCCGTCGGCTTGAGGCTCGGCCTTGCTGCGCAGAAGCCCGAGGTCTGTGCCGCAGTGCGATTCGGTCAGGCACATCGTGCCGGTCCAGTGGCCGCTCGTCAGCTTCGGCAGGTACATCGCCTTCTGCGCCTGCGACCCGTGCGCGTGCAGCGCCTCGTAGGCGCCGTGCGAGAGGCCGGGGTACATCGTCCAGGCCTGGTTCGCCGAGTTCATCATCTCGTACATGCACTGATTCACCAGGTGCGGCAGGCCCTGGCCGCCGAACGCCGGGTCGCAGCTCAGCGCCGGCCAGCCGCCTTCGACGAACTGCGCGTACGCGGCCTTGAAACCTGTCGGTGCCTTGACCTCGTGCGTGGACTTGTCCAGCACGCAGCCTTCTTCGTCGCCGCTCTGGTTGATCGGCGCGATCACGCTGCTGGCGAACTTGCCGCCTTCTTCGATCACCGCGTTGATGGTGTCGGCATCGATATCGGCATGCGCTGGCAGCGCCTTCAGTTCGGTGACGACATCGAGCAACTCGTGCATGACGAACTGCATGTCGCGCAGCGGCGGTGTGTACTGGGGCATCAATTGCTCCTGGAAGTTGAAATCAGGTTGATTCGGAGCTGCGCTTGCGACTTGCCGCCGCGGCGGCATCGGCGGTGGGCGCAGCGATGTAGTGGGAGAGCACGTTCTCGAAGCCGGCGCGCGCCCGCGCATCGGCGCCCGGGCGGCGCAGGAAGCGCGCGTCGTGATGAAGAGCGAGGATCAGGCCGTGCACCTCGAACAGCATCTGCTGCGGGTCGGTGTCGGCGCGCAGGTGGCCGCAGGCGATGGCCATGCGGATCGCGCGCTCGAGCGCGTTGTGCCAGGCTTGAACCATGCTGACGAGCGCGTCGCGCACCGGGCCGGGCCGGTCGTCGAACTCGACCGCGCCGCTGATGTAGATGCAGCCCGCGTCGATCTCGACCGAGACGCGCTTGAACCAGCGGTCGTACATCGCGCGCAGCCGCGGCAGCCCGCGCGGCGCCTTCATCGAGGGCTCGAAGATCTCGGCCTCGAACTTGGCGTGGTACTCGCGCACCACCGAGATCTGCAACTCCTCGCGCGAGCCGAAGTGCGCGAATACGCCGGACTTGCTCATCTGCGTGACCTCGGCCAGCGCGCCGATCGACAAGCCTTCGAGCCCCATGTGCGAGGCAAGTGCGAGCGCCGCGTCGAGGATCGTTGCGCGGGTCTGGCGGCCCTTCATCAGAGGCCGGGCCGGGGCCGCAGACGGGAAGGTGTCGCGGACAGGCTCGTTCAACAGCGTGGTGGGGTCGGTCACGGTGGTCGGCCAGCGCTTGCTGGCGATCTGAGGGATGAAAGCGCAAAAACGAACGATCGTGCTATTTTGCAGAGGATTGCATGACCACGCCGTGATTGCTGCACGCGATTTCCGTAATTTTTCTAGGCTGTCGTGCCTAGAACGTGCAGCGCTCCGGCTTGACAACGGGTTTACCCGCATGTCGTCGGCGCGCAAGGCCGTTGCTACCATCGCCAGCCAAGCAAACACGCGGCCATCCGCGGTGGGGTCGCGGATGAAGATCGCAGTGGTGGGGTTGGGCGCCGTCGGAGGGCTGATGGCGGCGAAGCTCGCCACTGCGGGCCACGAGGTGAGCGCCATCGCGCGCGGCGCGACGCTCGCCTCGGTGCGCGAGCGCGGCTTGCGGCTCGAGATGGGCGGGCGAGAGGTCACCGCGCAAATTGCCGCCAGCGATGATGCCGGGGCGCTCGGCGCGCAAGACCTCGTGATCGCCGCACTTAAGGGCCCGGCGCTGGCCGACGCGGCCGCGGCGATGCAGCCGCTGCTCGGCCCGCAGACCATCGTGATGCCGGCGATGAACGGCGTGCCGTGGTGGTTCCTGCAAGCAGCACCGGAATCGATGGCGCTGACCGACCGCACGCTCGCGAGCGTCGACCCCGGCGCGCGCATCGGCCGCTTGTTGCCGCTCGAACGCGTGGTCGGCTGCGTCGTGCACCTGACCTGCTCCAGCCCCGAACCCGGTCTGGTGCGGCACGGCTTCGGCGACAGGTTGATCGTCGGCGAACCCGCAGGCGGCGTGTCGGCCCGCGTCGACAAGATCGCGACAGCGCTGCGCGCCGCGGGTTTCGCGACCGAGGCCAGCACCGACATCCGCCACGACATTTGGTACAAGCTCTGGGGCAACATGACGATGAACCCGGTCTCGGCGCTGACCGGCGCCGAAAGCCACCGCATCATCGACGACCCGTTGGTGCTGCAATTCATGCTGGCCACGATGGAAGAGGCGCGGCTCATCGGTGCACGGATCGGCTGCGCGATCACGCAATCTGGCGAGGAGCGCATGGCGGTCGCACGCCAACTCGGCGCCTTCAAGACCTCGATGCTGCAGGACTCGCTCGCCGGCCGGCCGCTGGAGATCGACGCGCTCGTCGCCGCTGTCCACGAGATCGGCACGCGCCTGAACATCGCGATGCCGAACATCGGCGCACTGCTAGGCCTCAGCCGATTGATGGCCAGGGAGCGGGGTTTGTACCCGTCGCCACATGACGCGCCGATGAAGTCCACGCTGTAATTTCGAGACATCGCGCGAGCCGGCGGGCCGAAGCGCATGATGAGGGGTTGAGCAAACACACATTGATGCATTACGCTCGAAACCTCATGGAAGTACTGCAACTCGACATCTCCGGTCGGCCGCAGGCCTGGATCTCCGCGAAGGAAGCCGCGGTCATCTACGCAAGCGACGGCGTGGCATGGACCCTGGGTGATGCGTTCTATGTGCTACGCGGCGGGATGCAACGCCGCACCGGGTTGCAGTCGCGCATCGAGGTACATCCGATCATCGCGGTGAAGGGCTCGGTGCCGAGCCGGGCCTGGCGGCAGACACCGGCCTTGTCCAACCCGAAACTGTTCGCCCGCGACCGAGGCATCTGCGCCTACTGCGGCCACCGCTTCCACTTCGAAGACCTGACCCGCGAGCACATCGTGCCGACCTCGCGCGGCGGCCTCGACACCTGGATGAACTGCATCACGGCTTGCCGGCCCTGCAACGGCCACAAGGGCAACCGGTTGCCCGAAGAACTCAGCATGTCGCTGATGTACCTGCCCTATGTGCCCAGCCTGCACGAGGACATGATCCTGCGCGGCCGCCGCATCCTGGCCGATCAGATGGAGTTCCTGCTCGCCAGTGTGCCGCGGCATAGCCGGTTGCACGCGTAGCCCGCCGGCGCTGCTGCGCCCGCGCAAGGGTCTCGCCCGAGACCATGGCAAAGTTCTCGCTTGAGAATGCAGACCCGCGCGCTTGTCGCCCCCTTTTTTCCCACGGAGGACCGTCCCATGACGACCCAAAAGCCCACCATCGTCTACACCCTGACCGACGAAGCGCCGATGCTGGCCACTTTCGCGTTCCTGCCCATCATCCGTGCCTTCACCGCGCCGGCAGGCATCGAAGTGGCCGAGAGCGACATCTCGGTCGCTGCACGCGTGCTGGGCGAGTTCCCGGAGTTCCTGACAAATGCCCAGAAACTGCCCGACAACCTCGCCGAACTCGGCCGTCTCACGCTCGAGCCCGGCGCGAACATCATCAAGCTGCCCAACATCAGTGCCTCGGTCTCGCAGTTGATGGCGTGCATCAAGGAGTTGCAAGGCAAGGGCTACGCCTTGCCCGATTTTCCCGAGAACCCGAAGACCGATGCCGAGAAGGCGATCCGCACGCGCTATGCGAAGTGCATCGGCAGCGCGGTGAATCCGGTGCTGCGCGAAGGCAACTCCGACCGCCGCGCGCCCAAGGCCGTGAAGGAATACGCCCGCAAGAACCCGCACAGCATGGCCGACTGGAGCCAGGCCTCGCGCTCGCACGTGTCGCACATGCACGAGGGCGACTTCTATCACGGCGAGAAATCGATGACGCTGGCCGAGGCGCGTGATGTCAGGATGGAGCTGGTCACCAGGAGCGGCAAGACCGTCGTGCTCAAGCCAAAGGTCGCCTTGCGCGACGGCGAGATCATCGACTCGATGTTCATGAGCAAGAAGGCGCTGCTGGCCTTCTACGAGCGCGAGATCGACGACGCCTACAAGACCGGCGTGATGTTCTCGTTGCACGTGAAGGCCACGATGATGAAGGTCTCGCACCCGATCGTCTTCGGCCACTGCGTGAAGATCTTCTACAAGAACGCGTTCGAGAAGCACCAGAAACTGTTCGACGATCTGGGCGTGAACGTCAACAACGGCATGGTCAACCTGTACGACAAGGTGAACACGCTGCCGCAGTCGCAGCGCGACGAGGTGCTGCGCGACCTGCACGCCTGCCACGAAGGCCGGCCAGAACTCGCGATGGTCGACTCGGCCAAGGGCATCACGAACTTCCATTCGCCGAACGACATCATCGTCGACGCCTCGATGCCCGCGATGATCCGCAACGGCGGAAAGATGTGGGGCGCCGACGGTCGCTTGAAAGACGTGAAAGCCGTGATGCCCGAGAGCACCTTTGCCCGCATCTACCAGGAGATGATCAACTTCTGCAAGTGGCACGGCAACTTCGACCCGAAGACCATGGGCACCGTGCCCAACGTCGGCCTGATGGCGCAGCAGGCCGAGGAATACGGCTCGCATGACAAGACCTTCGAGATCACCGAAGCCGGCTCCGCCAACATCGTCGACCTCGCGACCGGCGAGGTGCTGTTGAGCCAGGAGGTGGAGGCCGGCGACATCTGGCGCATGTGCCAGGTGAAAGATGCGCCGATCCGCGACTGGGTCAAGCTCGCCGTCACGCGCGCGCGCAATTCGGGCACGCCGGCGGTGTTCTGGCTCGACCCGTACCGCCCGCACGAGAACGAGGTCATCAAGAAGGTCAAGCTCTACCTGAAGGACTTCGATACCAGCGGGCTCGACATTCAAATCATGAGCCAGGTGCGCGCGATGCGCTTCACGCTGGAGCGCGTGGTGCGCGGGTTCGACACGATCTCGGTCACCGGCAACATCCTGCGCGACTACCTCACCGACCTGTTCCCGATCATGGAACTCGGCACCAGCGCGAAGATGCTGTCGATCGTGCCGCTGATGGCCGGCGGCGGCATGTACGAGACCGGCGCCGGTGGCTCCGCGCCGAAGCACGTGCAGCAACTGGTCGAAGAGAACCACCTGCGCTGGGATTCGCTCGGCGAGTTCCTGGCGCTTGCCGTTTCGCTCGAAGACCTCGGCCTCAAGACCGGCAACGCTCAGGCCAAGATCCTCGCGAAAACGCTCGACGCCGCGACCGGCAAGCTGCTCGACAACAACAAGAACCCGTCGCCGAAGACCGGCCAGCTCGACAACCGCGGCAGCCAGTTCTACCTCGCGATGTACTGGGCGCAGGAGCTTGCGGCGCAGACCGACGACACAAAGCTGCAGGCGCAGTTCGCGCCGCTCGAGAAGGCGCTGGCCGCGAACGAGCAGAAGATCGTCGCCGAGCTCGCCGCCGTGCAGGGCCAACCGGCCGACATCGGCGGCTACTACCTGGTCGACGCCGCCAAGTGCACTGCGGTGATGCGGCCTAGCGCGACCTTCAACGCTGCGCTGGCGTCGGCGGCCGGCTGAGTGCGTTGTCGAGAAAGTCCGCGATGACACGCGCGAGCTCCTCGCGCCTGCCCTCGAAAAAGTGCTGACCGCCGGCGATGATGACTTGGCGGGACGCCGGGTTCGAGGCGATCTGCGCCTTGCGCTCGTCTGCGCCGAAGCGGGCCACGTCCCAGTCGCGCGTGCCGAACACGTCGAGCACCGGGATCTTGATGCGGAACATGTCTTCGAGCCCGTTGATGATGCTGACGAACACCCAGGCGTCGACGGGCACACGCGGGGTGTGGGTCAAATAGTGGTTGGCCATGGTCGCCCCCAGGCTGTGCGAGACGATCGCGACCTTCGCCGCGCCGCGGCCGCGCAGCCAGCCGATCGCCAGAGCGAGACGCTCGTCGGCATCGTCGAAGGTCGGCAGGTAGTCACCGATCTTCGCGGTGCCGGGCAGCACCGGCATCTGGATCGACAGGGTTGAGTAGCCGGCGTCGGCCAGCAGCAAGCGCAACTCGCCGTACAGGTCGTAGTCGGGCGACCAGCCGCGCCCGTGGACGATCACTACCGTGCCCCGCTCGACGGCAGCCCGAACGTAGAGCGCGAGGAAGCGATGGCCATTGCGCTGTTCCAGCCGTTGCACCTCTCCGAAGACCGGCGCGGCTAGCAACTCGTCGGCAAGGTGCGCCTCACGTGCATAGTCCTGGGCGTTGGCGCACAGGGCTGCGCTCGCGATTGCGGCTGCGCAGAGGCACTTCAGGCGGGGCGTGCGGGGCACGCGCGGCTGCGCGCACCCCGCTGAGTCCGGCGGCTGCGCCCCTATGCCAGCCGCAGCGGTAGCTTGCGCAGCCGCTTGCCCGTGGCCGCGAACACCGCGTTGCCCACCGCCGGGCCGATCATCGCCGTCACCGGTTCACCGATGCCGCCCGGCTTGCCACCGCTGGGCATCAGGATGATCTCGATCGCGGGGGATTGGTCCATGCGCACGACCGGGTAGTCGTGGAAGTTGTTCTGCTCGACCACGCCGTCTTTCAGCGTGATCTCACCGAACAGCGCAGCCGACAGGCCGAAGATCACGCTGCTCTCGATCTGCTGCTCGACGATGTTGGGGTTCACCATGGAGCCGAGGTCGGCGGCCACCGTGACCTTGTGTACGCGGATTTCGCCGCCTGTGACCGAGACCTCGGACACCAGCGCCAGGTACGTGCCGTAGCCTTCCATCACCGCAACGCCGCGCGAGCGACCCGCCGCCGGTGCGGTGCCCCAGCCCGACTTCTGCGCCGCCATGTCGAGCACCTTCAGGTGGCGCGGCGCGTTGGCGAGCAGGGTGCGACGGTAGGCGAGCGGGTCCTTGCCGGCCGCGACCGCGAGTTCGTCGATGAATGATTCGTTGGCGAACGCGTTGAGCGCATGCGACACCGAGCGCCAGTAGCCCACACGCAGCCCCGTGTCATGGATCACGACGTCGGCGTACTGGTTCGGAATGGCATAGGGCACGACCGAGGCTTCGGTCATGAACGGGTCGATGCCGTCTTTCACGAACACCGAGAACAGGCGCGCAGTCACGGACGGGCTGGTCAGGTGGAATTTGATCGCCGTCGGCATGCCCTGCGCATCGAGCCCGGCCGACATGCGGTGCAACGCGATCGGACGATAGAAGTCGTGCTTCATGTCGTCTTCGCGCGACCAGATCAGCTTCACCGGCGCGCCGACGGCCTTCGAAATCTCGACCACCTGCGCGATGAAGTCGACGTCGATGCGGCGCCCGAAGCCGCCACCGAGAAAGGTGGTGCGGATCGTCACCTGCTCGGGCTTGACGCCGGCGATCGCCGCCGCGGTGCCGACCGCGAGCTGCTGGAACTGGGTCGGGCCGTAGAGCAGTACCGAATCCTTGCGCACATCCGCGGTGAAATTCATCGGCTCCATCGGCGAGTGCGACAGGAACGGCAGCTCGTAGGTGGCGTCGATCCGGCGGGTCGCGGCCTTCATGCCGGCATCGACATCGCCGACCTTCTTGATCACCGCGCCAGGCTTGGCGGATGCAGTCTTGAGTGCAGCGCCGATGCTGGCCGAACTCAGCGCCTTGCCCGGACCCTCGTTCCACTTCACGTCGATCGTCTCGAGCGCCTTGCGCGCATGCCAGTAAGTGTCTGCCACGACCGCCACGCCATCGCTGATCTGCACGACGTTCTTGACGCCGGGCATGCCCTTGGCGCGCGAGGCATCGAAGCTGACCGGCTTGCCGCCGATGACCGGGCACTGCGCGAGCGCGGCGTAGAGCATTCCGGGCAGCTTCACATCGATGCCGAACTCGGCGCTGCCGTCGACCTTGGCTGGCGTGTCGAGCCGCTTCACCGGTTTGCCGATGATCTTGAAAGCGCTCGCCTCCTTCAGCTTCGGCGTCTTCGGCGCCTCGAGCTTCGAGGCTGCCTCGGCAAGTTCGCCGTAGGTCGCCTTCTGGCCCGCGGGCCCGATGACCATCGCGTTCTCGACGCGGCAAGCCGACGCCTCGACCTTCCATTGCTGCGCACCTGCGGCGATCAGCATCATGCGGGCCTGGGCGCCGGCGGCACGCAGCGAGTCGTAGGCCTCGGGCACCGAGGTCGACCCGCCGGTAAGCTGGCCGCCGAGCATGGTGTTGATGTAGGGCTCGCGGGCAGGCGCCATCTCCACTCGGATCGCGTCCATCGACACCTCGAGCTCTTCGGCAACGAGCATCGGCAACGAGGTGAACACGCCCTGCCCCATCTCGGACCGCGCGCAGATGATGGTGACGGTGTTGTCGGCACCGACCTTGACCCAGGCGTTGGGCATCACGCCAGGCGCGGTGGCGCTCGGCCGCAGCGCTGCAGAGGCGCTATTGCCCGGCACCATCGCGCAACCGACGATCAGGCCACTGCCCAGTACCCCGCCGGTGGCAATGACACTGGTCTTGAGGAACAGGCGACGCGAGCTGTTGGCAACAAGGGTTTGCATGATCAGGCTCCCTTCGTGCCGGCGGCGGTGTGGATCGCGGCGCGGATGCGCGGGTAGGTGCCACAGCGGCAGATGTTGCCGGACATGGCTTGGTCGATGTCGACATCGTTCGGCTTCGGCTTCTCTTTCAGCAGCGCCACCGCGCTCATGATCTGGCCTGACTGGCAGTAGCCGCACTGAGGCACATCGTGCGCCACCCAGGCCGCCTGGATCTTGCGGCCCACCTCGGTCGCCGCGACCGACTCGATCGTGGTCACCTGCTTGCCGGCCACCGCCGACAGCGGCGTCTGGCACGAACGCACGGGCACGCCATCGAGGTGCACGGTGCAGGCGCCGCACAGCGCCATGCCGCAACCGAACTTCGTGCCGGTCAGGCCGATCTCGTCGCGGATCACCCAGAGCAAGGGCGTATCGGCCTCGGCCGTCACCTCCACCGTCTTGCCATTCACGTTGATGCGAGTCGTCATCGAGATCTCCTGGTGGGGTCGTTGTTTTTGCGTCGGCGCACCGCCTGCAGCTGTCGATGCTAGCCGCGCAATTCCATTCGGGCAGAGGGGAATCCCGTTGTCACATTTCGGAGCGGAGCGGGGCTCGCGCGCAGCGCCGCAACAGGCCGGCCACCTCGGCCGGCACCCGCCCAGACTGGCGCATTCGTCATTCGAAAGGCAAGCGATGAAACCCACCCGGTACGAACGCGGCCTGAAGCAACTGAGTGCCGTCGACGGCGATGGCGGCGTGCGCGTCGTCGAGGCGCTGGCGCAGTCGTTCCCCGATTTCGCGACCTACCTGGTCGAGTACCCGTTCGGCGACATCTACAGCCGGCCCGGCCTCGGCCTGCGCGAGCGCGAGATCGCCGTGGTGGCCGCCCTGTGCGCGATGGGCAACGCGGCGCCGCAGCTCAAGTTGCATCTGCACGCCGCGCTGCACGTGGGCTGCACGCCGACCGAGATCGTCGAGGTGGTGATGCAGATGTCGGTGTGTGCCGGTTTTCCGGCAGCGCTCAACGGGCTCTCGGCGGTTCGGGAGGTGTTCGGCGAGGCGGGGATCGCGTTGCCGTTGCCGGGTTGAGCGCTTGCTGACGGAGCGCGCAGCACCACGCTCCTTCTTGATCTCGACGGCCTCTCGGCTACTCCGGAATCAAGCGCCACGCACCGTTCTGCAACTGCATCAACTCGCGTCCGCGCTTGTCGAAGCCGGAGTGGTCGGCCGCCGACATGTTGTAGACACCCTGCGTGCCGACCAGCTCCTTGGTCGCTTCGAGTGCATCGCGCAACGCGACGCGAAAGGCCTCGGTGCCGGGCTGGCCGCGCTGAAGCGCGACGGGCACGGCGCGCTGCAGCAGCAGACCGGCATCGAACACATTGGCGCCGAAGGTCGCGGGCTTCGTGCCGTAGAGCTTCTCGTAGGCGCCGATGTAGTCGAGCGCGACCTTCTTCGACGGGTTGGCATCGGGCACCTCGCCGAGCACCAGCATCAGGCTCGCGGCCATCACGGCGCCGTCGACCGCCTTGCCGCCCAGGCGCACGAAGTCGGGCGTGGCGGCGCCGTGGGTCTGGTAGATCTGGCCCTTGTAGCCGCGCTCGACCAGCGTCGTGTGCGGCAGCACGGTCGGGCCGCCGGCGGCACCGATCAGCACCGCGTCGGGGTTGGCGGCGGCGATCTTGGTGGCCTGGCCGATCACGCTCTGGTCGGTGCGCTGGAAGCGTTCGTTGGCGATCAGCTTGATGCCGGCCTTGTCGATCATCGGCACGAAGACGCGGTACCACGACTCGCCGTAGGCATCGCCGAAGCCGATGAAGCCGACGGTCTTGACGCCCTTCTTCACCATGTGGGCGACCAGCGCCTCGCAGATCAGGCTGTCGTTCTGGGTGGTCTTGAAGACCCACTTCTTCTGCTCGTCCATCGGGATCACGACGGCCGTGGTGCCGACCGGCGCGAGCATCGGCGTCTTCGCCTCGCTGATGAATTGCAGCGCCGCCATCGAGTTCGGCGAGCCCGAGGGCCCGATGATCGCGTCGACCTTCTGCTCGACCATCAGCTTCTTCAGCAGCGTCACAGTTTGCGTCGTGTCGGAGGCATCGTCGAGCACGGTGTATTCGACGTCGAGGTTGCCGATCTTCTTCGGTAGCAGCGCGGCAGTGTTCTTCTGCGGAATACCCACCGCGGCGGTCGGGCCGGTGGCCGAGGCGATCACGCCGATCTTCAACTGGGCATTGGCGGCCATCGTGGTCAACGCCGCGACAGCAAAGATCGCGAACCGGGCGGGCAGGTGCAACTTCATCGAGGGCTCTCCGTGACGTGGTTTCAAAACGCAACGGCCGGACGATAGCGGATGGCCCGCCGTCAGCGTGCGCCGAAATTCGCGTTCTCGAACAGGTCCTTGAACTCGCGCGGCTGCGAGCGCCAGTACTGCTTTGGTGCAACCACCTTCGCGCCGAGCTTCGCCGCGGCATGCCAGGGCCAGCGCGGGTCGTAGAGCATCGCGCGGGCGAGCGAGACGGCATCGGCCTCGTGGTTCGCGATGATGGCCTCGGCCTGCTCGGGCTCGGTGATCAGGCCGACCGCGATCGTCGGCAGGCCGACCTCGGCCTTGATGCGCTGCGCGTACGGCACCTGGTAGCCCGGGCCGAGCTTGATCGCCTGCTGCGGCGAGACCCCGCCGGTCGAGACATGGATCGCCGCGCAGCCGCGGGCCTTGAGCGCCAGCGAGAGCGCAACGCTGCCGTCGGCGTCCCAGCCGCCGGGCACCCAGTCGGTGGCCGAGATGCGCACCCAGACCGGCTTGTCGATCGGGAAGGCCGCACGCACCGCGTCGAACACTTCGAGCGGAAAGCGCATGCGGTTCTCGAGGCTGCCGCCGTAGGCGTCGTCGCGCTTGTTCGCGATCGGCGACAGGAACTGGTGCAGCAGGTAGCCATGCGCCATGTGGATCTCGATGCCGTCGAGCCCGAGCCGCGCGGCGCGCTGTGCGGCATCGGCGAACCCCTGGCCCACACGCGCGAGGCCTGCCGCGTCGAGTGCGATCGGCGCGTCTTCAGTCGGCGCATGCGGCACGGCCGACGGTGCGACCGCCTGCCACGCGCCCGGCTCGCCGAGCGGGATCTGCGCCCCACCCTCCCACGGCGCGCGGCTCGAGGCCTTGCGCCCGGCGTGGGCGAGCTGCATCGCCACCTTGATGGGCGAATGCGCGCGGATCGCGCCGAGCACGCGGGCGATGCCGGCTTCGTTCTCGTCCGAGTACAGGCCCAGATCGCTCGGCGTGATGCGGCCTTCGGGCAGCACCGCCGTGGCCTCGACGATCATCAGCCCGGCGCCTGAGAGCGCCAGGTGGCCGAGGTGGATCAGGTGCCATTCGGTGGGTGTGCCGTCGACGGCCGAGTACTGGCACATCGGCGCGATCACGATGCGGTTGGCGATCGGCAGCGTGCCGATCTGCAGGGGCTGGAACAGCTGGCTCATCGAGTTGACTCCGTCGTGAACATCGGCTTCGGCCTCGGGCCAGAGCGCGGGGAAGTAAAAGCGCAGCGCGTGCAGCGGGATGCCGAAGCGCAGCTTGCCCTGGGGTGTATCCGACTTCAGCAGGCCACGCTTGACGAGGGCCGTCAACGCAGTCGTCGCGGTTCGATCGCCGAGGCCCGTCATCAGCATGTGGAGAAGAGAATCGCGCATGGCAAGACTGATTGCCAAGATGCTCATTCATTTGTCTCTTTGATTCAAATGAACCTTTTGTCCAACTTGCAAACACGTTTGCCAACATGAATGCGAGCACAACCCAACTCAATAGTGAGGTGGCAACTCATCGCGCAGGTTGCGTGAAGCGCCGGGCTCGCCTTCGGGCCCCTGCCGCCGCAGCGCCGCGAGTTCGCGCATCAGCAGGTCGATCTGATCCTGCTGCCGCGCGACCAGTGCATTCAAGTGGTCGACGAGGTCTTCGGCAAAGCTCGCCTTGATCTCGAGCTGGGTCAGGCGTTCGTCGATGTCGTCTTGAGGTTCCATGACCGCATTGGACACCGGCGCCGCGGCGATAACATCGCCCATCTCAGCGTCCATCTCTCCGCCCATCTACCCGTGACACGATGAACCCGCAGCCCACTCGCATCGCGAGCGAACCCGGCGCCCATGGCGGCTGACTCGCGCGAACTCTTCCGGCACGTCAGCGCGGAGAAGTCCGCCCTCTATCGCAGCGTGATGGATTGCTTCGCGGCGGCCAAGCGCCAGTTCCGACTGCACCTGCGACCCGACGAGGTGCTGGCCGAAGGCGAGTGGCCCGACAGCCCGCCGCGCATCGAAGAGATCCAGGCCGCACTGGCCGCGCTCGCCGAGTGGGGCAACCTCGAATCCCAGCCTGACACCGCGCGCGTCGCCAGCCTCGGCGACTTCTACCGTGCGCGCTTCATCTACCGCCTCTCGCAGGGCGGCGAAGCGGTCGAAACAGCGCTGGCGGCGTTCGAGCGCGCGCTGCGCCACCGCGCCGAGTTGCAGACGGTGGCGCTCGAAGACATCGCCAGCCGCCTGCAGACCCTGCTCGCCCTGGCCGACGATGCGGTGCCCGATGCAGCCAAGCTGCACGAGACCTTGCGCGACCTGGTGCGCGTGTTCGAAAGCCTGGCCGACAACGCGCAGGCCTTCATGGCGGGCATCGGTCGCAGCATCGAGCTGCAGCAGGCCGAGGCCACTGCCGTCGTCGCCTACAAGAAGCGGCTGATCGACTACCTGGAGCGCTTCATCGGCGATCTGGTCGGGCGCTCGGCGGCGATCGCGCAGCACATCGTCGCGCTCTCGCCGCGCATCGACCCGATGCTGTGGCAAGCCGCGCAGCGCGAGGCGCGCGACGCCGCGCCCGGCGATGCCGATGTGCAGGCCGATGCCGTCACGCACGCCTGGCAGGCCTGGCGCGAGCGCTGGAAGGGCTTGCGCCGCTGGTTCGTCAACACCGGCCACGAACCGCCGCAGGCCGAGTTGCTGCGCTCGAAGGCACGCGCGGCGATCCCCCAACTGCTGGCGGCCGTCGCGACGCTGAACGAGCGGCGCAGCGGCCGCAGCGACCGCTCGGCCGACTTCCGAATGCTGGCCGGCTGGTTCGCGGCCTGTGCCGACGACGAGGAGTCGCATCGGCTCGCGCGGGCCGCGTTCGCGCTGAATCCGGCCCGGCACTTCTCCTTGCCGGGCAAGCCCGACGCGGGCTGGCACGAGCTGCCGGCGAGCACGCCGTGGGCCGAGGCGCCGCCGCTGCGCATTCACCCGCGGCTGCGCGAGTACGGCGAGGCCAGCGCGCGAGGTGCGCTGCCACGGGTGCGCGAGCGCGACGAGGAACGCGCGTCGCTCGCCGCGCTGTTCCGCGAGGAGCACGCGCAGATCGAGGCCGCGCGGGCGAAGCTCGCGACCGGTGCGGCAACGCGCTTGTCCGATCTCGGCGGGCTCGAACCGCATGCATTCCAGTTGCTGTTGAGCCTGCTCGGCGAAGCGCTCACGGCCCAGCCCACGCCCGACGAACCGGTCGAAGTTCAAAGTGGCGACGGCCTGCTGCGCATCGGCCTGAAGCCGCTCGGGGCCGAGACGCGCGCCGAAGTCACGACCACGGCGGGCGTGTTTTCGGGTCGCGACCACCTGATCACGATCACCCGCGTGGCGGACGAAGGATGAGGTCTTCGTGAGCGACAGCCGCAGCATCGGCCAGCAGCAGGCCAGCCATCGACACGAGGAACGTTGCCAGGCGTTGCGCGCGCTGTTGATGACGCCCCTGATGACCTCCCAGCATGCCGACTTCGCCGCCGTGCGCCGCCACGCCGACGATCTGCGCGCCTGGTTCGCACGCGAGACCGGCTGGGTGCTGCACATCGAGCGCGACTGCGCGCGCCTCTACAAGCGCCCGGCCGACCTGTTCGACGCGACTCGCGGGCTGCCGAACTACGACCGCCGCCGCTACGTGTTGCTGTGCCTGGCCTGCGCGGTGCTCGAACGCGCCGACCCGCAGATCACGCTGCGCGTGCTCGGCGAGCGGCTGCTGGTGCTGGCCGCAGAGCCCGCCCTGGCGTCTCGCGGCTTCGGCTTCGCGCTGCAGGCACAGCACGAGCGGCGCGAGCTGGTCGCGGTGTGCCGCAGCCTGCTCGAACTCGGTGTGCTGCAGCGCGTCGCGGGGGACGAAGAAGGCTTCGTGCGCAGCGCCGGCGAAACGGCCGATGCGCTGTACGACGTGCAGCGTCGCGTGCTGGCCGGCATGCTGGCTGCGGTACGCGGGCCTTCCACCTGGGCGGCCGAAGACGCACCGGTGGCGCTGGACGCGCGTCTCTCATCGCTCGTCACCGAGCACATCGCCGACAGCGACGAAGGCCGCCGCACGGCCTTGCGCCACCACCTCGCGCGCCGGCTGCTGGACGACCCGGTGATCTATCTCGATGGCCTGAATGCAGACGCGCGCGCCTATTTCGTCAATCAGCGCGGGCCGATGGCGGCGCGCCTGTGCGAAGCCACCGACCTGGCAGCCGAGCAGCGTGCCGAAGGCCTCGCGCTGGTCGACGAGAGCGGCGCGCTCAGCGATGTCGCGATGCCGGCCGAAGGCACCGAGGCGCATGTCACGCTGCTCGTGGCCGAACACCTGGCGAACCGCGTGGCGCCCGGCACGCACGCTGCGGTGTCGATCGACGAGCTCACGCGCTTCGTTGCCGAGGCCAGGGTGCGCTACGGCACGTACTGGCGCAAGTCCGCCAAGGAGCCGGGCGCCGAGCACGAGCTCGCGCGCACCGCGCTGGATCGATTGCGCAAGCTGCGGCTGGTCGAATGCCTGGCCGACGGCGGCATCGAGATCGTTCGACCGCTGCCCGCGCTCGCCCGCTTCGCCATCGGCGAAACCGAAATCAAGCGCCCGGCGGCCGCGCAGCAGACGACACCGCAGGCCACCCTCTTCGACGCGACATGAACGACACCGTCAAACCCGATCTGCCCGTGCCGCAGCGCAGCCGCTGGCAGCCGCTGCGCCTGGGCCTGATCGAACTCTTCCACTACGACAGCGAGGAATTCTGGTTCCGCGACGGCCACCTGGTGCTGCGCGGCAACAACGGCACCGGCAAGTCGAAGGTGCTGTCGCTGACCTTGCCGTTCTTGTTCGATGCGCAGCTCAAGTCCTCGCGCATCGAGCCGGATGGCGATGCGACCAAGAAGATGGCGTGGAACCTGCTCGTGAACCGACACGACCGGCGCATCGGCTACGCCTGGATAGAGTTCGGTCGCCTCGGTGAGAGCGGCGCGGCCGAGTACCTGACGCTCGGAGCCGGGCTCTCGGCCGCCGCCGCGAGGCCGCAGGTCGACAGCTGGTTCTTCGTGCTCGAAGGCCGGCGCGTGGGACAAGACCTGTGGCTCACCAGCCCGACCCGCGTGGTGCTGACGCGAGACCGCCTGCGCGATGCGCTGCAAGGCCACGGCCAGGTTTTCGAGACCGGCACCGCCTACCGCCGTGCCGTCGACGAGCGCCTGTTCCAGCTCGGCCCGGCGCGCTACGCGGCGTTGATGGACACGCTGATCCAACTGCGCCAGCCGCAGCTCTCGAAGAAGCCCGACGAGAGCAACCTCTCGAACGCGTTGACCGAGGCGCTGCCGCCGATGTCGCCCGACTTGCTCGGCGACGTGGCCGATGCGCTGAACCAGCTCGAGGCCTACCGGCGCGAGCTCGACGAGTACGAGAAGCTTGCCCACGCGGTCGGCCAGTTCAACACCCGTTACCGACTCTATGCAGCGACCCAGGCGCGGCGCCAGGCGCGCGGCCTGCGCAGCGCGCAGACAGGCTTCGACGCGGCGAGCCGGGTGCTCAACGAAGGGCGCGCCGCGCTGCAGTCGGCGCAGGTTGCCGAGGTTGCGGCGCGGGTCGAGCACGACCAGGCCGAAACGGGGCTCGCCGCGAGCCGCACCCGCCTCGAACAACTGCAAGCCGACCCCGCGATGCAGGACGCGAACCGGCTCGACCAGGCCGCCCGCGATGCGGTGGCACGCCGGCAGGAAGCCGAGCGCGCACTCATCGCGAAGCGCGAGACACAGGCCCGCTTCGAGCGCGAGAGCGCAGCCAGTCGCGAGCGCCAGCAGCGCGCGCTGCAGGCCGCGCAAGCCCTGGCCGAGACCCGCGCGATCGTGGCTGACGGCGCGAAGCGCTGCGGGCTCGTCGAGGCCTTCGCCGCCAATGCGCTCGCCGCAGCCGAGCCGGTCGCGTTGACGGCGCTTGTGCCGCTGGCCTTCGACACCGCGCGCCATGACCTGCGGCAGGCGCTCGCGACACGTCGCGAGCAGCTTGCGCTGGTGCTTCGGCGCTGCGATGACGCCGAGCAGGCCGAGCAGGCGCGCACACTGCGGCAGCAGGCCCGCGACGAGCGCGTCGACGAAGCCGAGGCGGCCGCGGCACGGCGCGAGACTGCCGACGCGCAGGTCGAGCAAAGTGGCCGCGCGTTGCTGGACGCCTGGCAGACGCACCTCGATGGCCTCCAGCAGCTCCGCATCGACACCGCGGCCATGCCGCTCGACGCCCTCGCCGCCTGGGTCGCCGACCTTCAGGGTGACAACCCCGCACGCCGCGAGCTACAGGCCGCGCAACAGGCCGCGAGCCAGCGCCTCGCGCAGCAACAGGCCGCACTGCAGGGCGAACGCCGCCTGCTCGACGAGGAACAAGTCGCGCTCCAGGCCGAGCGCGCACGCCTCGAACACGGCGAAGACGAGGCACCGCCCGCGCCCTTGTACCGGGCCGCCGACGCCCGCCACGAGCGCGCCGGCGCGCCGCTGTGGCAGCTCGTCGACTTCCGCGCGGCGATCACCGCCGAACAGCGCAACGGCCTCGAAGCCGCGCTGCAAGCGGCCGGTCTGCTCGATGCGTGGGTCGACCCCGAGGGCCGTGTGCATGGCGTGCTGAACGACACGCACTGGCTCGCTCGACCGCCGCAGGCGCAGTCGTTGGCCGATTGGCTGGAGCCGGGCGAGCCCGCCGAAGGCAGCGCTGCGCGCGTCGACGCCCGGATCGTGCAGCGCCTTCTGCAAGGTGTGGCTTGCAGCGCTGACGACGATGGCCGCGCCGAAGCCTGGGTCTCGCCCGAGGGCGGCTTCCGCCTCGGCGCGTTGGGCGGTCACTGGCGCAAGCCGGTCGCCACTTACATCGGCTATGCGGCACGCGCAGCGGCCCGCACGCGCCGGCTCGAACAGATCGCGCACCGCCTCGAGCAACTCGCCGCCGAATGGCAGTTGCTGCAACGCCGCTTCGACCAGCATGACCGGGATCAACATCAGGCCGCCGCCGAATGGCAAGGCGCGCCGCCCGACGATGCGTTGCGCGCCGCGCATCTCGAAGCGGCATCGCGCGCCCGCGAGTTCCAGACCGCACGCATTCGCCTCGACGAGGCCGAGCAGCAGTTGCGACTGGCGCAGCAACAAGTCCAAGCCGCCCGCGACGCCCTGGCCAACGACGCGCTCGACCTGCGCCTGCCGGCCACGCGCAGCGCGCTGCAGGAGGTCGAGCGCGCGTTGCAGCAACTGGCCGATTCGCTGCACACGCTGTTCCAGGCGGCGCGCGAGTGGCGCGATGCATCGGGCGAACTCGCGCGCCAGCAACAGCGTGAGACCGAGGCGGTCGGCGATGCCGAACAAGCAGCAGCGCAAAGCGCCGAACGCGATACGCTGGCCGAAGAGGCGCGCGTTCGCCTCGAAACGCTGCGCGAATCGGTGGGCGCGAAGGTCGACGAACTGCAACAGCGCTTGAAGGAATCGCGCGACGCCGTGACCCGCGGCGACATGCTGCTGAAAGCGCTCGGCGAAGCACTGCGTCTCTCCGGCGAGGGCCGCGCCCGCGCCGAGCAGAAGGCACTGGACGCCGAAGCCACGCTGACGGAACGCACTGCCTCGCGCCAGGACGCCGCCGATCGGCTGCAGGGCTTCGCGGCGACCGGCCTGCTGCTGTCGGCGATGCCCGAGACCGAGCTGCCTGACCCACGCACGCCCTGGACGCTCGATGCCGCGCTGACCCTCGCCCGCCGTGCCGAGCAGGCGCTGGTCGAGGTCAAGGACGACGAAGACGCCTGGACGCGGGTGCAAAGCCAGATCTCGCACGACTTCACCGAACTCGGTCGGGCGCTCACTGCGCTGGGCCAACAAGTGCAGGCCGAGACCAACAACTACGGCCTGGTCGTCACGATCGTCTACCGGAACCGCCCCGAACGGCCCGCCCAGTTGAGCCGCCTGCTCGAAGGCGAGATCGCGCAGCGTCGCGAGTTGCTGACCGCCGGCGAACGCAAGGTGCTCGAGAACCACCTGCAGGCCGAGATCGCAGCCGCGGTGCAAAGGCTGCTGCAGGACGCGGAGCGACAGGTCGCTGCGATCAATGTCGAACTCGAGAAGCGCCCGACCACCACAGGTGTCAAGTTTCGCCTGCAGTGGCAGCCGCTGGCAGAAGGCGCCGAAGGTGCGCCGATCGGCCTGGAGGCGGCGCGCAGGCGCCTGCTCAACACCAGCACCGATCTGTGGTCGGCCGAAGACCGGCGCGTGGTCGGCGAGATGCTGCACCAGCGCATCGCTGCCGAGCGCAGCCGCGCCGATGCGGCCGGCGGCGGCAGCCTGCTCGATCAACTCGCCAGCGCGCTCGACTACCGCCGCTGGCACCGCTTTCGCGTGCAGCGCTGGCAAGACGGCCAGTGGCGCCCGCTCGCTGGCCCGGCCTCGAGCGGCGAGCGCGCGCTCGGGCTCACGGTGCCGCTCTTCGCCGCCGTCTCCAGCTACTACAGCCAGGGCAGCTACGCGCATGCGCCGCGGCTGGTGCTGCTCGACGAGGCCTTTGCCGGCATCGACGACGCGGCGCGTGCCCACTGCATGGGGCTGATCCACGAGTTCGATCTCGACTTCGTCATCACCAGCGAACGCGAGTGGGCTTGCTATGCGGAGCTGCCCGGTGTGGCGATCGCGCAGTTGCAGCGGCGCGAGGGCATCGACGCGGTGCATGTCTCGCGCTGGGCCTGGGACGGCCGCGCGCGGCGCCGAGAAGACGACCCGGATCGACGCTTCGCGCCGGCCGCCGTCTCGTCGCCGACCGAGCTCGAAGGCACGAGCGATGGCGGCTGACGAGCGGCTGCAGCGCCTGCTCGGTGGCGAGGCACTGGCCGCGCTGCGGCAGCGGCTGCGCCGACGCCATGAACGCACCGCACCGGGCAGCGAGCCGTCGCCGTTTCGCCTGGATCGCCTGACACCGGCCGAACACGCCGCGCTCGCTGCGCTGCAGGGCAGGCCAGCCCGCTTCGCACCATCGATGCAGGTCGATGTGGCCACGATCGACAGGCTGTTGCGCGAAGCCGGTGTGGCGGCAACGCTGCGCGCCGCGCTCGAAGCGCTCGATGGGCCGATCGTCGATCGACTCGGTGAGCGCGATGCCGTGCAGACCCGGTGGCGCGAACTCGTCCAGGCCTGCGACCATCCCGCCTTGGCGGCCTGGTTGCAGGCGCCTGCAGCCCTCGGTCTGCTCAAGCGGCTGGCGGCCAGCGAGCCCGCGCTCGCGTCACGCTCGCTGGCCCAGGCCGCCGCCGTGCTGCGCGCGTTGCCGGCCCGCGGACGCACGCGCGCCCAACTCGCCGCCGCGGTGCTCGGCGACGCACACGGGCTGGATGCCGGCCGCGCGCCGAGCACACTCGTGCTCGCGGTGTTGCGTGCCACGAGCATGCGCGCAGCCGAGGCGATCGACGCCGACGATGGTGAAGAAAGCGGCCTCAGCCAGCGCGAACTGTGGGCCAGCGTCGGCGTGCTGGTCAACGAACTCGCGCGGCCGGCGCTGGTTCTCAACCTGCCGGGAGTCGCGGCTGCGGGTGAGCCGGCCTATCTGTCGCTGCGCTGGTTGTTGCGCGCACCGCCCCAGTGGCAGCTGACGAACCCCACCGTGTTCGTCTGCGAGAACCCGAACCTGCTGGCGATCGCCGCCGATCACCTCGGCGCGAACTGCGCGCCGCTGGTCTGCACCGAGGGCATGCCGGCCGCGGCGCAACGCTGCTTGCTGACGCAACTCGGCCAAGCCGGCGCAACGCTGCGCTACCACGGTGATTTCGATTGGCCGGGGCTGCACATCGGCAACCACCTGATGCGCGAACACGGCGCGAAGCCCTGGCGCTTCGGCGCAGCAGACTACAACGCGGCACTGCAAGACGCACCTCAGGCCGGGCGAGCCCTGGGCGCGGGGACGGTCGAAGCCTCGTGGGACGCCGCGCTCGCCACCCTGATGCACGAGGCCGACCGGGCGATCGACGAAGAGATGGTGGCCGCTTCGCTGCTGGCCGATCTCGCCGCTGCGGGATGATCCGCGCAGGCGCGGCGCCGCGTCGCGGCGATGAATCCCTGGTAGGCCGTGTTGGACTTGAACCAACGACCAAAGGATTATGAGTCCTCTGCTCTAACCAACTGAGCTAACGGCCCACGCGC
>Ga0209583_10000064_pt1 | contig 32291 bp, 30 predicted proteins | sample Str014_FD_187201 | JGI IMG/M metagenome (GOLD analysis project Ga0209583, IMG submission 187201) | Freshwater sediment microbial communities in response to fracking from Pennsylvania, USA - Straight Creek_MetaG_SC_2014 (SPAdes) (version 2) | ecosystem: Environmental > Aquatic > Freshwater >... | reverse complement strand
GTTCGGCACCATGTCGCGCAGGGCGCCGGTGGCGTCGTAGAAGCCGCCGCGATGGCCGATGCCCAGCTTCTCGTCGACCGTGATCTGGATGTGATCGATGTGGTTGCGGTTCCAGATCGGTTCGAACATGCCGTTGGCAAAACGCAGCACCAGGATGTTCTGGACGGTCTCTTTGCCGAGATAATGATCAATCCTGTAGATCTGGTGTTCGTCGACGATTCCTAGCAGCGCACGGTTCAGGGATTTCGCCGAGGCGAGATCGGTGCCAAAGGGCTTTTCGACCACCAGCCGCCGCCACGAGCCGTCTTCCCTCAGCATCCCGGTGCGGCCAAGTTCGCGGCTGATCGGCAGGAATGCGTTGGGCGGTGTCGCCAGATAGAACAGGCGATTGCCGCCGGTTTTGTGCGCATCTTCCAGCCCGTCGAGTTGTGCGCGCATCAAATCGAAGGAAGTCGGCTCCCCTGGGTCGGCCTCGATGCAGGTGACGCATTCCAGCAGGCGCCGGGCGACGGTATCGTCCACCGGGCGGGTGGCGAATTGGCGGAGGCCCTTCATCAGGCCATCGCGCAACTGGTAGCTCGACATGCCCTTGCGGGCGATGCCGACCACGCAGAACTTGTCCGGCAGCAGATTGGTCGCCGTAAGGTTATAGAGGGCCGGAACCACCAGCCGATGCGCGAGGTCGCCGGTGACGCCGAAGATGACGAACGAGCAGGGATTGGGCTTTCCTTGCGGCACCTGATCGTCTGGCATTCGTCTCAGGCCTTTGAACCGGGTTTGGGAGGTTCCCTGTGGCCGCCAAAACCGGCACGCATCGCGGACAGAATTTTTTCCGCGAAAGTATGTTCCTTGCGCGAACGAAAGCGCGCGTAAAGCGCGGCGGTTAGCACCTCCGCGGGTACCGCTTCGTCGATCGCGGCATTGACGGTCCAGCGGCCCTCGCCGGAATCCTCGACAATGCCGGAGTAACTATCCAGCGTCTCATTCTCGGCGAGCGCCGATGCCGTGAGATCGAGCAGCCAGGACGGGATTACGCTGCCGCGCCGCCACACTTCGGCGATATCGGCGATATCGAAGTCGAACCGATGCTCGACGGGGAGTGCGTCGATGTTGGCGTTCTCAAGGATGTCGAAACCCTCTGCGTAGGCCTGCATCAGGCCATATTCGATGCCGTTGTGGATCATCTTGACGAAGTGACCGGCGCCGACAGGGCCGGCGTGGATATAGCCCTGCTCGATTCGGGGATCGCGCCCGTCGCGACCCGCCGTGCGCGGGATATCGCCGATGCCCGGCGCCAATGCGGCGAAGACCGGGTCGAGCCGATCGACGACAGCCTTGTCGCCACCGATCATCATGCAGTAGCCGCGCTCGATACCCCAGACGCCACCGCTGGTGCCGACGTCGATGTAATGCAGGCCGCGTTCCCGGAGCGCCTTGCCGCGGCGGACGTCATCCTGCCAGAAGCTGTTGCCGCCGTCGATGATGGTGTCGCCGGGCTGCATCAGTTGCGAAAGCGTGTCGATGGCCGCTTCGGTGATCTTGCCGGCCGGCAGCATGACCCAGGCGGCACGCGGCTTGTCCAGCTTGAGCACGAAGTCTTCCAGCGTGCTCGCCCTCACGACGCCATCCGCTGCGAGCGCCGCGGCCGCTTTCGGATCCTTGTCATAGACGACGGCGGTATGGCCATGCCTCAGCAGCCGTCGCACGATGTTGCCGCCCATCCGGCCGAGGCCGATCATGCCGAGCTGCATCTTCGCCGGTCCTAGTTGAGAGCTTCGGCGACGGCGGCGTCCAGGGCCGACAGCGCGGATTTCAGGTTGCCTTTAAGGTGTATGCGCAGCGCCCGACGGCCACGCTCGGTGAGCACGTCGAAATCGCCGCGCGCCTGTGCCGCCTTGATGATGCCGAAACTCGCTCTCTGGCCGGGCACCGGCAAATCTTCGGCATCGTCGGCGGTGATTTGCAGGAAGATGCCGCTGTCTGGCCCGCCTTTATAGGCCTGGCCGGTCGAGTGCAGGAAGCGGGGGCCGAACTCGGCGCAGGTGGCGACGTGATGCCGGTTGCGCACCGCCAGCCGCATCTTCTGCAAGGCGTCGACATGGGCTTTGTCGCGCTCGATATAGGCCAGCAGCGCAACATAGTCGCCGCTGTCGATCCGCGAGAGATGGGCCTTGATCCAGGAGCCGAGATCGCCGTCGGCGCCGGCCTTGCGCAGCTCGGCGGCATTGTGCGCGTCGGTGTAGATATCGGCCTCGGCCGACGAGAAGACCGGCTTCTCTACTGGCAACGCGCCGGTCTCTTCGAAGGCCCCGGTCAACTCGCGGGTCTTGATCTTGGCGGCCTCGACGTCAGGCTGGTTGAACGGATTAATGCCGAGGATCGAGCCGGCGACCGCTGTCGCCATCTCGAACCGGAAGAATTCCTGGCCAATGTGGTCGATCGATTTCATGACGATGCGGACCACCGGATGTCCGGCCGCTTCCAGCGCGGCGAGTTTCGTATCATGCGCGGCGGCGTCTTCATCCTCGACACGCAGCCCGATAAAGAAGCGATCGTTGCCGTAAGTCGCCGGATTGCCCAGCGGTTCGCCGTCGATCGGGATCAGGCCTTTACCGTCTTTGCCGGTCGATTCCGCGATCAGTTGCTCGGCCCAGGCACCGAAATCGGCGACCTTCTTCGACGAGGAGATCGTGACCTTGTCGCGTCCCTCGAGGCCGGCAAGCCCCATGGCGAGCCCAAGCTGCACGCCCGGATTTTCGTGCGGCGGCACGTCGGTGCCGCACGACCGCACCATCGCCAGGGTGTGCCTGATGAGGTTACGGATATTGATCCCCGCCGCCGCGGCCGGCACCAGCCCAAATGGCGACAGCACGGAATAGCGGCCGCCGATGCTGGGGTCGCCATGGAAAATACGGGCGAAGCCCTGCTTGGTCGCGACCTTTTCCAGCGACGAGCCGGGGTCGGTCACCGCGATGAAGCGATGGCCTGCCTTGTCGGCACCGATGGCCCTGCTCACGCGATCGAAGAAATAGTCCTTCATCGCATTCGGCTCGGTGGTGCCGCCGGATTTGCTGGAGACGATGAACAGCGTCCTGGAAATATCGATGGTGGCTGCCATCGTGCGCACCTCGGCAGGATCGGTTGAATCCAGTACGTGCAGCTTCGGGAAGCCGGGCTTTTTGGCAAAGGTCTCCGCCAGCACTTCGGGGCCCAGGCTCGATCCGCCCATGCCAAGCACCACGGCATCGCTGAAGTTCTGCCCTTTCACGCGCTGTGCAAAATCTTCGTAGTCGGCGATGTCAGCCGCGGCCGCGCTGTCGAGCCAGCCCAGCCATTTGTTCTCGTCATCATTGGTCCAGACCGATTTGTCCTTCCGCCACAGTCGGCGGATTTTCGCCGAAGCGCGCCATTCCTCGGTACTTTTCCCGACGGCTTTGCCGATACTTGCGCCGAGCGAGAGCTTCTGCCGATCGATCCCGCCGCGGAGCGATGCCGCGCGCTTGTGCGCCACCGCGCCATACAGCTTGTCGGCGGCATCGGCGAACTGCTTGACGCCATCCCGGACCAGATCGGCGGTGATCGCGTCCAGCGAGATGCCGGATGTTTCGAGCTGTTCCAGCACGTGCCTGGCATCCTCGACGTTTTCCTCCAGGCTGTCGCGCGGCGTGCCGTGGTCGCGGAAGGCATCGAGCGTCGCCGGCGGCACCGTGTTGATGGTGTTGGGGCCGATCAATTCCTCGACGTAGAGGACGTCGCTGTAGTCCTTGTTCTTGGTGCCGGTGGAGGCCCACAACAGCCGCTGGGGCCTGGCGCCTTCGGCCGCAAGCTTGTCCCAGCGTGGGCTGGAGAACAGCTGCTTGTAGTCCTGGTAGGCGAGTTTGGCATTCGCGATCGCGACCTTGCCTTTCAATGCGGTGAGCCGCGTCTTCTCGCCTGGGTCATTGGCCCTCGCGATCTTCTCATCAAGCTCCTTATCGACGGAGGTGTCGATGCGGCTGACGAAGAAGCTGGCGACGCTCGCGACATGGCTTGGATCGCCGCCTCGGGCGACGTATTGTTCCAGGCCGTTCAGATAGGCCTCGGCGACATCGCGATAGACCTTCTGCGAGAACAGCAGCGTGATGTTGATGCTGATACCTTTGCCGATCAGATGCTGGATCGCAGGCAGGCCTTCCGGCGTGGCCGGTACCTTGACCATCAGATTCTTGCGCTTGACTCTTGTCCAGAGCCGCTTGGCCTCGGTGATGGTTCCCTTGGTATCCATGGCGAGGTACGGCGACACTTCGAGGCTGACGAAGCCGTCCTTACCGTTCAGGAGGTCGTACACCGGACGCAGCACGTCCGCGGCGTGCTGGATGTCCTGGATGGCGAGATGCTCGAACAGGCTGGCGACCGGACGGTCGCCATTTTTCAGCGCCTGGCCGATTGCGCCATCATATTCGTCCGAACTGCCGATCGCCCTCTCGAAGATCGAGGGGTTCGAGGTCACGCCCTTGACCCCGTCGGTATCGATCAGGTTCTGAAGGTCGCCTTTGGCGACGAAGCCGCGGGCCAAAAAGTCCAACCAGACCGCCTGGCCGTGGTTTTCGAGCTGTTTGACGGGATTCATGATGCCTGTTCTGTTCGATCTGGCCGACGTTCGGTTTTCCGGCAGCTTTCGGGCGCGAAGCTCGATTGTCAACACGGGTGGGGATGTCGGCGAGTGAAATACGCGTATCCGGGAGATAACGCTATTCACATCAGTTCGATCCCGGGGAGATGCCATCCCCAGAAGGTCGTCGCGATCTTTGAAAAATCTGTTCGCGGTGGGCCGAGTTTGCCCCGAAGGTCTTCGAGAGAGATCGCTTCTTGGCCCGGAGCCGAGATTCAGCGCAGGCTGGCGTTGATCTTGTCGAGCGCGGCGGATCCCGGGCAAAGGTCCCGGGCCTCCAGCGTGTTCAGCGGGGTCTCGACGGTATCGAGATGGGCGTGCAGGTCTTCCGCATCGGGGTCGACGTACAAAAGCCCGGTGACGATCTGGCCTTTGGCGGCATGCTTCTGCAAGAAGGTCATGGCTGCCAGCCGGTTGTTCGGATCGTAGTCGGCGTCGATCTTGCGCAGCGCGAGTTTCGTTCCGTCATGCTGCTCGACGACCTGCACGGTGCCCGGCGCGTAGTCGACCGTAATCGCATCACGTCCGGAAATCACGTCCAGGCGATTGACCGCATCGTTGTGTTCGCGAACGTAGTCGAAGCTCTTGGTCGAGCCGGCGTGATTGTTAAAGGCGACGCAGGGACTGACGACGTCGATGAAGGAAGATCCCTTGTGCCGGATCGCGGCCGCGATCAGCGGAACAAGCTGGGTCTTGTCGCCGGAGAAGCTGCGCGCCACGAAGGTGGCACCGAGCTGCAGGGCGATCGCCGTCAGGTCGATGGCGTTGTCGGCGTTCATCACGCCTTTCTTCGATTTTGAACCGCGGTCGGCGGTGGCGGAGAACTGCCCCTTGGTCAGGCCATACACGCCGTTGTTCTCGACGATGTAGGTCATATTGACGCCGCGCCGGATCGAATGCGCGAACTGGCCGAATCCGATCGAGGCGGAATCGCCGTCGCCGGAAACGCCGAGATAGATCAGCTCGCGGTTGGCGAGATTGGCACCGGTCAGCACCGACGGCATGCGGCCGTGCACGGAGTTGAAGCCGTGCGAATTGCCAAGGAAATAATCGGGAGTCTTCGAGGAGCAGCCAATGCCGGAAATCTTGGCGACCCGATGCGGTTCGATCGACAGCTCGTAGCAGGCTTCGATGATCGAAGCGGTGATCGAATCATGGCCGCAGCCGGCGCACAGCGTCGAAACCTTGCCCTCGTAATCGCGGTGGGTGTAGCCGAGGTCATTCCTGGGCAGTCTCGGGTGCTGGAATTTCGGCTTGGCAATGTAGGTCATGAGACAGCCTTGCGGAGCGGGGTGACCTTGAGATGGTCCTGGTGGTCGCCAATGGCGTTGGCGATGAAGCGCGCCGTGATCGGCGTGCCGTCATAGTGCAGGATCGGGACCAGCCGGACCGGATCGATGTCGTTCTCGTTGACGATCAACTGGCGAAGCTGACCGTCGCGGTTCTGCTCGACCACGTAGACGAAGTCGTGGTCGGCGACGAAGCTCGCGACGCTGGAATGGAACGGAAAGGCACGGATGCGCATGCGATCGAGTTGATGCCCGCGCGCTTCGAGTAGCTCGACTGCTTCATCCATCGCGGGCGCGGTCGAGCCAAAATAGATCATGCCGTATTTGGTCGGCCTGGCGGCATTGGCTTGCAACGGCCGTGGCACCAGATCCTGCGCGGTTTCGAACTTGCGGACCAGCCGCTGCATGTTGTCGGCGTAGACGGCGCCTTCCTCGGAATAGCGCGCATAGCGGTCGCGTGAGGTCCCGCGCGTGAAGAACGACCCCTTGGTCGGGTGCGTACCCGGATAGGTGCGGTAGGGAATGCCGTCACCGTCGACGTCGAGATAGCGGCCGAAGTCGCGGCCGTCGTCGAGCATCTGCGCCGTCATCACCTTGCCGCGGTCATACTGCCGGGCGTCGTCCCATTTCAACGGACGGCACAGCCGGTGGTTCATGCCGATGTCGAGATCGAGCATCACGAAGATCATGGTCTGCAACCGCTCGGCGAGATCGAAGGATTGCGCCGCGAACTCGAATGCCTCGGCTGGATCTTCCGGGAACAGCAGGATGTGCTTGGTGTCGCCATGCGAGGCATAGGCGCAGGCGATGATATCGCATTGCTGGGTCCGCGTCGGCATGCCGGTCGAGGGACCGGCACGCTGCACATTCATGATGACACCGGGAATCTCGGCAAAATAGGAAAGCCCGATGAATTCGGTCATCAGGGAGATGCCGGGTCCCGATGTCGCGGTAAAGGCACGCGCACCGTTCCAGGAGGCGCCGATCACCATGCCGATCGACGCCAGTTCGTCCTCTCCCTGCACGATAGCGTATTTGGCCTTGCCGGTTACGGGATCGTGCCTGAGCTTTTTGCAATGGGCGCCGAAAGCGTCCGCAAGCGAGGAGGAAGGGGTGATGGGATACCACGCACACACGGTGGCGCCACCGTAGACCGCGCCGAGTGCCGCCGCGCTGTTGCCTTCGATGAAGATGCGGTCGCCCACCTTGTCGGCTTTCTTTACCCGCAGCCCGATCGGGCATTTCAGATTCTGCAGGGCCCAGTCGCGGCCGAGATGCAGTGCGTGAACGTTCGAGGACAGGAGCTTTTCCTTGCCCTTGTACTGCTCGGCGATCAGTTGCTCGACCAGCTTCGGGTCGAGGTCGAGCAGGGCGCAGAGCGCGCCGAGATAGATGATGTTCTTGAACAATTGACGCTGGCGCGGATCCGAATAGGTCGAGTTGGCGATCGCCGTCAGCGGTACGCCGATGACATTGATGTCGGTGCGGAATTTCGAGGTCGGCATCGGCTTGGTCGAATCGTAGAACAGATAACCGCCGGGTTCGATCGAGGCGACGTCCTTGTCCCAGGTCTGTGGGTTCATCGCCACCATCATGTCGACGCGGCCGCGGGCGCCGAGATGGCCGGCCTCCGTCACCCGCACCTCGTACCAGGTCGGAAGCCCCTGGATGTTGGAAGGGAAGATATTGCGCGGCGAGACCGGCACGCCGTGGCGCAGGATCGAGCGCGCGAACAGTTCGTTGGCGCTGGCCGAACCCGAGCCGTTGACGTTGGCGAAGCGGACGACGAAGTCGTTTACGCTGCTGATCGGGCTTTGGACTGACATGTTGATCCCGCGTGAGTCATATCAATGAGGTATTTCTGCATGTCCCAGGCACCCGTGGGGCAGCGTTCGGCGCACAGCCCACAATGCAGGCAGACGTCTTCATCCTTTATCATGACGCGGCCGGTCTTGAGGCCGTCGGCGAGATAGAGTGCCTGATCGTGGCGCGGCGAAGGGGCCTTCAGCCGTTGCCGTAAATCCGCTTCCTCGCCATTGTCGGTGAAGGTGATGCAGTCCATCGGGCAGATATCGACGCACGCATCGCATTCAATGCACAGCGGTGCTGCGAACACGGTCTGCACGTCGCAATTCAGGCAACGCTGCGCTTCGCCGAGCGCGAGCTTGACGTCATAGCCCAGTTCGACCTCGGTGCGGATGTCCTTGAGCGCGATCAGCTTGTCGCGATGCGGCACCTTGAAGCGCCGGTCGCCGGAGATGTCGTTATCGTAGCTCCACTCGTGGATGCCCATCTTCTGGGAGGAGACGTGCACCTCGGGCAGTGGACGCTCGGTGATGTCCTCGCCGGAGAGAAGCTTGTGGATCGACAGCGCGGCGTCATGGCCCTGCGCCACCGCCCAGATGATGTTCTTTGGGCCGAACGCCGCATCGCCGCCAAAGAACACCTTCGGATGGGTCGAGCCGAAGGTCTTTGGATCGACCTTGGGCATGTTCCACTTGTCGAACTCGATGCCGCAATCGCGCTCGATCCAAGGGAAGGCGTTCTCCTGGCCGACGGCGACCAGCACGTCGTCGCAGGCAATCGTCCGGTCCGGTTCGCCCGAAGGCACCAGGTTGCGCCGGCCCCCGGCGTCGTATTCCGCCTTTACCTCCTGGAAGGTGACGCCGGTGAGCTTGCCGTCGTCGTGGGTGAAGCCGACCGGAACCATGAAATTGAGGATCGGAATATCCTCATGGAGGGCGTCTTCCTTTTCCCAGGGCGAGGCCTTCATTTCCTCGAAGCCGGAGCGAACGACGACCGTCACCTCCTCGCCGCCGAGCCGGCGCGCGGTACGGCAGCAATCCATCGCGGTATTGCCGCCGCCCAGCACGATGACGCGGCGGCCGATCCTTTCCACGTGACCGAACGAGACCGAGGCCAGCCATTCGATGCCGATATGGATATTGGCGGCGGCTTCCTTGCGGCCGGGGACATCCAGTTCGCGGCCGCGCGGCGCCCCGGAACCGACAAAAATCGCGTCATAGTTTTCGCCCAGCAGTTTCTTCAGGCTGTCGATGCGATGACCGCCCTTGAAGTCGATGCCGAGATTGAGGATGTAGTCGGTCTCCTCGTCGACCACCGAATCCGGCAGCCGGAATTTCGGAATCTGGCTGCGCATCATGCCGCCCGCCTTGGGGTCGGAATCGAACACGGTGCAGTGATAGCCGAGCGGGGCCAGGTCGCGCGCGACCGCAAGCGAGGCGGGGCCGCCGCCGATCAGCGCGATACGCTTGCCGTTCTTCGGCGCGGGCCGCGGCATGCGGTGCCTGACGTCGTCCTTGAAGTCGGCGGCAACCCGCTTCAGCCGGCAGATCGCCACCGGCGTCTCCTCGACGCGGCCGCGTCGGCACGCCGGCTCGCACGGGCGATCGCAGGTGCGTCCGAGAATCCCGGGAAACACATTCGATTTCCAGTTGATCATGTAGGCGTCGCTGTAGCGACCCTCTGCGATCAACCGGATGTATTCGGGAACTGGCGTATGCGCGGGGCAGGCCCATTGGCAGTCGACCACTTTGTGAAAGTAGTCCGGCGCCGAGATATCAGTCGGTTTCATTCCTACCTTGTCTGCGCAAGGCTCATGACCGAGCGCAGCCTTATTCTTAAACGCGGACGCTCAAGCGGCGTTCTTGTGGTTGAATTGGATCATGGGTTCGCCTTATTAGAGCCATTCAAGACGCTGTACAAAGCCAAATTTAGGCCATCTTCAGTTTTTGGCGGTTTATCCGCATCAACATTAATGCCGAGAATGTAATGCGGCGATGCAGCATTGAATGGCGGAATGTTCCTGATTGCAGAATGCACCGATTCATGGCGCTGGAAGGTCGCTCCTGACCAGGTTCCACATCAGATGGTAGACGCCGCTCGAGATAACGAGCGCCATCAACCCGGCATCGTCGCCGAAACGCGCCATCGCTGCCGGGAGCGCGCCCGCGGCCGTGGCATCGATTAGCACAAACCAGTCGCCGGCGCCGGGATCCGAAACCGGGGGATCGTTGGTGATCGGCCGTGACAGCTCTGCGTCGCTTTCGATCAGATGCATGGAGACGATGCCGTCCAGTCCATCCGGATTGAGTTGCGCTCGCAGCGTGGCGCGCAGCCTGTTCTCGCTGCCGGCGGGCGGACGAAGCCTGACGATGCCGAGCGTGGCGCCCCGGCCTTGCCCATGGCTGATGGTGATGCGCCCAATCGCGCGGATCATGTTCTTGAAGCGGGCGAGGATTCTCGTCGACCACGCGGTCGGATTTCGCAGCGCGTCGTGGTAGGCCGGACTGTCCAGTACCTCGAAATCAGCGGTGGAATAGAGGCAGAGATATTTCGGCCTGGCCTCATATGCGACATAGCGCCGGGCTTCGAGAAAGCCCTCGATCGCGACCCGCTCCTGGAGATGTTCGCGATCGTACCAGCGGTTGAACTCGACTTCGTCCGCTGCGTCGATGTCCATCGACGTCAGCAGCATGCCTTTTCCGGCCAGCGGCATTTTCCCCGAGTCCTTACCGGGTTGTTCTGGAAGCGAGGTCGGCGATCGCCCGCATCACGGCGTCCCGCACTCCGGGATCGTAGAGCGTATGTCCGGCACCTTCCACGCAACGGATCTCGGCCGTGCGCCACGCCGCGGCGAGCGCATGCGAGGTTGCCGGCGGACAGAGCAGATCATAGCGGCCCTGCACGATGATGCCGGAAATGCCGTCGAGTTTGCCGGCGTCTTCGACAAGCTGGTCCGGCCTCATGAAGCAGTCGTTCTGGAAGTAGTGTGCCTCCATGAACGGCGTGGTAGGCAACGCGCGTGACGAATTCAGCGCGGCGAGGTCAAGCCGGCTGCGATTGGGCGCGTGTTCCGACAATATCCGCTCGGTGTCGTGCCAGGCGCGCGCGGCGGGGCCGTGCAGCGCCGGATCTGGGTCGAGGATGCGGCGCCAGTAGGCGTCGAGCGGCTGCGCGCGCTCGTCCGGGGTGAGTATACCGAGGAAATCCTCGTGGAGTCCGGGATAGAAACGCGGCAGGACCTTAAGGAACGCGCTTTCGAGTTCATGGCGAGTGCCGAGAAAAGTCGCGCGCAGTGCGATCCCGCTGACGCGTCGCGGATGTGTCTGCGCATAGGCCAGCGCCAGCGTTGCGCCCCACGAGCCGCCGACCACCATCCAGCGTTCGAAGCCAAACCTCTCGCGGATCATCTCCATGTCCGCGATCAGATGCGGCAACGTGTTATCGGTCCGGCCGCCCTTGGGCCGGCTGCGGCCGGCGCCGCGCTGATCGAACAACACCGCATGGAAGCGTTCGGGATCGAACAGCCGGCGATGGTCCGGCTGGCAGCCGCTGCCGGGTCCGCCATGAAGATACACCGCGGGAATGCCGCCGGCACGGCCGACGCTCTCGACGTAGATATCATGGCCTTGGCCGACCGCGAGCGTCTCCGATGTCAGCGGTGCAAACGGATCGGCGCGTTGGCCCAATGCCTTGCCCGCGTCGACGTCAGGCGCCATGGTCGCCGTCCGCCTCCAGCGTGCCGCCGGCGAAATTCCGATAGAGAAACCGGTTATCTTCGGCGGCGGCCTCGCGTTCTGCTATCTTGAAAATCTGCTCGTGCATCGGCGACAGCGTGCAGGCCGGATCGGTATTGCCGGCATCGCCGGTCAGCGCGAACGCCTGACAGCGGCAGCCGCCAAAATCGACTTCCTTGAATTCGCAGCTCTTGCACGGCTCAGGCATCCAGCCGGTGCCGCGAAAGCGGTTGAAGGCGTCGGAGTTCTGCCAGATCCAGGCGATCGAATGATTCGAGCGCACCGACAGGAATTCGAGGCCGGTGATGCTTTCGGCGGCGTGGCAGGGCAGGATCTTGCCGGCCGGCGAGATGTTGAAGAATTGCCGGCCCCAGCCGCCCATGCACTTCTTCGGCCGCAGCGCGTAATAGTCGGGCACCACATAATCGATTGCCAGGATGCCCTTCAGCCTCGCCTCCGCCTCCTCGACGATGCGGCTGGTTTGCTCGATCTGTTCGACGGTCGGCATCAGCGCGGCGCGGTTTTTCAGTGCCCAGCCATAGTACTGGACATTGGCGACTTCGAGCCGGTCGGCGTCGAGATCGACCGCCATCTGGATGATGTCGGATAGTTGATGCAGGTTCTGGCGGTGCATGACCGCATTTACCGTCAGCGGAAGATCGAGCTCGCGCGTCCATTTCGCGGCCTCGATCTTTTTCTCGTGCGAATTCTTCAGGCCGGCGACGCGATCGGCCACCACGGGCTCGTTGCCCTGGAAGCTGATCTGCACATGGCACAGGCCGGCATCGGCCAGGGCGGAAAGTTTTTCCTTTGTCAGCAGCACCGCCGACGTGATCAGGTTGCTGTAGAGCCCGACATCGCTGGCGTGCCTGACCAGTTCGACCAGGTCCTTGCGCGCGGTCGGCTCCCCACCCGAGAAATGGATTTGCAGCACGCCGATTTCGGCGAGCTCGGTGAGAACTTTCTTCCATTCCTCGGTCGTGAGTTCGCTGCCACCGCGGTCCAGCTCGATCGGATTGGAGCAGTAAGGGCATTGCAGCGGACAGCGGTGCGTCAATTCGGCGAGCACGGCGAGAGGAATGCCGAATGTTTCCGCGGTCGAGCGGCGCGCTTCCAGCACCGCCAGGCCATCGTCGGCACCGGCCGTCGTCTTGTCGTCCGCGCGCAGGTCGGTCATGATGCCTTCTCGCGTACTTCGGTGAGAAAACCCTTGTCGGCGAGGTCCTGCAGCATGTTGACGACGTCGGTCGCGATGGCCTCGCGCGGGGCGGCGTATTTGGCGGCTAGCTGATCGACCATGTCGGCGACGCTGCGAACGCCATCGCAAAGCCGGAGCACTTCGACCGCGATCTCGTCCGGCGCCAGCACCCGTTCCGGCGCGAGGATCACCCAGACCTGCCGGGTCTCATCGAATTTCAGCCTGGTGTGGCGCGGCAAAATCGGCCGGCTCGTCTCGCTCACTCGGATGTTGCGGCTTGCGGCCATCGGCTTCAGCTTTCGGTGGGTACGAACGCGCCCGGCGGCACATGGCCGTTGACATAGGCATGATACAGCGCATCGAGCTGAACCCATAGCACATTGGTCTTGAAGATAAGCGCATTGCAGACCGCTTCGCGCTCCGCCGGCGACTTCGCGTGCTTCTTGACGAAGTCGAGCGCGAAGTTGGCGTCGCGCGGCGCCTGTTCCAGGCGACGGCTGAAATAGCTCATGATGTCGGGGTTGACGAAATCGTAGTGCGCCAGCATGCCGGAGATGCGCTCTTCGTGCAGGTTCGGTGCGAACAATTCGGTCAGCGAGGAAGCGATCGCCTCGAGCGGCGTCTTGTCGCGACAGAAATGAACGTAGGCTTCCACTGCAAAGCGGGTCGCGGGCAGGATGCCCTCGGCGGATTCGACATAGGCATTGTCGAGCCCGAGGCCCTCCGTCAGTTTCAGCCAGCGCTCGATACCGCCTTCGGTCCCAATGTTGCCGTCATGGTCCTCGATCCGGTGGCGCCATTCGATACGGATGTCACGGTCGCGGAAGCGCGAGATCACCACGGCATCCTTTAGCGGGATCGTGCTCTGGTAATAATACCGGTTCAGCGCCCAGGCCTGCACCTGGCCCTTGTTCAGCTTGCCGCCATGCAGCAACCGGTGAAACGGATGCAGATTATGATAGCGAGTCGCGCCGATATGGCGGAGCGCCGCTTCCAGTTCTTCGGCACTATTGAGCGGGCGGCCCTTGTCGAGCGAGGAGGCACTGATTCCTGTCATCGCGTTCACAACGTGATCTCCGTTCCGTCCGCGGGAATTTGCCATCCCGCCAGCTCCGCGGTCTCGCGCTCATTGGAGTCGCGCAGCAATGCCGGGTTCGAGTTGTTGATATGCAGGAACATCTTCTGGCCGATATCAAGGCCGGCAAGGCTTTCGATCGCACCATGATCGCCCGCCATCGCGATGTGTCCCATGCCCTGTCCCGTCTTGTCGCCAAGCCCCGCAACAATCAACTCGTCGTCCCGCCAAACCGTGCCGTCGAAGAACACCAGCGGTGCGCCCGCAAGCCTCGACCTCAACTCGTCGGTTACGCGGGCACAGGCGGCAATGAAATAGAAGTATTTGCCGCTGGACCGGTCGGCGATGCGAAGGCCGAGCGTGTCGCCGGCGCCTTCGGTGCCGGCCGGATGAGCCTTTCCCTCGAGATACCAGGCGCCCTTGCCGGGAACTTCGAATGGCAGGATATCGATGCCGGATGGTGCGCCATCGGGGAGGGCCGGTTCGAACGCCTTGTCGACTTCGATCGGCTGACGCCGCACATTCTTTTCGCCGAGAACGTTGAAGATGCTGTTGGACTTCAGGATCGCAAGCACCCGGCCGTGCGCATAGATGGTGAAGGGTGAGCCCTCGCGCATCGACAACAGTCCCGCCACGGCATCGATTTCGCCATTGGTAAGAATGACGCCGGCAATCGGGCTGTGGCGAAGGTGGCCGCTCCTGGGGTGCAACTGGGGGGTCTGGATCAATTGCTGGCGCAAGTCCGGCGAGGCATTGACCAGGAACCAATGCTCGCTATCGTTGCTGACCGCGATCGAGGCCTGACTGCTCTGGAGTTCGGGATGATCGGCGCGCGCTTTCGCGCATACCGGACATCCGCAATTCCATTGGGGAACACCACCACCGGCCGCGGCGCCCAGGACGACGACGCGAAGCATGAACCCGTCTCCCGGAGATTCCAAAACCTGGCGATAGAAAACCTGGAGATCAAAACTTTACGAGGTGGATTTCGGAACTGCTACCATCCGGACATCGGGAGGTAGCAAGATCGAAAATCCACCTGCGTTGAACGTAAAGCTATGTTGCCGCTTATTTGCGGGCAGCGCACGCATACATGTTGATTTCCATGCCAACCGGCACTTCGACGATTTTCGGGGTCTTCCAGGCCATTTCGGTTCTCCTTGCTACGGCGGATTAAATCCGCCCTCGCGGGGTAAATTACAGCGGAAAGAAAACTTCGCCAGTGAAATCTGCTGATGGGGGACACGTATCGATGTTGCAACGCGACATATTCACGATTTCGTGCGTGCCTTCGGCTCAAAACAACGTGGGATCAATGCTTTCGCTGTTGCCTTGATCGTGCATAGCCTCAATTTTGCTACTACTGCTTGCGGACTTCAAGGAACCAGCGGGGATTCACGGCTTCCGATCCAGGGGGCCCCAACCGGAGTGGGTTACGAGAGATGCCACGATATTTCTTCAATACCCGGATTGGCGACGAACTGATCGCCGACCCTGAAGGCGAAATTCTTGGGAGTCCTGACCGCGCCTGGGAAATGGCGCGGTCGATGATTCGGGAACTGTTGAGGACCGACGGTACCGAAGGCGCGCTGCTGAGCGCGATCATCGAAGTAACTGATGATGAGGGCGAGATCGTTCTGGAGTTTCCGTTCACCGAGGCGATCCTCGATATCCCGGCCCGATCCGATACGAGACATTAATCGCCGCTCTGCACCCACCGCCATGTCCGCGGCGGCAGCGTAACCGGCAGATGCACATGTTTCGGATTGCCTACCGGTGGGCATATATCGGAGACTGCGGCTCGGGAAAGCCACCGGCGCCGGCGTTCTGCCGCTCGCGCGAGGGAATTCAGGCTTCCGCCAGGGAGAACGTCATGATGAGCCATTCGTCCGCGCCGCGCAGCCTGGTGCTGGCCGGCGTTTTCTTCGGTGCATTCACGCTCGGGGCGGTCGCGCAGCAGCCCGCCACGCCGCCCGCGGCGAGCCCGGCGCCGGCTACGGTGGCGGCGCCGCTTCCTCCGGGCTCGCCCTTGCTCGGCCGGCCGGCGGACAACGAAGCCGCTGCCAAGCTTGCGCCAATCGCGCCTCCGCCGATCGCCGCGGCACCGGACAAATTGCCGATCGCCAAGCTCAAGGTGCCACAGGGATTCAATATCGAGGTTTACGCCGCCGGCATGGCGAACGCGCGCTCGCTCGCCGAGGGCGACAAGGGCACGGTGTTCGTCGGCACCCGTCTGGTCGGTAACGTCTATGCCGTCACCAACAAGGACGGCAAGCGCTCGGTCAAGGTTCTCGCTTCAGGGCTTTATCGGCCGAACGGCGTCGCCTTCAAGAACGGTACGCTCTACATCGCCGAATTGTCGAAGGTCTCCAGGATCGACAAGGTGGAAGACAATCTCGATAGCTCGCCCAAGCCGACCATGATCTACGACGACTTGCCCAAGGACGAAGCCCACGGCTGGAAATTCATCGCCATCGGTCCCGACAACAAGCTGTACGTTCCGGTCGGACAACCCGGCAACAACGTGCTGCATGACGATGCCCACGGCCAGATCCGCCGGATCAATCTCGACGGCAGCGGCGCGGAAGTGGTCGCCAGGGGCGTTCGCAACACCGTCGGCTTCGATTGGAATCCGGAAACCAGGCAACTGTACTTCACCGACAATGGACGCGACTGGATGTCGGAGGACGTTCCGGAGGACGAACTCAATCGCGTCACCAAGGTTGGTGAGCATTTCGGCGCGCCGTATTGTCTGCAGGGCAATATCGTCGACCCCGAATTCGGCTGGGGCCGCTCCTGCAGCGAATTCACCGCGCCGGTCGGTCTGCTGGGACCGCATTCCGCCTCGTTGGGGATGCGGTTCTACACCGGCAACATGTTCCCGAAATCCTACAAGAACGCGATCATTGTTGCCCGGCACGGCTCCTGGAACCGGTCCAAGAAGGTCGGCGGCGACGTCATCGTCGTCAAGCTGAACAAGGATGGCACGGTCAAGTCGACGGAGCCGCTCATCACCGGCTTCCTCGAAGACAACAAATATATCGGCCGGCCCGTCGACGTGATGCAAATGAAGGATGGTTCGCTGCTGGTCTCCGACGACTGGAACGGCGCCATCTACCGGGTCACCTACGGCAAGCCGAAGGTTGCCGCGCAGTAAGTGTCGGACAATGAACGAGGGCGGCACGCGCTGCCCTCGTTTTTTTGGAATGACTTTCTCCGGGATCAGCCGAATGCGTGGAATATTGATGGCACTGGCGCTTGTGCTGGTCGCTTCGCTCGCAAGCGCGGAAACCTTCGAAGGGCGCGTCGCGCCCTGCCTCGCCTGCCACGGCGAACGCGGGCAGTCCGGAACCGCGAATACGCCTTCGCTCGGCGCCCAGCAGCCGCCGTATACCTTGATCCAGCTTTTCATGTTTCGCGAAAAGCTGCGCGCGTTCGAGCCGATGAACGAGATGGCGAAGACGCTGACCGACGACGACCTTCGGACCTTTTCCGACTTCATCGCCAAGCTGCCGAAGCCGTTGCCGCCGGACGATGCGGCCGATCCCGCGCGTATCCAGCGCGCCCAGGCGCTGGCGCGGCAGCATCGCTGCAACACCTGCCACAACGCCGATTTTTCCGGCAAGGAAAACGTCCCGCGCATTGCCAATCAGCGCGAGGACTATCTCGCCAAGACCCTCGGTGAGTACAAGGACAACAGCCGTCACGGCTATGACGGCAGCATGGCCGACGTGATGCAGCCGGTGACGGTCGAGCAGATCGCCGATCTCGCTTATTACATCGCCCGGGTGCGCTAAAACTTCGGTAGCCTGGCGCTGGCCCTTCGTTTCGCTCGGCGTTACAAGACGAGCCTAAACGGAGTTGGCCATGGAAGATCTCTGGCGCCTGTCGGCTACGGACCTCGCCGCGCTGATAAGAACGAAAAATGTCTCGGCGAAGGAGGCGGCAACCGCTGCTCTGGCGCGGCTGGACGCGGTCAACCCAAAGATCAACGCCGTGGTCGATCACAAGCCGGCCGACGTGCTGGCGCAGGCCGCCAGCGTGGACGCCGCGATCGCGCGGGGCGAAGATGTGGGCGCGTTGGCCGGCGTGCCGGTGACGGTGAAGGTCAATATCGACCAGCACGGCTTTGCCACCACCAACGGCCTGAAATCGCAGCGCGAGGTCATTGCGCGCAGCAACAGTCCGGTGATCGACAATCTGCGCAAGGCCGGCGCCGTCATCCTCGGCCGCACCAATTGTCCGGCTTTTTCTTATCGCTGGTTCACCACCAACCTGATCCACGGCGATACCAAAAACCCGCGCGACCCCGGCATTACGCCGGGTGGCTCATCCGGCGGCGCGGGCGCCGCGGTCGCGGCCGGCATCGGCCATATTGCGCATGGCACCGACATTGCCGGATCGATCCGCTATCCTGCCTACGCCTGCGGTGTGCATGGTTTGCGGCCGACGGTCGGGCGCATCCCCGCGTTCAATGCGGCATTGCCCGAGCGAACGATCGGTCCCCAGATCAGCGCGGTATCCGGTCCGCTGGCGCGAACCATCGGCGATCTCCGTATCGCGCTGGCCGCGATGTCGGGCAGGGACTTCCGCGATCCGTGGTGGGTGCCGGCGCCGCTGGAGGGGCCGGCCATGCCCAAGCGCGCGGCGCTGTGCCTCAATCCCGACGGGCTCGAAACCGTGGCCGAAGTGAGCGCGGCGGTCGCCGATGCCGGCAAGCGCCTCGAGCGCGCCGGCTGGATCGTCGAGGAGATCGCGACCACGCCGCCGTTGCGGGAGCCGGCGGACCTTCAAACCAGGCTCTGGCTCGGCGATGGTTATGAAGCGCAATTGGAGGCCGCCGAACGCGAAGGCGATCCCGGTGCGCTCGCCTGTCTGCGCGGCAACAAGGCCAAAGTGTTTCCGTTCGACACGGCGGCGTTCTCGAAGGCGCTGACGCGCCGCGCCACCTTGACGCGCGGGTGGCTGGAATTTTTCGAAAAGTACGCCGTCGTGCTGATGCCGGTCTCCGGCGAGTTGCCGTTTCCGGATCACCTTGACCGCAAGGACGAGGCATCCTTTGCCCGGGTCTGGCGGGCGCAGTTGCCGCAGATTGCCATTCCCTTCATGGGGCTGCCCGGGTTAGCTGTTTCCACGGGATTGGTGGGACGCGTGCCCGTCGGCGTGCAAGTGGTCTCCGGCCGCTATCGCGAGGATCTCTGTCTCGCCGCGGGCGAGGCGATCGAAGCCGGCGGCACGCCGTCGGCGGCGGTTGATCCCGCCGACTGATCCGGGAGGACCCGATGTCGAGCATTTATGATTTTACGGCCGAGACGCTTGCCGGCGAGCAGGTTCCCTTGAGGCGATTCGAGGGACAGGTGCTGCTGATCGTCAACACCGCGAGCGCTTGCGGCTTCACGCCGCAATACAAAGGGCTCCAGGAATTACATCGGACACTTTCGCCGCGCGGTTTTGCGGTGCTCGGCTTTCCCTGCAACCAGTTCGGTGCGCAGGAGCCGGGCGACGCCAAAAAGATCGAGCAGTTCTGCGAAACCAGATTTGCCGTCACGTTTCCGATGTTCGCCAAGATCGACGTCAATGGCGCAAACGCCCATCCGCTCTGGGATTATCTGAAGCGCGAGAAATCCGGCCTGCTCGGATCCTCCATCAAGTGGAACTTCACCAAATTCGTGGTCGACCGCTCCGGCAAGGTGGTAGCGCGGCACGCGCCGACCGCGACGCCGGAAGGCCTGAAAAAGGAAATCGAGGCGCTGCTGTGAACGACAGGAACGAGACCATGAGCGACCAACTGCCCGATCGGTTGTCGACCGATCCGAACAGCCCCTATTACAATGAAGCCGTGCTGGCGCGCGATGTCGGCATCCGCTTCAAGGGCGTCGAGAAAACCAATGTCGAGGAATACTGCGTCAGCGAGGGCTGGGTGCGCGTCACCGCCGGCAATGCGCGGGATCGGCGCGGCAACCCGCTGACCATCAAGGTGCATGGTCCGGTCGAGCCATATTTCCGCGACAAGGCGTGAGTCCCGACATCGGCTGTGCCACGCCGTACATCAGCGTCCGCCATAACCATTCGACCGGGCCGTACCGATAACGCCTCAGCCACCAGATGCTGAACATGGCGAGGCCAACATAGACGGCGACGCCGATGGCCAGCGCTTCGGCTACGCCGAGGCGGCCAAACATCCCAAGGCCGTAGCCATAGAAGATCCAGCCGAAGATCAGGGACTGCGCGAGGTAATTGGTGAAGGCCATGCGCCCCAGTGGCGCGGCCCAGCCGAGCAGCGCTCTTCCGATTTCGAGATTGGCGATGGCGATGATGGCGGCAGCGTAGCCCAACGCAAGCAGGATGGTGCCCAGCGGACTGGCCAGCGCGCCCATGCGGCCATCGGCAATCAAGCCGCCCGCATTTGGAAGGATCAACGCCGCGCCGAGGCCGATGCCGGCGGCGGCAATCCAGAACAGTGGGCGCAGGCGCGGGTTTTGCAGGATGCCGGTGCGCCAGGTGAACGCACCGAGCAGAAACAGTCCAATCGTGCGCGGGAAGACGTAGACGTGGAGCGGGAGAATGAGGGCTATCTCACGGAGGCGGAAGGCGAGGACCTCAGTGAAGCCGCCGGTTGCATAGATGTGGTTCGCCTCGGCGACATCATGCCGAATCGAGGCAAGGCTGGGGAATAGCCCAGCCGGCGGAAATACCTGCATCGCAAGATAGAGCGCGAGGGACGCCAGCGCGCTCAAGGCCAACAGCCAGCGCGGACCAGACAGGAAGGGCAGGACGATCAATCCCGCCAGCGCATATTCGGTGAGGATATCGCCGTTCCAGATCAGGCACAGATGCAACAACCCGATCGCCAGCAATACAACCAATCTGCGTACCAACAGCTGCAGGCGGCGGCCGCTCTCCGCAAGCCGACCGAACTGGATGGCGAGACCCACGCCGAACAGCAGCGAGAAAACCGCAAACGCCTTCATATCGATTGCGAACATCAAAAACGCCGCTACGGCGCGATCGATCGTCGAAACCGGCTGGCGGGCAAGAAATTCCTCGAAAATGGAAACGCGAAACTCGAACACGAGGTTAATCGCGAGAACGCCAAACAGCGCGATACCCCGGAGCATGTCGATGGCATCGATCCGCTCCGACCGACTTGTCGGCCTGGGCATATCTTGATCGATCTGCGGGGCGGGACGACCGGACGTCATTACAATCTGATTTCCAATCGAAATCTCGGAAAAGCGCGAGCCGGCTACGACAGCCGCAGATCCAGCAGCCGCCGGCCTTCGCTCTTCAGCAGCTTCTTGACCGCGCCGGAGGCGGCGATCTCGCCCTGATTGGCGTAGGCCTCGTGGTTCTTCTCGATGTCGTCGAGCCGGTAGAGATAATTGACCATGATGCTTGCGGATTCGCGCAGGCCCTTCGGCGAGAGGTCGCCGAGCCAGTCGATCCGCTCCAGCCGCGCGCCGTTGCCGATGTGGAAGCGCGCCACCGAGTCGATCAGCCGGCCCTTTGACGTACGCGCTTTCAGGAAGTAATGCGCCGCCAGCGGCTCGAGCACGGGGCGCAGTTGCGCGGTCAATTCGGTATTCTCGAACCAGTCCGCCTTGTCGAGATTTTCCAGCAGCGTGCGTTCCTCCGCGGACACCGGAACGTCGCTGCCCTGCTTCAGCCACGGCATGAATCCCGGCACCGGCGACAACGTGACGAAGGTATCGAGCTTGGGCAATTCGCGGCGCAATTCCTCGACCACCTGCTTGATCAGGAAGCTGCCGAACGAAATGCCGCCAAGCCCGCGCTGGGTGTTGGAGATCGAATAGAACACGGCGGTGCGGGCGCGTTCGATCGGCACCGCCTGCCGCTCCTCGGCCAGCAGCGGCGCGATGGCCGTCGGCATCGTTTCGGTCAGCGCGACCTCGACGAAGATCAGGGGCTCGTCTGCGAGCGCCGGGTGAAAGAACGCGTAGCAGCGCCGGTCGACCGGATCGATCCGGCGGCGCAAATCGTTCCAGTCGCGGATTTCATGCACCGCCTCATAGCGGATGATTTGTTCCAGAATATTCGCGGGCGTAGACCAGTCGATCCTTCGCAGCACGAGAAATCCCCTGTTGAACCAGGAAGAAAACAGATGGACAATGTCGCGGTCGAGCGCGGCGAGATCGCCGTTGCCGCGAAGCAGGCCGAGCAGATCGGCCCGCATCGCGACGAGGTCGCAGGTACCGCCGGGCGCGCGATTGAGTCGGCGAATCAGCTCCTGACGCCGCGGCTCGGCGGCAAAATGCAGATCGCTGGCGTCATCGTCGCTCGGCTGCGCGCGCCAGGCGTCGATCGCCTGCGAGAGCTTTTCGCGGTCCGGGCCGAAGTCGCGGGCGAGCGTTTCGAAAAATACCAGCCGCGCGTTTTCATCGAGATCGCGGTAGCGGTCGAGTAGCTTGCGCGCGATCGCGGTGCCGGATGCCTCGCCGCGGCCCGACAGCAGCGCCTCGCACAGTTCGAGCAGGTCGGCGGCGTCCTCCCTGGTATCCGCCGGCTCGCGGCGACGAAGCAGCGTCCGGCCGCGCTGGGAAATCGTGGCGAGTAGATCGGAGAAAAACGCGTTGGCCATGCCTTGTTCGAATCCGCTGACGAGGACGATTCAAATCCTATACGGGATTTGGACCGGAGCCGATCACAATCAAGCGTACCCGGTCGTCATGCCCGTAAGGGCAGGCATTCCGCACGCTACGTCATCATCCGCTTTCGTGGGTCATGACGGCGACAGGATGTCGCTGGTGTCTTCACGCGTTTGCCGCGAATGCCGTCGGCGTTCGGCCGGTGACCTGCCGGAAGGCGTGGGAAAACGCGGGAACGCTGGCATAGCCGAGATCGGCAGCGAGTTGCTTGATCGATACATCGGCATCGGTCGACAGTTTTTCGATTGCCGCCGCGATGCGGGCGCGCTGGCACCAGCTCTTGAAGCTCAATTGCGTCTCGGAGGAGAACAGCCGCGATAGCGTGCGTACCGAGGTGCCGACCGCGCGTGCGAGCGTCTCGATTTCATGGGAAGCAGTGGGGTTGTCGAGAACGATATCGGCGGCGCGCCGGCAACGCGGCTCGCGCGGCAGTGGGATGAAGGTGGTGGAATCCTCGGCGTGATGCAGTTCCAGCATCGCCAGTTTTACCAACAGGTCGGTGCGCTCGCGGTTCTGGCGATCGTCGAACAGTGCAAGGATCGCCTGATTCAGCAGCGGCGATACCCGAACCACAAATTCAGCGTCGAAACTGCCGCTGCGGGCGTCGCGCTTCAGCCACGCCATTTCAAAATACAGCGTCCGCATCTCGATATCGGCCAACACGTCGATCGCATGTTCAAGCCGGGCAGGGACCCATACCGCGCGGTCGGGCGGTACCAGCCAGCGGCCTTTCGGCGTCGTGACCTGCATGGTGCCTTTGGCGGCATAGACCAGTTGCGCCTCGCGGTGCATGTGGGGGTCGAGCCGGACGCCCTTCCGGTAGTGGCGCGCGACCAGATGTACGCCGTCTCCGGTCGAGCGCTGACCTCTCAGGATCGCGGCAATTGGCGTTTCGGCGACAGTCATTGGCACCATCCCGTCAGGACAAGAACCTATAACCTATTCCGAGAGATTTGAGGATTCGACCGGGGAATCGACCATGAACAGTTCCAGCCGGGTGATCGGCTTCGTCAACGCTGCCCATTTCATCGACCATTATTCGATGCTGATTTTTGCCGCCGCCGTCATCGTGATGGGCCCGGCGCTCGGCATGGCCTATTCGGAACTGCTGCCCTACGCGACCCCCGGCTTCGTAGCCTTCGGCGCCGGTTCGCTGATTACGGGATGGCTCGGCGACCGCTGGAGCCGCCGCCACATGATGGTGATCTTCTTTACCGGCATCGGCATCTCGATGATCTCCGTCGGCTTCGTGCAGACCCCGCTGCAACTCGGCGCGGCATTGCTGTCGATCGGCCTGTTCGCCTCGATCTACCATCCGGTCGGCACCGCCATGATCGTATCCTATGCCGACCGGCTCGGCCGCGAGATGGGACTGAACGGTGTCTGGGGCAATCTCGGCGTCGCGTCCTCGGCGCTCGTCACCGGCGTGATCGGCCAGTATCTCGGCTGGCGCCTTGCTTTCATTCTCCCGGGGATCGTCACCATCCTGATCGGGGTGGCGTTCGCCCGCGCGGTGGTTCACGAAGACCGCTCCGGCTTCAAGCAGGCCGCCGCCCAGGCACGGATCGCCGGCAAGGACATGTGGCGGGTGCTGCTGGCGCTGCTGATCGTGGTGATCGCGATATCGACCACGTTCAATGCGGTGACGGTGGCGTTGCCCAAGCTGTTCGCCGAGCGGCTCGCCGATTTGACCGGGAGCCCGGCGCTGCTGGGGGTGATCGCGGCCTGCGTCTATGTGTTCGGGGCCATGACGCAATACACGATCGGCAAACTGATTGACCGCTATTCGCTAAAGGCCATCAGCCTGCCGCTGTCGTTCATGCTGGCGCCGTTTCTGTATTTCGCGGCAACGCTGTCAAACCTGCCGCTGATCCTGGTTTCGATCGGGATCGTGATGGGAGCGTTCGGGCAAGTCACGATCAACGATGCCATGGTCGGCAAATACACCAGCGAGCAATGGCGCTCGCGGGCCTATTCGGTGCGCTACTTCATCGGCTTCACCGCCGCCGGCGTGTCGGTGGGTCTGGTCGCGTGGCTGTACGAGCAAGGAGGTTTCGTCACCATGCTGCACGCGTTTGCCGCGCTGTGCCTGCTGGTGATCGTCGCGGCAATTATCTTGCCGACCGAAATCAAGGTGCCGGCGCCGAGCGCGAATTGATTTGTACCGGGTCGGCGCTGTGTCGGCGAGGCAGTCAGATTGAACAGGGGGTAACCTTGAATCCAGCGAAAACGAGAATGATGAATTCATGCCTGATGCGGATGGTGACGGTCCTCTGCAGTGGCTTGTCGTTGACAAGCGCCATTAATGACGCAGAGGCAAATTCATTCTCGCGAACCGCTGCCTCCGGTCAGCCTCAACGAATTGCTGCTTATCACTCCTGGGACCCGCAGACCTGTACTTCGCTCAGCGCCAACATGAATATCGTTGTCAAACCAAGTCACGGAGTGCTTATTCCGCGCGTCGTTCCCCACACAATAACGACATCGCGTTTCGGAAGCGTCGGTAGCTGTGCCGGCAAGCCGATCAAGGCGTTGCAGATCGAATATAGATCCACACCTGGTTATCGAGGTACGGATACATTCGCAATCGACGTAATTTTCGGCTTCCAGGGAAGGCGAGATACCGACACCTACACCATGACCGTACAATAGCGAGGGCGGGTCCCGTCGAATCGTCGCACTTCTTGTGAGGGCTGAAATGATCTGCCGCGGCTTTTCTGTTTTCATTCTGCTATGCGGAACGGACCTGTTCTTTTGTCAGGGTCTGGCCGCCGCGCAATCATCGGGCCCTGAACAGGGGGCAGTTTCCGGCCCGGTCTGTCTTTATGAGAGCAGAGCCTATAGCGACGGAGCATTCATCTGCGTGCAGAAATCGCTGATGCTGAATTGCTCTTCGGATGGTACCCGCGCGACATGGAAGGTCGTCGTCGACAGGGACCTCAGCGAACGTTGCCTGGCGCCGACCGTGGCCAGCGGTTCACCCGCGCCGCGCAGGCATGCGCGCCGGACTCACGCCATCCGTCACTGGCTTGAACCGCCGCGGCAAGCTCCCGGAAAGTGCTTCAGCTTCAACGGCAAGCAATATTGCGAGTAGCAATCGAATGACCCGCGGCCGGTCGTGGATTATCCACTGCCAAACGCATTGCCGCCGGTAATGGAGCAACTGACATTCGAGGCCGTTGCATGGCCGGTGGCCTCCCTCATCATGCCGTCGACACCCTTCCACTTGATCGGGCGCCCGTTTTCGCGCCCGGTAACCACGGCCGCGCTACAGCTTTGGCCGCCAGCGTCGAAGTTCACGGTAAGCTGCGATGCACCGCTGGCGAGTTGCAGGACGCCGACGAGTTTGTCTCCGGCAAAGCGGAATGTATTGCCGGATTCGCTCGGTCCGGCGTCCCGGGTCTCGGACGCATTGCCGTCGCGGCGAGAAACCCGCGAGAAGATCCGGCCTGCGCTGCTGACGTAAATCGTGCGCGCCGCGTTCCTCGATCCTGACGCGGGCGTGCCGTCCGCTTTCTTGCCGGGAATGGTGATGGTGTAGGACACCGTGATGGTCTTGTTCAACAGGCCGGCCGGCGCGGCATTGGCGGGGGCGGCGAACAACATCGCAATCAGAAGCGAGGCCATGACTTTAAGAAATTTCATTCAAGAAATCCTTCTTTGTATTCAGGAGGATCAACAGGAACATCATCCATCATCTAGCCGGTTGGGCACCGCGGCGGAATGGGAGCCCACTCGACGGCCGTGACGGCTATTCGCAATAGCTCTTGCCGTTGAAGGTAAAGCACTTGCCGCCGCCTGAACCTGACCTGCGTTGCGGCGCGGGGTCACGTGGCGCGGCCGTCGTCGCCGTCTTGGCCTTCGGCGCGGGCTCAGGTCGTTTCTCGCATGCCCCGCTTGAATTCAGGAAGAAGCCGCTGCCGCAGCTGATCTCGATACAACGATCGCCGTCCGCGCGTTGTCCCCTGGCGCAAACCAGGGGGCAGACGCGATCGACCTTGCTGCGAACCGCATCCAGCGCATCGAGGCTTGCGAGCTTGACGTCGAACCCGGTGCGGGCGTTCTTGTTGAAGAGTTCGAGCGCCTTGCTGGAGCCATCGTCCCACTTGCCGTCGGTCACCCCGGGATTGCAGCCGACACGCTTCAGGTGGGCCTGCAGCAATCGCGCGATATCGGCCGGCTCCATCGCCGGCGCAGCCGGCGTCGGGTTCTGCGGGGCCGGTTGATTGGGCGTCAGCAGCGCCAGCCTGGTGGCCTCTTCGCCCGCCGCCCGCTTGGCCTGCTCGACCTGGAGCTGGGCTTCGGCAATCGCCTGGCGTTTGGCTTCTTCGACCTGTCGACGCGCGGCGTTCGCCTGCTGCTGGGCCAGTTCGGCCTGACGCCTGGCTTCGTCCAGTTCCTTCTTCGCCTGTTCGGCAACCTGTTGTCGCGCTTCTTCCAGGTCCCGCTTGGCCTGCTCGGAGAGCTTTTGCCTGGCTTCGGCGGTCTGGCGTGCGGCCTGTTCCTCAAGCTGCCTGCGAAAATCGGCGGCCTTCGACGCGGCTTGTTCCTCGGCCTCGCGCCGCGCGTCGTCCGCCTTGGTGCGGGTCTGCTGGGCAGCCAGCAGCTTGTTGTTCTGCGCACGGGCGAGGTCGGCGTAGAGGCCCGATTTGTGGCTCGCGAGAAACGAGTCCCAAGCTTCCCGCGTTCCGACCTGAGCCGCCAGCTCATAATCGATGCGGGCCTGGGCCTCGGGATCGACGGGTTTGACGATCTGCGGAACCAGCGCCACGGTTTCACCGCCGAGCGAACCGTAAACGAAAGGCTCCTGGCGGTTCGACGTGCTCTTGAGCACGTCGTCGCGCACGCGACCGAAGGCCAGTCGCAGATCGAGTCCCGGCTCGGCGATGTGTTTGACCAGCGCGGTGGCGAACGGGCTGTTGTCGCCGTCACCGTCGCTTGCCACCGCACCCGCCCTTGCGGCGAAGGCGATCAGCGTATCCGACATGGCGGGTTCGACTTTGGCCAATCCTCTTCCGATCGACCGGCTGGCGACGCTTCGCTTCATGGTTTTGGCGAACGGATTATCCCGGCAGGCGTCGAGGATGACGAGCTTGAGCCGTTTGACCGGATCGAGCGCCTTGAGCACGCGATCGAGCGAAACCGTCTCGTCCTCGACATCGAAGTCGCTCAAAAGCTTGGCGTCCGCGGGCACCAGATAATTGGTGCCATCGACCTCGATGCCGTGACCGGCGTAATAGACCACCGAGATGTCGGCGTCGCGCGAGGTCTCGGAGAATTCGCGGATGACGCGGCGCAGATCGGCGATGCCGAGGTCGCGCCGGCTATCGACCAGATCGAATCCGGCCTTCTTGAACAGCGACGTCATGACGTCGGCGTCACGCGCCGGGTTTGTGAGTTGCGGCACCTGCTGATATTTGGACATGCCGATGACGAGGGCGACGCGCCGCTCCGCCAGCGCCGGGTCAGCCGAAGTCCAGAACAAGATCGCCAGAAATGAAACCAGCGCGAGCCGCACCAACACCCCCGATTCAGCCATGCCCGGATCATACCAAGGCCAGCTTCAACCGGCCAGACCCGGCTTCAAACGTTGCCCAACCATTCGTCGATCCAGGCCGGCATTTCCCCGATGCGTCGCTGCTTCAGGAAGCGAAGGCGTTGCCGTCCTGGACCGAGCAACTCATGCCCGAGACCACCGGTTTGCCGAAGCCGGAGTCGAAGATGAGATCGGGTCACCTCCTGTTAGCTGCGGTATCGGCGATTTGAATTTGTGCGACGCAACATTCGCGGCAACAGGCATGTCCGAGGCAAGATCGCACTTGACCGTTGCTACCCTCCTTGTGTGAGGTAAATGCATGAATCATTTTCGAACGATGCTGTTCATGCTGGCGATCGCCGTCCCTTCGATGGCGGCGGCGCAAACGATGAGATTCGAAGATTCGATGGCTGTGCTGGGCGAAAGTTGCGGCAAGGACATCGACGACAATTGCCGCGGCGTGAATCTCGACCCCGGCCGCATGAAGGACTGCCTTAACCGCAATCAGGACGGCCTGTCACAAAAGTGCAAAGGTGACTACCCCCGTGCCTTCGATGCCCTCCAGAAGCGCCTTTCGGTGCGCGCCGCCGTCTGGAAGAACTGCGAAAACGATGCCGCCAAGGTTTGCGGCGAAACGGAAAAGCAGGTCGGTCGCAATCTGCAATGTCTGTTGACGGCGCAACGCGTCAGCGTTGCCTGCAACCAGGCGATAGCGGCGGCGGGATATCGCTGATGCGGTCGGGGAAGCGATTGGTCTGGCTGATCGCGCTGTCGATCAATGTCCTTGCGGTGTCGGCGACATCCCCGGTTTGCGCCCAGTCGGCTGCCCCGGCCGGCAATGTCGTCGATCAGCTGGCTGCGCTCGACGCGATTCCGGATCTTGATGTCGCTGCCTTGCGCCAGCGGGCCGCCGACCGCGTCAAGGCGAAGGCCGATCCCTCGCCGCAGAAGCGGCCGCCGATCGCTCCCCAGCTCATGAAGCTGCCGCAGCTTCGTTTCGACGTGCTGTTCGACTCCGACACGTCGATCATCAGGCCTCAATCCTATCAAACGATCGGCCGGATCGCCGACATGCTCTACGATCCCAAATTGCTGCCCTATGCATTTTTGATCGTCGATCATACCGACTCGTCAGGCCGGCGCGATTTCAACCTGACACTGAGCCAGCGGCGCGCCGATTCGATTCGGGACGTGCTGGTGTCGACCTTCAAGATTTCATCGAAGCGGCTTCAGGCCATCGGTCTTGGCGAGGAGCAATTGCAGGACGCCCAGCGTCCGACCTCGCCGCTCAATGTCAGGGCCCAGATCATGACGGTCGGAAAGCTGGTCAGCGAAGCCGCCAGTCCGGCGCCGGCAACCGATGCCACGCCAGCGAAAAAAGGTCCGGCCGCGGCGAAAAAAACGAAGGGCCAAAGAGCGCGCTGATCGGCGCGCCGGAAATTTTGGTTTGAACCCGAGCCGGGCAGGAGGAGTATCCGATGTTCCGTCGATCCCTGGCGTATGTTGCCGGCTTTCTGCTTGGAGCGATGATGATGATGGCTGTTTCCGCCAGCGCCGAGGCGCTGAAAGACGAAATCGCGCCGACCGGCAAGCTGCGGGTGGCGATCGCGATCAGTCCGGCGGGCGGCGCGTTCTGGTGCACCCGGACCGAATCCGGCGGTTATGCCGGGGTGCCGGTCGATCTCGGCAAGGAGATGGCGGCACAACTCGGCGTGCCCGTGGAGTATGTCGCGCACCAGAACTCCGGCCAGATCGTCGATGCCACCTCGAAAGGTAGCTGGGACGTCACGTTCCTGCCGAAAGATCCGGAGCGCGAGGCCCGAATGTCGTTCGGGCCGATCTATGAGGTCGCCGACGCGACCTACATCGTCAGGTCGGGTTCGCCGGCGACGAATTTCGCGACGCTCGACCAGCCCGGCGTCAAGGTCGCGGCGGTCAACAATACCACCACCATGCGTGGCGCGATGGCGCATCTGAAGAACGCCGGGGTAACGGGCTATCAGTCCTATGACGAAATCTTCAACCTGCTGAAGAACGGCGAGATCGACGCGTTCGCGCTGTCGCGCGACCAGCTCAACGCCATGGCCAGGAAGATTCCGGGCACGCGCGTGCTGGACGAGACCTTCAAGCAGACCGTGACCGCGGTGGCGGTGCCGCCGAACCATCCGCTCGCGCTCGCTTTCGCGACCAGATTCCTGTTGGAGGCGACATCGAACGGCACGCTCCGCAAGGCGTATGACATTAACGGCCTGAAGGACGCGCCGATCCGGACGCAGACGAAGTAGCTAATACACAAAAGAAAAATACCAAGTAGGGAAATGCATTTTTCAAATAGGAAAGGAATTCAGAAAACGACAAACGCAATCTGACAGAGCGTCAAAATATGGCTCAACAAAGCCCTAGAATTGGGAAATGCGATTTCGTGGCTTAACAGAGCCGTATTTTCTACGCCGCACAATATCCGATTTGCGACACGGCTAATCATGCGCCGCACGTCCAGAGACAACTCAAGTGTTATCGGGGGTGAATTCGACCCTGTGCTTCGCTCTTATTTCGGTCGCCGGATATCGAGGATATCCAATACCGGGCAATCTGGTGCCGTCTTACCGGAGCAACGATCCACGGTCTTGGTGAGGAGGCGCTCTAACTTCGTCAAGTCGTCGAGCTTGGCGCGGATGTCTTCGAGGTGATGCGCAGCGATCTCGCGCACTTCGTGGCATGAGGCTTTCGCTGGTCCTCCCAGCCGTAGCAGCGCGCGGATGTCATCGAGCGAAAACCCGAGTTCGCGCGAGCGTCGTATGAACGCGAGCATGCGAAGGTCTGTGGCGCCATAAACACGTCGGCCACTTGCGGTGCGGGACGGTGCCGGCAGCATCTTCACGCGTTCGTAGTAGCGGATGGTCTCGATCTTCACGCCGCTGCGCTTCGACAGTTCCCCGATGGGTAGAATTTCCGCTCGCGAAGACGTGATAGTGCGCATGAAATTACCCTTGATCCTGTAGTAGCTACAGGATGCACCTTATAACCCATGAAAATCAATCAAGACCATCAAATTAGCGACAAGCGGCGTCAGCAAAGGCTTATGGCAGCAGGCGGTCTTTTCGGTGCACTTGCGGCTTCGTCGTGCTGCATCCTGCCGCTTGCCCTGTTTGGCCTCGGTGTGAGCGGCGCGTGGATCGGCAACTTCACGCGCCTTGCGCCGTATCAGCCGTGGTTCATCGCGGCCACGATGGCATTTCTTGGTTACGGCTATTGGCTGGTCTATCGATCTGCGCGGCTTGCCTGCGCTGATGGCGAGACCTGTGCACGTCCGCTGCCAAATCGGATCGTCAAAGTCGGGCTCATTCTCGCGACAATTCTGGTAGTCGCCGCACTTGGCTTCGATTTCATTGCACCCCTGTTCCTCAACTCTTGATCGGAGAATCCTATGAACAATCTTCTCGCCCGCGCGGCTTTTGCCGTGGGCATCGTTGCTTCGTCGGCCGCGTTTGCTGCGGACAAGACTGTGACCTTGGCAGTGAACAACATGGATTGCGCAGCCTGCCCCTCCATCGTCAAAGGTAGCCTGGAAGCCGTGCCCGGCGTTTCCAAGGTTGCAGTGTCCTACAAGGCCAAGACGGCGATCGTAACCTATGACGACAGCCGGGCCGACGTGAACGGGCTAACTGCCGCGACGACAAACGCAGGTTATCCTTCCGCGCCGAAAAGCTGAACCCATGAAACTTTTATCGACGATCACGTGTCCGCACTGCGCCACTGCGAAATCGGAGACCATGCCAACTGACGCCTGTCAGTTCTTTTACGAATGCACCGGCTGCGGAACAAAGCTGAAGCCGAAGGCGGGCGATTGCTGCGTGTTTTGCTCCTACGGCTCGGTGCCCTGTCCGCCAATTCAGGCGGTACGCTCCGGCGAATCGGGCGCGGCCTCCTGCTGCGCGTAGCATACGCACTCGAACGATTACGTTGCACTTCAGAAGACAACTCTCAAGGAGTCCAGAACATCCGAATGTCCTCGGAGTTGGCAACTTGATGAGCGCTTCATGAGCATGTGCTAAGCTACTGGTGTTAGTCGTGCTTGGATTTGAGTCGGGGGTAGGTAGTCATTTTAAAACTACATGGTTCGTAAAAATTATCTTCGATTTCCAAAACCTTTTGAACGGGCCTTTGCAGGGCTGCTTTCTTTTGCACTAGTTCGTCGCGCCCGCGGCGATCGGGTCCATCCCGCTCTTGACGATCTCGGCGCGCGCTGCTGGCGAGACGAGAAACTTGATCAGCGCCTTGCCGGCGTCGGGTTCCCTGGAGACGCTGGCGATCCCGGCCGAGAACGCCGTGATCT
>Ga0209583_10000063_pt1 | contig 32395 bp, 37 predicted proteins | sample Str014_FD_187201 | JGI IMG/M metagenome (GOLD analysis project Ga0209583, IMG submission 187201) | Freshwater sediment microbial communities in response to fracking from Pennsylvania, USA - Straight Creek_MetaG_SC_2014 (SPAdes) (version 2) | ecosystem: Environmental > Aquatic > Freshwater >... | reverse complement strand
GACTTTACGATCAAACACCTTCGTCGCCATTGATTGCCAGCGGTTTGCCACATGTGGCGGCAGAGGGTGCGGTTGAGGCCTTGCAGGCGTTTTTGAACTCCCGGACCAAGCCGTTTCTGTTCAAGTCCGTGCCAACCCAAGAGTCTTTCCCTGTGGCACTGGAAATCGCTGCAACGCGGAAATTTGTGCTGCAAACTTGGGCGCGGGCCGGATTGGTTCTGAACGGAACTTACGAGACCTGGTTGGCCGAAAACTTTGATCATAAGCGCCGCAAGGAATTGAAGCGCCAGCGGGCACGGCTTTCGGAGCAGGGCGAACTCCAGCTTGAAACCCTGAATCAAAACAGCAATTTGAATGGCTTTGTTGAAGACTTGCTTGCGCTGGAAGCGGCAGGTTGGAAGGGCGAACGCGGCACGGCGCTGAAGAATGATGTTTCCAGCTTGGCGGCCTTTCGCAAAGCCATGGAAAACCTGCATGCTGCAGGCAAGCTGCGCTTCTGGCGGTTGGTTCTCAATGGCAAGGCCATTGCGGCACTCTTTGCCATTGTTGAGGGAAATGAAGCCTGGCTCGGCAAGATTGCCTATGACGAGGGTTTCGCCAAGTTCTCGCCCGGCACTTTGATCATTCTCGATGCCACGGAAAGCTTCTTTGCCGAAGGCGGCATCGCCCGCGTCGACTCCTCCGCCATCCCCGGCCATCCGATGATTGAGCGCATCTGGCGCGACAGAATCGGCTTTCAGGATGTGCTGGTGGCGGGGCCTGATGTCCCGGCCTTGGGCTTTTACCTGGTGGCATGGGGCTTGCTTGCAAAACAGGAACTGAGGGCGCTGGCCAAACGCGCCTTCTATCTCGTTTCAAACAGGAAGAGATCATGAGCATCGTCCATGTCGATCCCGCCTTCGCCCAACAGAATTTTCTCAAACGCGCCTTCACGCTGAAACATGGCTTGGCCGACAATCCACTTTTCACTTTGCCGCGCTTGGTTGAGCTGGCGAAATCCATGCCGCGCGATGCCATAGAATATAATTCCGGCAAGATTGCCGTCGGCATCAAGGGCGAGGATATTCCAAAGATCGACAGGCCCGCCGAAGATGTGATCAAATCCATCGAAACGGCCAATGCCTGGATGGTGATCAAGCGCGTGGAGAAAGACCCGGCCTATAAAGCCTTGCTCGAACAATTCGTGCGCGAGGCCAATGCGGCGGCGGGTCTGAAGCCTTCTGACTATTCTGATCTTGAAGGCTTCATCTTCGTCTCCTCCGCCAAGGCAACGACACCGTTTCACATTGACATGGAAGAGAACATCCTGATCCAGATCAAGGGCGACAAGTTCGTGCGCACCTTTGACAATGATGATCGTTCACTGGTGGCGGAACAAGATTTGGAAATTTCGCCTGCGGTGCACCGCAACCGCAAATATGAAGACTGGTTTGAAAGCCGCGCCACGGTGCATACATTGAAACCCGGGGATGCCGTGCATATGCCCTATACGATCCCGCATTGGGTGAGCACGGGCAATAGTTATTCCATCTCCATGGCGATGACATGGAAGACGCCAGAAGTTCTGCGCCTCAACAAAATTCGCCTGATGAATGGCACGCTCCGCCGCTACGGCTTTCCACAACGTGCACCGGGCGTTGCCCCCACATGGGATGCGGCCAAGGTTGTGATGCATGATGTGGGGCAGGCGGCGCTGGCCCCATTGCGCAAATCAGAACGCTTGCGCGCGTTGTTGCGCGGGCTGATTTATGGGCGGAACGCCAATTACTATTTGGCGGCCAAGAAGCAGGGGATGTAGGCGACGGCATCAAGATTAAAGGGACCTCATCGTGCGCTTCGCGCCACCTTCTCCAAAGGAGAAGGGATAGGCAGCAATTGTCCCTTCTCCACAAAGTGGAGAAGGTGCCCGAAGAGCGGATGAGGTCCCTTCCTACGCCAGTGTCGCCAAGCGTGGCTTCGGCATTGCGCTGATGAGCAGACAAGAATTTCAGACGCGCAATTTGGTGCTTTGGGCCAAGAGCGGTTATTTTGGGAGAATGTTTTGGTTCATCTTGAAGATGTTAGTGGGGTCGTATTTTCGCTTCACCCCTTGGAGCCTTTGATAAGCTACCAGGCCAAAAGCATCGCGCACCAGATTCTCGCCTTCGCCGAGGCCGGGGAAATTGAGATACATTCGACCTGTCGAAAAACGCTGCATAGATTGCCATGAATTACGAACCCAATTGATATTTGCGTTGTCTTCTACTGCATCGGACCAGATGGCATCCAAACTGAACATGAAGGGCATCGAGCGGTCTCCAAATGCAGCAGCATCAGCTGCGACACGCTGAAGGGCTCCACCAAATTTCCAGATCGAGGCGTATGTCATTTCTGATGGCCTCGTCGACAATTGATTTGTCACCTCTGCGATGGTGCTGGCATCCAAATTCTTGAGGTATGTTGACTTCCAATAGCAACGATCCCGACCCTTGGGGAACAAGCCATCATAAAGGGTTTGGAGTTCGCGATATGGCATGCGGCCACTGAAATCCAATAGGGGTTCACCAAACTCACGCAGTGGCTGGGTGATCCTTTCCCCTTCATCAGGAGGGCCATCGTAGACCGTAGCAAGTGCAATTACCCGTCGGCCCCAAGTGTTTTGAGGATAGGCTTCATCGTGGGGGATCGTCGAAAACTCGGCGAGGCCAGTGACCTCATCAGGTGCCGATGCCATGTAATCGCGCCACATTGGCAAAATCTCATTGGCACGCTCCTCAGGATACAAGGGCGCGCAAAACATCGTCTCGGAAGCAATGGGATGGAGCTTAAATTCAAAGCTGACCACAATACCAAAGTTGCCACCGCCGCCTTTCAGCGCCCATAAGAGATCTGGATTTTCTGTTTCACTGGCGCGGATCAGTTGCCCGCTGGCAGTGACGACATCGGCAGCCAAAAGATTGTCGCAGCTCAAACCGCGCGTACCTCGAAGCCAGCCAATCCCACCAGAAAGCGTAAGGCCTGCAACACCCGTAGCCGAGATGAGGCCGCCCGGTGTCGCACGCCCGAATGCTGTGGTTGCAGCGTCCACATCTGCCCACAGCGCTCCACCTTCAACAATGGCCCGGTCGAGACTGGGGACAACACGCACACCGTTCATAAGCGAAAGGTCAATCATCAGTCCGCCTTCGCAAACTGCGTAACCCGCCACGTTATGTCCACCGCTGCGGACGGAGATGACGAGATTATGGTCGCGGGCGTAGTTCACCGAGGCCACAACATCTGCGGCATTGCGACACCGTGCGATAAGTGCCGGACGCCGATCAATCATGCCATTCCAGATAACCCGCGTTGCATCGTAAGCAGGGTTTCCCGGTTCGAGCAATTCTCCACGTAATTTCTTCCGCAAAACGTCATGTGCCATATCAGTTTCTCCCTTTGGTTATAAACACCCTAGTGCCAGTTCTGACATTCAACTAAAGTGAGCCCAGCCAAAAAGCGGTCATTTCTGCCATGGATCAACAAAACAAACGGGTCAATGTCGCCATTCTCGCTGTGCCAGAAGTCACAGCTTCAGCGCTCTTTGGCATGTTCGACCTGTTTTCCTCTCCTGGTCGCGACTGGTCGTTCATTGTCGAGGGCAAAGCCGGTGATCAACGTATGCACCCTTACATTGTTGCCCGTGATACCGTGGGTTTCAAGGCCGCCAATGGCATTTGGGTAAAGCCTGATTACGATTTTTCAGATTGCCCACGACCGGATATTGTTTGCATTCCAGATTTTTTTGTGAACCCCGGAGATAGCGTGGCGGGACTATATAACCAGGAAGCTAGTTGGCTAAAAAATTGTCATCAAAACGGGGCGATGATGGCCAGCGCATGTTCGGGCGCGGTGCTGCTTGGCGAGGCGGGGCTTCTAGTCAACTGCGACGCAACAATACATTGGGGCTACGTCTCTACCCTTAAAAACAATTACCCTGGTATTAGAATACGCATTGATCAATCTCTGGTTCTGAGTGGTGTGGCGCAACGCATCGTTATGGCTGGTGGCGGATCAAGCTGGCAAGATTTGGCACTCTATCTGATCGCACGTTTCGTCGGTCTGGAAGAAGCGATAGAGGTTGCCAAAGTCTACATGCTGCAATGGCATGATCTTGGTCAGCAGCCATTTGCATCGCTGATGAGCTTCCGGCAACCGAGCGACGCCGTGATCAATACCTGTCAGGAATGGCTTGCACAGAACTACAAGGCGCAAGTGAGTGTTACCAAATTGGTGGCCTTCTCTGGTCTCCCCGAGCGTTCCTTGATGCGCCGATTCGCGAAGGCAACGGGCATGTCGCCGCTCGACTATATCCATGCGCTTCGACTCGAAGAAGCAAAGCAATTGCTGGAGACAACAGATATTCCAGTTGAAGCAATCGCCAATGAAGTCGGCTACGAAGACACCAGTTTCTTTGGTCGACTTTTCCGCCGCAAGACCAGCATTACTCCATTGCAGTATCGCATTCGATTTGGCTCTTTGCGTCGAGCTCTCGCACAAAATTGAAAAAATTTGCATGTCAGCTTCGGGGCACATGCTGAAGTGATCATCCGTTCCTGCATGTTCTGTTTTCTGGCGAAGAGCGGAAGTTCTTACCGCCTCACTGCCGAGGTTTTCCCGGAAGCACCTATCCTTCTCACAAACGTCGTCTTCCTGATGGGCTCAAGACTATTGTTGGCAAGCATTTCTGGTCTGGGTCATCAGCTGAAGTGATCGGCAGTTCGCGAATATTTTGCATGCGGGCGGACAGTGGAAATTCAGGCTGGTATACTTCCTATCTCATTGCGCTTGAAGCTTTACACTACCGCAACAAGCCGCGCCACTTTGATTGATTTGGTGCGAGCGCGAACTTGAGCAAGATCATAGTTGAGTTGCATACGAAGCCAAGTATCTGCGGAACTTCCAAGACCCTTTTCAAGACGCAGCGCCATTTCTGGTGAGATTACGCTGCGGCCAGCAATGACGTTATGAATCTGCTGACGCGTCACCCCTAGGCTTCGTGCCGCCGCACTGATCGATATTCCCAGCTCACCAAGCGCATCCCCGATCATTTCCCCGGGATGGGGTGGGTTTTTCATAGCCATGTTTCTACTCCTTCAGTGGTAGTCCACGAGATCGACATTGCTTACAATCCCATCCTCAAATGTGAAGACAATCCGCCAGTTTGCGTTCACCCACAGCGACCAGAAGCCTTTTAACTCCCCTTTCAGAGGGTGCAGTCGAAACGTAGGGAAATTCAAATCCTCGATACTTTTTGCGGCATCGAGGAAAGCCAAAATTTGCCTTATCTTTCTCAGGTGATCGGCCCTCACGCCTTTTGGGTTATCGTTTTCAAAAGCTGGCGCAAACCCTTATGCTGGAATGTCTCGATCACGTGAACATCCTCAATCTCGCAACTGTAAAACTTAAATTTCCATATGTAAAGTGATATTTTACAGTTCTGTCAAATTTCCTAAGTCGGAGATAGGTCATGTGCCGCAGTAATCAGCAGTTCCCACATATTATACATTCGGATGGAGAGCGCACATTCAAACCAACCCCGACAGAGGTTTTCCCGCAGCACCTATCCCGCTCACAAACGTCGTCTTCCTGATGGGCTCAAGACTTTTGTTTGAGAGCGTGTTTATTGGCGCAAGGCTGGAGTGTGACAAGCCATAGCCGAAGCAGCGTACGCTGTCAAGTAAAAAATCCTATCATAGAAATAAAAATCTCTAGACAGTATCAGGCCAGCGTTGCCAGCCGTTCCGTCAACAGCTTGTAAAACCCATCATGATCAATGCCGCGCACCACATGGGCGTTGTGGGGGCGGTTGGTGACACGCCACCAATCCACCACGGTTTGGCCCATGGTGAGTTCGCTCTCACATTCAATTTCAACATTCACATCCTTGCCGCTGAAAAGCTCAGGCTGCAGCAGCCATGCAACCACACAAGGATCATGAAGCGGGCCGCCGTCTGAGCCATATTTCTCAATGTCAAAGCGTTCATAGAAATCCAACATTTGGGCCACGGCTGGGCCAGTATTGTTTTTCATCACGCGGAATTTTTCGACGCGGACGCGGGTTGAGAGCGCCTGATGGGTGCAATCCAGCGGGATCAAGGTGATGGGTGCGCCGCATTGGAACACCAGCCGTGCTGCTTGCGGATCAACATAGATATTGAATTCCGCAGTGGGAGTGATGTTGCCGCCTTCCGAATAACCGCCGCCCATGGCGATGATGCGTTTGATGCGAGAGGCGATGCGCGGCTCTTTCACCAAGGCAAGGCCAATGTTGGTGAGCGGGCCCAGGGTGCAAAGCGTTACCGTGCCCGCTGGTCGGTTCATCAGGGTATCGACAATAAAGTCCGGCGCATATTGGCTTTGCAGCGGCATCTTGGGTTCGGGCAGAACCGGGCCATCAAGCCCCGTCTTGCCGTGCACATGTTCGGCAGTGACCAGCGGGCGCAGCATCGGGCGAATGGCACCGGCAAAGACTTTGGTTTCAGGCTTTCCGGCTAGCTCACAAATTTTACGCGCGTTCACTTCTGTGAGATGCAACGGCACATTTCCTGCCACAGCACAGATGCCGAGCAGTTCAACCTCCGGCGAGGCGAGCGCCAACAAAATGGCCAGTGCGTCGTCCTGGCCCGGATCGGTGTCGATGATGATGGAATGTTTATGCACGCTTTGTCTTCCTGCTTTTGGCAAGAAGTTTGCGCAGATGATGCGTCAACGCAAGTGAAATGCAGTGGCGCAGAGCGGCTTCTGGCAATTTCGCGCCAACGTCAAAAAGAATGGCGCGTTGGCCTTCGAATTTCATCTGGTCAGAATAAAGTTCCTTAAAGTTTTCGATGAGGCCGCTTTGGCAATTGAAATAGATAGCGACAGTTTCAGTGTCACTGCGCCGGCCGTCGATGCGGATGGTGCTGCCGCTGCCAGTTTCCAAAGTGAGAAAGCTGAATTGACCCCAGCGCAGGGCCTCAGTGACTTTGCCAACGTCTTTTAAATCTTGGGCAGTGGCCAGAATCAGCTTGCGGATTTCACCAAGCCGCTTTCGTGTCTTTGGCGAATAGGGTGCAATGGTTTCAGCGAAGAGCTGATCTTGGTCTGACATCAGCTGACCTTGAACTCGGGAAAATAACGGTTTTGCATCTGGTTCAGGTAATTCATCAAAACGGGGCGGGAGCGAATGTAATCGCCGATTTCGCTTTTGAAATAGGGGCATTCCGCCGCCCACAAGAAACCGAGGACTGACGCATCAACTGCGCTGGGCTTGTCACCCAGCAAGAAGCGGCTGCGCGACAACAGGGATTCGATGGCATCAAGGTCGCCCTTGGCGAGATCAAAGCGTTCTTCTGCCGTGTGGCGGCCGAGGCCTTGCAGGTTGTGGGTTTTGGCGACCTTCTTGCGGATGATCCGGGCAATCAGCGGGCGGATGGGAGCCGGCGCGCCGGCAAAGAATTGATAGGGGCCTTTCCAAAAGTTTTCATCGCGCAGCCAGCGGATATTCATTGAGAGAAAATAGAAATGCTCTTCCAACATGCGGGCGACCGCCCAACCTTGCGCCAGTTTTTCGGTGGAAGTGCCACCGGTGAAATCGATTTGATGCGCAGATTCCAAGTGTTTTTGGATAAAGTGGGAATCGGCAATGATCTTGGCATCGTCCTGTAGGTAAGGCGCTTTGCCCTTGGGTGCCTGTTTGAAACTCATCAGCTTGGTTTCAAAGGAAAGGCCAGACATTTTCAGCATGGTGAGCGCCTTGATGCAAAAGGGGCTACCATCGGGCAGGCCGAATTTGGGGCCATAGACATAAAGCTGTAACATGGTTTTCTCCTGTGATGATTTAGCTATACTGACATGCTGCTGACAACATGGTGTCAGCAGTGTTGCACTAGGCTTGAAAGATGAGAAGAGCAGATCGCCTGTTACGTGTCATTCAACTCTTGCGCCGCCACCGCAGACCGGTGACGGGTGCCCGCATGGCTGAGGAGCTGGAAGTATCATTGCGCACTTTATACCGGGACGTTGCTGATCTGATCACTGATGGTGTTCCCATTCGCGGCGAGGCGGGGGTGGGTTATGTTCTGGGTGAAGGTTATGACCTGCCACCGCTGATGTTCAAATCGGACGAGCTGGAAGCGATCATGCTGGGCCTCAGCTGGGTGCAGCGGCGGGGCGATCTTTCCTTGAGGCGCGCCGCACAGGATGTGGTGGCCAAGATCGGCACGGTTCTGCCGGAAGCGATGCGCCCATTCTTTTATGATGCGCCGCTGCTCACACCGCCGAAGTTTGATTTGCCTGAAGACAAAGTGGATGTGAGTTTGCTGCGTCAGGCCATTCGCGCCCAGAGCAAAGTTCACATTGCATATGGCGATGAGCAGGGAGCATTGAGCCAGCGCATCATCTGGCCGATTGCCATTTCCTATTTTGATGCGCAGCGCATTGTGGTGGCATGGTGTGAACTGCGTGTGGGCTTCAGACATTTTCGCACCGATAGGATCAGCGTGATGGATGTGCTGGCGGAAAAATATCGCGAACCCCGGCTCAAACTTCTGGCGCGGTGGAAGGAAGAAAGGGCGCGGGAAATTAATGCTCAAACCTGATCGGCACGATATTCCAAAATATCACCGGGTTGGCAATCGAGCGCCTTGCATATCGCATCCAGCGTTTCAAAGCGCATACCACGCACTTTGCCGGATTTCAGAAGCGAGATATTCTGCTCGGTGATGCCGACCAACTCACTCAGCGTTTTGGAACGCATCTTGCGCTTGGCCAGCATGACATCAAGATTGACAATGATAGGCATCAGATGAACTGCTTGTTTTCAGCGTTGATTTCAGCGGCAGCGTGATAGATGCGCGCAAGTCCGAGGATGAGAAGACCAATCAAGACATAAAGCAAATCTTGGGGCATCAGAAATTGCCAAATGGGGATGGTGTGAAAATGCGTGGCGGACAAAATCCAAGATGAGACTGGGCGCGCGATGATGTCAGCGCCAGTTGCCAGAAGAGCGGCTTGCCCCAAGCGCTTTAGACTTTCGGCGGCACGTTCTGAGAAGATGTCGCCATTCAGATAGCCCGTCATCAATTTCCAGCCGGCAATGCCAATCGAACTTGCAGCCGCCCAATCCAAATAGCTGACGCAACGGCTTGCGATGTAACTTTGCGTAGTTACGGGGTCGACAGTTAGCTTAAGCGCTATGTTGATGTGCTCAACTGTGCCCGCAAGATCAAAGAATGGCAGCGAGATCAAAATCAATATCCAAGCCAGCCAGACAATCATCAACCAGCGGAGACTTTGGCAGATCCAGCCGATTTTGCTTTGCAGTTTCTTGGTTTTGGGCGGTTGCGAAATTGATTCTGTCGACATGATTCACCTCTTGACGCGCTATTCATTGCATGACAATAAATGATTGTCAAACAGTAATAAATGAAATGGATAGAATATGGCGAAGAAGTTCCTTTTGGCCCTGTCAATTGCGCTGGCTGGCTGTTCAACCATTCCTTTGACCTCGATCCCGCGCCTGATGCGGATCAATTTTTTGACTACCGATATTGCCAAGGTGCGCATTGCCTTGAGTGTTCCTGCAAGCTTCGGACTTTTGCTGCCGCCAGCCTATTTCAGATATACTTACAAATTCGAAGGCGAAGACGAACACCATGAGGATATTCCACTTGAAGAAACAAGTGCGCCTGCTGATCTTCAAGACATTCCGCAGGATTGGCCTGAAGGTTCAACGCTTCATGTTTTTCTCATGCCACCAGACAGTGCTGAACGTCTGACCAAGCTGCGCAGCGATGAAGGCCAGCGCGCCAAGACTGAAAAGAAGAAGAGCAATTTCACCGTCGGAATCAAAGGCAATTTCTGCAAAGTGTCGCAACCGCCAGATGGCCCGATCCTGACGACGACCTATGTTCTCACCAGTGAGACAGAAACGTGGACCACTTTCACGCGCAATCTTGATGTGCGCGAACAGAAAGGTGCTGAGGATATTATGGCGAGGCTGGAGGCTTGCCCAAAATAGTGGTCATAACTTTTGGGTAGAGCTTATGCTCTTCGATCAGCACGCGGGTGGCCAGAGTTTCTGGTGTGTCTCCAGCCAAAATCGGCACACGCGCTTGAGCAATCATCGGCCCGCCGTCTAACTCTGCTGTTACCCAATGCATTGTGCAGCCCGCCTCTTTGTCGCCCGCTTCAATGGCGCGTTGATGGGTGTGCAGGCCTTTGTATTTTGGCAGGAGCGAGGGGTGAATGTTGATCATGCGGCCTTGCCATGGTGTGATCAAAACAGGCGTCATGATCCGCATAAAACCCGCGCAGGCGATGAGATCGAGATTTTGGGATTGCAGATAGCTGTTGAGTGCTGCGTCGAAGGCTTCGCGGGTGGCATAATCTTTGTGGTCGATCACTTGTGTGGCGAGGCCTTTGGCTTGCGCCCATGCAATGCCGTCAGCTTCTGTTTTGTTGGAGGCCACGCAGATCACTTCAAAAGGGCTGCCTTCGGTGCGGCCCGCCTCCACCAAGGCTTTCATATTAGAGCCTGTGCCCGAGATCAAAACGCCGACGCGTTTTTTCTTCATTCGGGAAGCGCGCCTGTATAGGCCACTTGAGCCTCTTTGCCTTTACGGGGGCGGATGGTGCCCAGCGTCACAACTTTTTCGCCTGCGCGTTTGAACCCTGCGGCAACGGATTTTGCATCCTTGGCTTTGACCACCAAAATCATGCCCACACCGCAATTGAAAGTGCGCAGCATTTCGGCTTCGGCAACGCCGCCGGATTTTTGCAGCCATTTGAATACGGGAAGATAGGGCACGGCGGTGAGATCAATTGCCGCCACTGTTCCTTTGGGCAGAACGCGCGGGATATTCTCGGTGAAGCCACCGCCGGTGATGTGCGCCAATGCCTTGATGCTTGAACCCTTCTTCAGCTGTTTCAAAATCGCCTTCACATAGATGCGCGTCGGCGTGAGCAGGGCTTCGGCCAGGGTATGGCCCTTGGCAAAGGGGGCAGGTGCCGAAAGTTTTTCGCCGCTCATCTCGACAATCTTGCGGATCAGGGAATAGCCATTGGAGTGTGGGCCGGAAGAGGCGAGCCCTAGGATGACATCGCCGGCTTTTACATCTTTCGCAGGCAGAATTTTCTTGCGTTCAACAGCCCCCACCGCAAAGCCTGCGAGATCATAATCCCCGCCATGATACATGCCGGGCATTTCAGCTGTTTCGCCGCCGATCAGCGCACAGCCGGCCTGTTTGCAGCCATCGGCTATGCCTTCGATCACTTCACGCGCGGCGGCGACATCAAGTTTTCCGGTGGCGTAGTAATCGAGAAAGAATAAAGGCTCAGCCCCTTGCACCACCAAGTCGTTCACTGACATGGCGACAAGATCAATGCCGACGCCATGGTGAATGCCGGTATCAATAGCGAGCTTCAGCTTCGTGCCCACGCCATCATTGGCAGCAACCAATACGGGGTCTTTGAAGCCGCAGGCCTTCAGGTCAAACAATCCGCCGAAACCGCCCAAGGCTGCGTCAGCGCCCTTGCGGCGGGTGGATTTGGCCAGCGGCTTGATCAAATCGACCAGACGGTTGCCAGCGCCGATATCCACACCGGCATCGGCATAGCTGAGTGAATTGCGAAGTGCTTGTTCCGTGCCGCTCATGCCGCTAGTTTGCCTCAAAATGTGGTAATGGGATTTCCCTAGCAGATTCTAATGTGGAATAAAGCCAAAAGAGCCTTGATGAAATTCACTGCCATATTGCCGTTCATCTTCATCTGGGCTGCGCCTTTGGCTTATGCGGCAGGGCCCGTTGAAACCAACCCCTATGCCATGCAGGGCGTTGAGGTTGACGAGTCAGAAGTTTCGGCCAAATTGGCCAAGGACAAAGCCCTGGTTGATGTTCAGGTGAAGGCCTTACAACAGCTTGGCCAGGCACTTGGTGGGGCTGGTGTTTCGGCAGAACTCGCAAAGCTGGAACCAAAGCAGGTGATGCCGTTGCTCAAATCATTATCCATTGAAAAAGAACTGATCAGCCCCGGGCATTACAAAGGCACATTCACGGTGCGGTTTTTGCCAAACAGATTGAAGCCTATGCTGGCCAATCTTGGCGTTAAGATTCCCGATGAGCAGGGCCCTGCCATGTTGGTCATTCCGGTGTGGACGGATGAACGCGGCCAGGTGGTGGTGTGGGAGGATAACCCATGGCGCAAGGCTTGGATTTCGCTTCATGCCGCACAAGCGCAGATTCCGTTGATTGTGCCACTCGGTGATCAAGAGGATGCATCCACACTTTCGTCGCAGGATGTGATGAGCAACAACGCCATCAAGATCGAAGCCATGCGTCGGCGCTATGATGTGAAAACCTTGCTCTTGGCCTTTGCGCAGGCTGCACCCGACAATGGTGTGCATGTTCATGTGACGGGCACATCGCCCTTGGGCAAAATCACCATCGATAAAATTTATACGGCGGACACACATACCCTGACAGATTCTACCACCTTGGGCGCGCAGCGCTTTCAACAATTGATCACCGACAAGTTCCGGTCTGATCAAGCCCGATCGGCGGCCAAGGCCGTGGCGGCGCCACAGGCTTTGGTCGTGACCATTCCATTTGCCGGGCCATCGGAGTGGAACGGGTTGCGCTCGCGCATCTTGTCCACGCCGGGTGTTGTCGGGCTTGATGTCACATCGCTTGATGGGCAGGGCGCAGCGGCGCGTCTGTTGTATTCGGGCAATGTTGATGATCTTGGAAATTCTTTACAGGCCACCGGATTGAAGCTGGCACGCAGTGGTGTCGCTTGGCTTGTGGTTCCACTCTAACGCCATGAATATCGCCAATCTCATCACCATCGCGCGGTTGCTTCTGGTGCCTGTTATTGTCTGGCTTCTGATCTCGGAAGCCTATCCTGTGGCGCTGGGGGTGTTTGGCCTTGCGGGCCTCAGTGATGCTGCCGATGGCTGGCTGGCGCGTCGGCTGAATGCGCAAACAGATCTGGGCCGTTATCTTGATCCCTTGGCAGATAAGGCCTTGCTGGTTTCATCTTATGCCACATTGGGTGTTACGCATCAGATCCCCGTTTGGCTGGTGATTACGGTGATCAGCCGTGATGTGTTGATCATCGGCGGTTTGATGTTGGCGTGGCTTTTGGAAAAGCCCGTGGCCGTCAAGCCCTTGATTGTCAGCAAAGCTAATACGCTGGCGCAGATTGGGTTTATTGTGTTGGTCTTATGGGGTTTGAGTTTCGGGCTTTTGCCCCCACAAGTGAGCATGGCCTGCGCCTATATTGTTGCCGTGCTGACGCTCGTATCTGGCATTGCTTATATGAAAGCCTGGATTGAACACATGAGCGGGGGCGCAGTCCCATGACAACGCAACGACAGTTGATTTTCTGGCTGGTGGCTTTGGTAACACTGCTGTTGTTGTTCTGGTATTTCCAAGACGTGTTGTTGCCATTCATTGCTGGCTTTGTGCTGGCCTATTTTCTGGATCCGGTGGCGGACAGGTTGGTGCGGCTTGGCTTGCCGCGCATTGCCGCAACAGCCTTGATCATTGCATCTGCCGTTCTGGCCATTACCGGGGTATTTGTATTGGTGGTGCCCGTTCTGGGCAATCAGGCAGCGAAATTGATTTCGGAAGTGCCAGCCCTTTCGCAACAGTTGGTGGCGATGGGCAATGACACCGCGCCGCAATGGCTCAAAGACATGATGAACCAAGGTGGCTTTGATCTGCAATCGAGCTTGGCAGATTATGGCGGCAGGGCAGCGCTGTGGGTGGCGGGGCTTGGCTCAACTGTTTGGACGGGCAGCAAGGCGCTGCTCAATTTGGCATCGCTTCTGGTGATCACGCCGGTTGTGGCGTTTTACCTTTTGAATGATTGGGATCATCTCGTCGCCAAGATCGACTCCTGGTTGCCACTGGATCACCGTGACGACATTCGGTTGATCGCACATGATGTTGATACGGCCCTTGCGGGCTATATTCGCGGGCAGGGCACGGTGTGTTTGATCCTCGCCGTGTTCTATGGACTTGGGTTTACATTGGCGGGGCTGAAATCAGGCTTGGCCATTGGGTTGTTCACCGGGCTTTTGGCCTTTATTCCTTTCTTTGGCGCATTGCTCGGCGGGGCCACGGCCTTGCTGGTCGGCCTGCTTCAATTTTGGCCACAGGAAACAGCGCTGTTGGGCGTTGCTGGCATTTTGGCTTTGGGGCAGTTTGTGGAAGGCAACTTCCTATCGCCAAAGTTGGTGGGGCAATCGATTGGCCTTCACCCGGTGTGGATGATGCTGGCCTTGCTGTCTTTCTCTTATGTGTTCGGGTTTCTCGGTTTGATTTTGGCCGTGCCACTGGCGGCGACCACCGGGGTTTTGGTGCGGCATGGATTGGCGCGTTATCTCGCCAGCGACATTTACCGCGGCCACGACAAGGCCGCGCCGTGAAACAACCGCAACAGCTGGTGCTGGACTTGGGCCAGCGGGCGGCACAGGGGCGGGATGATTTTCTGGTCACACCTTCCAATGAAGCTGCGGTTCGGCTGGTGGATGAGTGGCCGCAATGGCCCAGTTATGGCGCCATTCTTTTAGGGCCTGAGGGTTCAGGCAAAAGCCATTTGGCACAGGTCTGGCAGGCGCGTTCACAGGCCAAGATCATTGCCGCCGACGCGCTGAAAGTGGATGGGCTTGATCAATTGTTTTCGGGACCGGCACTTTGCATCGAAGATATACGTCCTGGCGCATTTGAGGCGCGGGCCATTTTCCATGTGCTTAATTTGGCAAAGCAGGGCCAGCGCCATGTTCTGCTGACGAGCCGGTATGCTGTGGCGGAGCTCAATGTTGCGCTGCCAGATTTAGCCTCGCGGCTGAACGCACTTCCTGTTGTTGGAATTCTGGCACCGGATGATCATCTGCTCAGAGGGGTTTTGGTCAAACTCTTTGCTGATCGGCAGATCGCCGTTGATGAAAGCATCGTCAATTTCATCTTGCTCAGGATGCCGCGTTCACTGGCAGCGGCGCGGGCTCTGGTGGCGGAGATTGACCGCCAGGCCATGGTGGAAAAAGCCGAAGTGACGCGGTTTTTTGTTTCCCGCGTGATGGCACAGATGAAAGAACCAGATTTGTTTACGACGCTATGAGAATGCATTCATCAAACCGTCAAGATGGGTTAATATGGCCGCAGCATGAATGACATCAGCCCCACATCCGATTTGCTTTCCAACCCCAGCCGGTTTTTCAATCGGGAATTATCTTGGCTGGAATTTAATATGCGAGTTCTGGAAGAGGCGCGCAACCCGGCACATCCGCTGCTGGAGCGCCTGCGCTTTCTGTCCATCTCTGGCAACAATCTTGATGAGTTCTTCATGGTGCGCGTCGCTGGTCTTGTGGGCCAGTTGCGTGAGCAAGTGGCGGAAATCAGCCAGGATGGTTTGACGCCAGCAGAACAGCTGGAACAAATTCGCAAACGCGCACAAGAATTGATGGCTGAGCAAGACAGGCGTTGGTTGAAGCTTAGGGACGAGCTGGCGGCCAATGGCATTGCGATCATCACAGAGGCTGGCCTCAACAAGCTTGAGCGCGAATGGTTGGATTTGCGCTTCCTTGAACAGATCCTGCCCATTGTAACACCCATCGCGATTGATCCGGCACATCCGTTTCCCTTTATCTTGAACCGCGGTTTTGTCATGGCAGTTGAGCTTCGGCGTCGTGTTGATGGCAATAAGATGCGGGCCTTGCTTCCTATCCCGCCACAGTTGGAACGCTTCATTCGCCTTCCCGGCGAGGCTGCGCGTTTCATCATGCTGGAAGATATGTTGAGCCTGTTTCTGCCACGCCTTTTTCCGGGCTATGAAGTTTTGGCCAAGGGCTTGTTCCGCATTATTCGTGACAGCGATTTGGAAATTGAAGAAGAGGCGGAAGATCTTGTGCGCCTGTTTGAAAGCGCGTTGAAACGCCGCCGCCGTGGCGTGGTCATTCGCATGGAAGTGGACGGTGGTTGCCCGGCAGATTTGCGCAACTTTATCGCCAGTGAACTCGATGTGTCTGGTGATGTAACGATCATGACGGAAGGCCTGGTGGGTTTTGCCGATACGCAGCAGTTGATCTTGGATGAGCGGCCCGATTTGCGGTTCACACCCTATGTGCCGCGCTATCCTGAACGGGTGCGCGACCATGGTGGGGATATTTTTGCTGCGATCCGTCAGAAGGATTTCGTGGTGCATCACCCTTACGAGTCTTTTGACGTGGTGGTGCAGTTTATTCTGCAAGCGGCCAATGACCCGGATGTTGTTGCCATCAAGCAGACGCTGTACCGCACATCGCGCAACTCGCCCGTCGTCGCGGCCTTGGCCAAGGCGGCCGAAGCGGGCAAATCGGTGATCGCACTTGTCGAACTTAAAGCCCGCTTTGATGAAGAAGCCAATATTCAATGGGCGCGGGATTTGGAGCGCGCGGGCGTTCAGGTGGTGTTTGGTTTTATCGAACTTAAAACCCATGCCAAGGTTTCCATGGTGGTGCGGCGCGAGCAGGGCACGATGCGGACCTATGTGCATTTTGGCACGGGAAACTATCACCCGATCACGGCCAAGATTTATACTGATCTTTCTTTCTTCACGTGTGACCCGGCATTGGCACGCGATGCTGCACGGGTGTTCAATTTCATCACGGGCTATGCCCAGCCAGAGGACCTTGAGAAGATCGCACTTTCACCAATCAATCTGAAAGATCGGCTGCTTAAAAACATTGAAGAAGAAATCGCCTATGCCAAGGCGGGAAGGCCCGCGCAAATTTGGGCCAAGCTTAATTCTGTGGTTGATCCTGGCGTCATTGATGCGCTGTACCGGGCTTCTAACGCCGGGGTTCAGATTGAACTTGTGGTGCGTGGTGTCTCTTGTTTGCGCCCGGGCATTCCCGGCCTGTCGCAAAATATTCGAGTCAAAAGCATTGTTGGGCGGTTCCTCGAACATTCGCGCATTGTGTGTTTTGGGGCGGGCCACGGCTTGCCACATCCCGAAGCGAAAGTTTATATCGGCTCAGCTGATTGGATGCCGCGCAACTTACACAGGCGGGTGGAGACATTGATCCCCATCGAGAACCCAACGGTGCACGAGCAAATTCTTGAACAAATCATGGTGGCCAATATGCGCGACAATGAACAGAGCTGGGATTTGCAGCCGGATGGCGCCTATATTCGCCGCAAGCCAGACGAGAAATATCCGGGCTTTAACGCCCATCAATTTTTCATGAAAAACCCATCTCTGTCTGGACGGGGCAGTGCCCTTGCTGGCAATATGGTGCCGAAAGAAAAAAAGAAAGCGGCCCGCAGCAAGTGACTTGGCATACTGGATTTCGGACTGAGCCTCCGCGCTATCGGCCTGTGGCTGTGGTCGATATTGGGTCCAACTCTGTGCGCCTTGTGGTTTATGATGGGCTTCGTCGTTCACCGGCACCAATTTTCAATGAAAAGGTTTTGTGCGGGCTGGGCAAGGGCGTTGCCATCACCGGCCAGCTTAACGAAGCGGCAATTTCACGCGCCCTCACGTGTCTGAAACGCTTTCGCACCTTGACGCGGCAGATTGGTGTGAAGCAAGTTTATGCCGTGGCCACGGCGGCTGCACGCGAAGCCAGCAATGGCGAAGATTTTATCGACAAGGCAGAAAAAGCTCTGGGCGCTGGCATCCGGGTTTTGACCGGCAAGGAAGAAGCGCGGTTTGCAGCCCTTGGGGTTTTGTCCGGCACGCCGGAGGCCGACGGGTTGGCGGGCGACTTGGGCGGCGGCTCGCTTGAGCTCATTGACATCAAAGATGGCAAGCTTCACGAGGGTGTGACGCTGCCCATCGGGCCCTTGCGGTTGATTGACCTTTCGGGTGGCAACATGGCGCGGGCGCAGGCGATTGTTGACGAGTATCTGGCCAAAACGGAGTTGCTCAAGCAGCTGAAGGGCCGGACATTTTTTGCGGTGGGCGGGGCTTGGCGCAATCTGGCGCGGGTGCATATGGCGCAGGTCGATTATCCTTTGCATGTTCTGCATCACTATCAGATGACGCGCCAACAGGCCGAAGGTATTTCGGAAGTTTTGTCACATCTCACCTCGGCGTCGCTGAAGGATGTGAAGGACATGTCGCGCGCGCGTGTCGATACACTGCCCTACGGCGCGATGATCCTTGACCGCCTGATGCATTTTGGCCAAGCCAAGGATGTGGTGATTTCGGTTTTCGGTGTGCGTGAAGGTTTGCTGTTTTCAAAACTGCCACGCAAAAAGATGGCTTATGATGCGCTGCTTTCATCGTGTTGGGATTTTGCGCGGCGTTATGCGCGCTCGCCTGCCCATGAGTTGGAACTTTGTGATTGGACCGACCAGATTTTCGGCAAGAAGGGTCTGGCGGAAAATGATGAAGAGCAACGTCTGCGTTATGCCGCCTGTTTGCTGGCCGATATTGGCTGGCGGGCGCATCCTGATTACCGCGCCGAGCGTTCGCTGGGCATGATTTCGCAAGCCGCCTTTGTCGGCATTGATCATCCTGGCCGGGTGTTTTTGGCGCTGACGATTTTCTTTCGCTATGACGGCGAAGCGATGCGTGAAGATTTAACGCGGCTGTTGGATGACAGACATGTTGAGCGGGCGCATTTGATCAGCTCACTCTTCAGGCTGGCCTACATCCTGTCTGCGGCCATGCCCGGCATGTTGCCGAAGATTGGCCTGAAGCTTGGCGAAGGAAAAACTTTGATTTTGACCCTGCCAGAACGCCTGAAAGACTTGATGGGTGAGCGAGTGGAAAAACGCCTGAGCGAACTCGCCTTCGAAATGGGCCTGACTCCGAAAGTGGCGATTAAGTAATCAGCGCTTCACAATAACCGCCTTGCCGTTTTCCATCGCGATGCAAGCCTTGCCATGTTTCAAATCCAAGGCCACTTGACCGAAGACTTCGCGCTGCCAGCCTTTCATGGCGGGAATTTCAGCATTGTCATCGGCAGCCAGAGCTTCAATATCAGCGCTTGATGCGATGAGTTTGGGGGCAAGCCCATGCATCTCACACGTGATCTTCAATGCGAGTTTCAAGATTTCGGCAGCGGCTTGTGCGGCGGATGAAAGTTCATCCTGTTTGCCGCGGCCATCGGGAATGGTTTTTGGGTCGCGCGCTAAACCATCGGCCACGGCTTTCAGGAGGCTTGTGCCCATGGCCGAATTTCCGGTGCCGCGCGAGACGAGGCGCAACTCATTCACATCCGCCGGCGTCTGCGGCATTTGAATGGCGATTTCGGCAACCGCTTCATCTTTCAAAACGCGGCCCCGTGGCACGTTTTTGGTTTGCGCCTCGCGTTCGCGCCAGGCGGCGACAGACATCAACACGGCTTGTTGTTTCTTGTTTTGTATGCGCGCCTTGATGCGGCGCCAGCTTTGTTCGGGGTCGACCTTGTAGGTGGCTGGGTCGGTCAGATTTGCGAGTTCCGCATTGAGCCAGGTTTCGCGACCATTTGCTTTGAGCTGTTCGACCAGTTTTTCATAAACGGTGCGCAGATGGGTTACATCTGAAACGGCATAGGCCTGTTGCTTATGCGTCAAGGGCCGACGCGACCAATCGGTGAATTGCGAAGACTTGTCGATCGATGCGCCGGCAAGTTTGCGCACGATGGCTTCATAACCCACTTGGTCACCAAAGCCGCAGACCATAGCGGCGATTTGTGAATCGACCACCGGGGTTGGCAGTGCGCCCGCAAGGAGCATCAGGATTTCAAAATCTTGTTTTGCAGCGTGGAAAACTTTGAGCACCTTGGCATCGGCCATCAATGTGAAGAAGGGTGCCAGATCAAGGTCCGGTGCCAATGGATCAATCAAGGCCGCTTCGGTTTCTCCCGCCACTTGAATGAGGCAGAGCTTCGGGTAGTAAGTCGTCTCGCGCAAAAATTCGGTATCGACGGTCACATAGGTATCAGAAGCCCAGCGCAAGCAGAAGGCGGCGAGGTCGTCTGTCGTCGTGATCGTGTGAATCGGCATTTCGGTCTTTTGGGTTTTGCTCAGCATCAGTTCAGGCCTTTCCAAACACGCGTTTGAAGATCGTGTTCACATGTTTGGTGTGATAGCCAAGATCAAACAGTTTTTCGATTTCTGTGGGTGAGAGATGTGCAGCCACTTCTTTGTCGGCCTTCAAAAGATCAAGGAACTTTCCTTCACCGCGCCAAACGGGCATGGCACAGCGTTGCACGGCGGCATAGGAGTCTTCGCGGCTCATGCCCTTTTGGGTCAGCGCCAGTAAAACGCGCTGTGAATGAATGAGACCACCGAGCTTTTCGAGATTGCGCTTCATGTTTTCGGGATAGACGAGAAGCTTGTCGATGACGCCCGCCAATCGCTTTAAGGCGAAATCCAAATGCGCCGTGGCATCAGGCCCGATGCCGCGTTCTACTGATGAATGCGAAATGTCGCGTTCATGCCACAGCGCCACATTTTCCATCGCAGGCGTTACGGCAGAGCGCACCAAGCGCGCAAGGCCCGTCAAATTTTCCGTCAGCACCGGGTTGCGCTTATGCGGCATGGCGGAAGAGCCTTTTTGGCCGGGAGAGAAATATTCCTCAACTTCCAAAACCTCGGTGCGTTGCAAATGGCGGATTTCCGTGGCGAGGCGTTCGATGCTGCTGGCAATTACACCCAAGGTGGCAAAGAACATGGCGTGGCGGTCACGCGGAATCACTTGAGTGGACACAGGCTCTGGCTTCAAGCCCAGTTTCTTGGCGACATAGACTTCGACTGATGGATCGATATTGGCAAAAGTGCCAACAGCGCCAGAGATGGCGCAGGTGGCCACGTCTTCACGCGCGAGTTTCAGGCGCACCTTGGCGCGGGTGAATTCGGCATAGGCGAAGGCGAGTTTTAAACCGAAGGTGACGGGTTCGGCATGGATGCCGTGGCTGCGGCCGATACAAGGCGTCATCTTGTGTTCGAAGGCGCGTTTTTTCAACGCCGCCAGAAGCTCATCAAGGTCTGCGATCAAGAGATCGGCTGCGCGGGTGAGCTGGATGTTGAAACAGGTGTCGAGCACATCGGAAGACGTCATGCCCTGATGCACAAAGCGCGCTTCGGGGCCGACGATTTCCGACAGGTGCGTGAGGAAGGCGATCACGTCATGCTTGGTGACGGATTCGATTTCGTCAATGCGCGCCACATCGAATTTGGCGTCCTTGCCCTTGGCCCAAATTTTCTTGGCAGCGGCTTTCGGCACAATGCCAAGCTGTGCCATACGGTCAGCGGCATGGGCCTCAATCTCGAACCAGATTTTGAAACGTGTTTCGGGGTCCCAGATTTGGGCCATGTCTTGGCGGGTGTAACGCGGAATCATCGGTTGCCTTGAAGGATTACTTGATGCCTCCTCTAACAAATTGGACTGGGCGGGGCGAGTCTTGATTCTAAAACGCCTTGAACGTCACAATGGTGAAAGTATCCCTGATTCCCGGAATGGTTTGGACCTTTTGGGCGATGAAGTGGCCGATGTCTTCGCCGTCCTCCAGGTAAAACTTCACCAGCAAATCATATTCGCCCGCCGTCGAGAAGATTTCGGAGGCGATTTCGGCATCGGCCAAGGCGCTGGCGACGTTATAGGATTTGCCGAGCTCACATTTGATCTGGACGAAGAAGGCGCGCATTTACTGGCTTTCGGCTGCGATGGTTTGATAGGTGCCGTTGTTCCATGAAAACCACATGAAGTGCAAGTCCTGCGGGTCGCCCTTGGCATCAAAGGCGAGGGGGCCCAGAACGGAGGGTACGGCTTGGCCGGATTTGAGCCAGCCCGCCAAGGCTGTTGCGGAATGTGCACCTTTGGCCCGCGCCGCGGCGGCGTAGAGCTGAACCGCGCCATAGGCGGGCAATGCGGGGCCATCTGGCGTTTCACCCAAAGCTTTCAAATCTGCCGCCAAGGCTTTGGCATCCTTATGGATTTGTGGGTCCTCAGGGAAGCTGACCAAGGTGTTTTCGCCCGTCGGGCCAGAGGCTTGCCAGAAGGTGTCGTTGAGCAAGCTATCGGGGCCATAGCGCTTGAGGTTCAGGCCTGAGGCTTGAGCGGTGAGCCGGCCTGCATCGGTGCCCGAGGCGGCAATATATAGCGTATCGACGCCCGCCGCTTTCATCTTGCTCACCAGATCAGCGAAATCTTTCTGGTCGGGCGCGAAGCTGGCAGTGAAAGTGGCGCCCTTGCCGAAACCGGCAGCAAAGCTCTGGGTCATGGCTTTCATATCGACGCTGCCATCATCGATGACGGCCAGCTTGGCATTTGGCCGTTTGGTTTTGATGCGCTGGGCGGCAAAGGCCCCCTGGCTGTCGGCGCGCGGGCTGAGGCGGATGACATTGGCGAGGCCCGCTTCGGTCAGCGCAGGCAAAGTGGCGGCGGGGGTGATCATGGTGATGCCCGCCTTGTCATAGAGCTTGGCAGCGGCCAACGACGCGTTGGAGCAGAAATGCCCGATCACCACATCGACATGGGCGGCAATCAGCTTTTGTGCGGCCTCTTCGGCTTTGACAGCATCACATTGATCATCAGCCTGAATGATGCTGAGCAATTCGCTGTTGAGGCCGCCCGTGGCGTTGAGCGCGTCGACGGCAGCGCGAACTCCACTGAGCATTTGCTGTCCGAAGGATTGATAGGTTCCAGTCATCGGCCCGGCGACGCCGATTTGGATGTCTGCAAAGGCTGGGGAAGTTAGAAGGGATATGCAGATCGCCAGCAAGACACCCTTCCCCCTGCGGGGGAAGGTGCCCAGAGGGCGGATGAGGGACTTAACACGAGTCCAATGTTCGAAAATCTCACGGGTGATCAGACCCTCATCCGCCCGTTGGGCACCTTCTCCCGTGGGGAGAAGGGTGAAGATTTGCCGCATGATCATCGGGATTTAGCCGCCATGTCTTGCCATGGCGCGGATTACGGCCGGGCGCTCTGCGACGCGTTTGTGGTGATCATGCACTTTGGGGAAATTGGCGATATCCACGTGGTCGCCGCCCAGCCAGCCCGCAATGGTGAAGAGATAACTGTCGGCGATGGTATATTGCGAGCCGATGACCCATGGACCCTTCAACATGCCATTCTCAATCAGCGTAAAACACTCTGTCATGTTCTGCGGCACTTTGAGTTTCAGGGCTTCGACGACAGCAGGATCATCGCTCCACCTCGCGCCACGGCGATTATGGGCGTGGTGCACATGAACGGTTGAAGCGAGATATGAGTTGAAGCTCTGCACTTGCGCCAACAGATATGGATCATTGGGTGCCAGCTGCGCTTTGGGATGGGTTTGGGCCACAAAAGCCATGATGGCCAGAACTTCGGTGATGACGCCCTTGTCCGTTGCCAGCGCCGGCACGCGGCCCTTGGGGTTCAAGGCCAGATAGGCGGCACTGCGCTGCTCGCCCGCCGGGAAATCCAGTTTCACCAAATCATAGTTTGCGTGGGCTTCTTCCAAGGCGATGGCACAGGCGAGCGAACAGGTTTTTGGCGCGGTGTAGAGGGTGAGCATTGCTTATGAGATGCCCTTGTCGGCCAGCAGTTGCTTCAACTCACCCGATTGATACATTTCCATCACAATGTCTGCGCCGCCGACGAATTCGCCCTTCACATAGAGCTGCGGCACAGTGGGCCAGTTGGTGTAATCCTTGATGCCCTGGCGGATTTCATCATTTGCCAACACGTTCACGTCTTTGAAAGGAACGCCGAGCTGCTGGAGGATTTGCACGGTGCGGCCCGAGAAGCCACATTGCGGCATATCCGCATTGCCCTTCATGTAAAGCACAACGTCATTGGATTTTACGTCTTTATCGATTTGATCGTGGATGTTGGTCATTTCAGTTTTCCTGTGGTGGTGAGGTTTGTAGCGCCAGTGCATGAAGCTCGCCGCCCATGCGGCCTTTGAGGGCGGCGTAGACGAGTTGATGTTGCTGCACGCGGTTTTTGCCCTTGAATGTTTCGGAGATGACATTGGCCGAATAATGGTTGCCATCGCCCGCCAAGTCACTGATGGTGATCGTGGCATCGGGCAGGGCTTCCTTGATGAAGCGTTCGATTTCCTGGGCAGACATGGCCATGGTTGGGTTCCTTTGGGCATAAGATAAGGCGGTCAATGCCAAAATACCAGAGCAGATGTATTAAACGGTGCGCATCTGCCACGCCATTTATGAGCTTCGGGGTTTATTTTGGACGGCGTGGAAGATGGCTATGATTTCGACTGCATCTAAAGTGATCTGATAGACAGCAATATAGGGCAGCCTGGGAACGACCAATTCGCGGGTTTCATGAACGGCACCTGCGCGTCCAGAAAGCGGAAACTGAGCCAAACGCTGTGTGGCGGTTTCAATTTCGCCAACGACCCTTGCCGCAATGCGCGGATTGTCTTTGGCAATGTAATCAAAAATAGATTGGATATCGGCCTTTGCTGCGCGCGAAAACCGAAGTTTCATCCGGCAAGCGTGCGGAAAAAGGCATTCATTTCAGCTTCGGGCACCAGTTCAATCGGGCTGGCGATCCTGCGGCGCACTTCGTCTTGCTGTATCTTTGAAAGAGACAGATTTGAATGATCCTGCTCAATCATCGCAAGCACCATCTTGCCCACTTCATCTTGTCTGACGTTGGGTAAGTCTTTGGCTTTCTCGATTGCGCTTTCAAGAATTTCGGTCATGGGATGTTTCTAACATATTTGACCCTAACTCGCCATGTAATTCGGGAACCAGCCTTCGTGGGCATGGCGCAAATCTGTCATTGCGATGGACGTCGGCGTGCCGATTTTTAAAGTTGGGTCAGTCGTCACTTCGCCGATGATGGCGCAGGTGACCTTGTGCTCATGCGCTGCGGCCAGAATGGCCATGGCGCGGGCTGGCGTGGCGGTTAGCACATAGCGGGCTTGGTCTTCGGCGAAGAGGGCCACGTGATCCATGGTTTCGAGCTTTGCGCCCCATGATGTAGGCAAGGCCATTTCAACCACCGCGATCGCCAAGCCGCCATCAGAAATATCATGCACCGCGTTGACAGCACGGTCATTGATCAGTGTACGGACGAAATCGCCATGTTTCTTTTCTAGCGCCAAATCAACAGGTGGCGGCGCGCCTTCTTCGCGGCCCAGAACTTCTCTGAGATAGATTGACTGACCCAGTTCCGTGCCGTGGCTACCGATGAGCAGGATGACATCGCCTGCCTGTTTGAAGCAATTGGTCATCATCTTGGTGAGATCAGTGAGCAGACCCACGCCGCCGATGGTGGGTGTTGGCAAGATGCCCCGGCCTATGGTTTCGTTGTAGAGCGACACATTGCCTGACACGACAGGATAATCCAGCGCTCGGGCGGCTTCGCCAATGCCCTTAATGGCAAACACCAGCTGGCCCATATATTCGGGGCGTTCGGGGTTGCCGAAATTCAAATTGTCGGTGAAGGCGATGGGTGTGGCACCCACGCAAGTGAGATTGCGCCAGGTTTCGGCCACGGCCTGTTTACCGCCTTCGAAGGGATCAGCCTCGACATAGCGCGGTGTTACATCCGATGTGACGGCGATGGCCTTTTTGTCATTGATGCGCACGACGCCTGCGTCGCCGCCGGGAATCTGCGCGGAGTTGGATTGCACCAAAGTGTCATATTGCTCCCACACCCAACGGCGTGAGCACATATCGGGCGAGCCAATCATTTTGAGGATGGCTGCTTTCAAATCATGTGGCGCAGGCACGTCTTCGGGCTTGAGGCGCTGGAGCTTTTTCGGCTCGACCCATGGCCTGTCATATTCGGGCGCATTGTCGCCCATTTCCCTGATCGGCAGATCGGCTTTCACTTCACCGCCATGTTTGATGATGAAGCGCAGCGTATCAGTGGTCTGACCGATGATGGCAAAATCCAGCCCCCATTTCACAAAAATAGCTTCCGCCTCTTTTTCCTTCTCAGGCCTCAGCACCATCAACATGCGCTCTTGGCTTTCTGAGAGCATCATTTCATAGGCGCTCATGCCGGTTTCGCGGCAGGGCACCTTGTCGAGATCAAGCTCAATGCCGAGGTTGCCTTTGGCCCCCATTTCAACAGCGGAAGAGGTGAGGCCTGCGGCACCCATGTCTTGAATGGCGATGACGGCACCAGAAGCCATCAATTCCAAACAGGCTTCCAGCAGACATTTTTCGGTGAAGGGGTCACCCACTTGAACGGTGGGGCGCTTTTCGTCTGCGTCGGATTCAAAGGCGGCAGAGGCCATGGTGGCCCCGTGAATGCCATCGCGGCCGGTTTTGGCACCCAGATAAACCACCGGCAGACCAACACCTTTGGCCTTGGAATAGAAAATCTTGTCGGCATCAGCCAGGCCCACGGCCATGGCGTTGACCAGGATGTTGCCATTGTAACGCGCGTGAAAATTGACTTCACCGCCGAGTGTTGGCACGCCGAAAGAATTGCCATAGCCGCCGACGCCCGCCACAACGCCGGAAACCAGATGCTTGGTTTTGGGATGAGACGGTTCGCCGAAGCGTAAAGCATTCAGCGCCGCAATGGGGCGGGCGCCCATTGTGAAGACATCGCGCAGAATGCCGCCCACACCGGTGGCCGAACCTTGATAGGGTTCGATGAAGCTGGGATGGTTATGGCTTTCCATTTTGAAGATGATGGCCTGGCCGTCATCAATGTCGATGACACCGGCATTTTCGCCCGGACCGCAGATGACGCGCTTGCCTGTGGTGGGCAGAGTCTTCAGCCATTTCTTGGAGGATTTGTAGGAACAATGCTCGTTCCACATGGCCGAGCAGATGCCAAGTTCGGTGATCGTCGGCACACGGCCCAGTAAACCGAGGAAGCGTTCGTATTCGTCCGGCTTCAGGCCGTGGGCTGCAACGATTTCGGGGGTGATGGCAACTTCTGAACCGAGCTTTGTCATGCCCGCCGTTTAATGGGCGGACGGGCGAATCTCAATTCTATTCTTCGTTGGCCAAGGGCTTCTTCACAGGCGGTTTTTCACCCACGGAATGGGGCGTGTCGCGCTTTTCCAAAGCCTGATTGAGCTTTTTCAATTCTGCGATGCGCTGTTCCTGTGGGGGCACAGGCCTAAATGGTCGATTGGTCACGTGTAACTCCAAACACGATTGCGCCCCCGCGCCCGTGCAACTGTAGGTGACGAAACTTACTGCAAAGTTAAGTTGCGCAACCGTGTCTGGCTACAACTGGTTGTGGTTCCCAAATTCTCAACAAGCGGCTGCAATTGCCCTGCGAATTGAGATTGGTTTGTTCACCGCACCGGGAAAAGGCACGTGCGCACGGGGGCTGGCCCATGCTAGTTTTGCATCCTGACGAAGCATACGAAGCATGCGTTCTTGGAGTGCAGCTTGGCTTTTGGCCAAAACTTCTGTTGTTTCGGGGTCGGCTGGGTGATTTTTGAAAAAGACGGCAATCATTTTCACTTATCCTTAGCTTGAGGTTCAGGGCATCGTCCGCGGGAATGGGCAGCGGACGATGTCTTTGAACACTGAATGATGGCGTTAATCTACTGTTAACAACCGATGTCGTGAATCGAATATGAACAGCACGCGCGAAGTTTGATTTGATTTTGCGGAAAATTTATTAGATGGCCGGAAGAGTCTCGTTTTATTTCGGCGGCCACACTCTTTCTGCAATAGACTTGAATTGGCTTATGCCCATCGAGCCGCGGTCGTTCCGCGATTTTGACCCGGGCGCTATCAATCTGGCTTTGATTGCGTTGTAGGTTGCACGCCAGAGTTCAATCGGTTCATAGGTGGACTTGTCAATTAACACCAAGATGCAAAAGTCGAACGATGGTTGCAATTTGATATTTGGAACGCGGCCGACATATTTTTCAATTGTGGTTACAGCGCGGCCCTTGATTTGGAATGTGAACTTGCCGCTTTCGATCATCATAGTGGCATCGACTGACGGTTCTCGAACTGGGGCCAATTCCAAACCCAACAATCTGGCGGCTTCAAATTCAGCTATTTCACCAATGACGCCAAGTGGTCTTCCCGTGAGGCTATAGTAACGTTTTGCTAAGGCCTTTGTCTGGGAGATCAATTCAAACAATTCGATGTTCGACGAATTGTTTGGACTATTAATCATGCCGCCAGCAGGCTTTCAAACAGTGGGCGGCAATCCTGCTTGCCGTGCAGTGGCTCGATCATGTTTTCGGGATGCGGCATCATGCCGATGACGTTTCCGGCTTCGTTGCAGATGCCGGCGATGTCATTCATTGCACCATTGGGGTTGGTGCCTTCCGCATAGCGGAACACCACGCGGCCCTCGCCTTCAAGGCGTTCGAGCATGGGCGCATCGCAGATGTAATTGCCTTCGCCATGGGCCACGGGGCAGGAGACGATGGTGCCCGGTTTCATCTGGCTGGTGAAGAAGGTCTTGGTATTTTCCACCTTGAGCTTCACTTCACGGCAGACGAATTTCAGCCCTGCATTGCGCACCAAGGCCCCAGGCAGCAGGCCTGCTTCGGTGACGATCTGGAAGCCGTTGCAGACGGCCAGAACCTTGAGGCCCTTGGCGGCCTTGGCCACCACGTCGGCCATAATCGGTGAGCGGGCGGCGATAGCACCACAACGCAGATAGTCGCCGTAAGAAAAGCCGCCGGGAACGACGACAAGATCAACTTCCGGCAGGCTCGTTTGCGTATGCCAAACCAGATGCGGCTTTTGGCCGGTGGTTTTTTCAAGGGCCAGCATCATGTCGCGCTCGCGGTTGATGCCGGGGAAGAGGAGGACTGCGGATTTCATTCGCAATTCAGCCCAGCTCAATCACGTAATTCTCAATCACCGTATTCGCAATCAGCTTGTCGCACATGGCTTTGAGAGTGGCTTCGGCTTTGGCCTTGTCCGTCTCTGCGAGATCAACCTCAAAGAACTTGCCTTGGCGCACGCTGTTGACGCCGCTAATGCCGAGCGAGCCTAATGCGCCTTCGATGGCTTTGCCTTGCGGGTCGAGCACGCCGTTCTTCAGGGTGACCTTTATTTTGGCTTTCATGAGTCGGTCTTTACCAATTTTGGTTTCGCACGTTCCGGCTGTTCGCCTGGCTGGATAATGCCCAGACGCCTTGCCACTTCCTGATAGGCATCCACGAGGTTGCCGAGGTCGCGGCGGAAGACGTCCTTGTCGAGCTTGGCGTTTTGGTTGCGCAAGTCCCAGAGCCTGCAATTGTCCGGGCTGATCTCATCGGCCAGAACAATGCGCATCATGTCATTTTCAATATAGCGGCCGAATTCCAGCTTGAAATCGACTAATTTGATGCCGATCCCCAGGAACAGCCCGGTCAGGAAATCATTGATGCGGATGGCCATGTGCATGATGTCATCCATTTCCATCGGCGTGGCCCAGCCGAAGGCGGTAATGTGTTCTTCATTCACCATCGGATCGCCGAGCTTGTCGTTCTTGTAATAGCATTCGATGATGGAACGGGGTAAAGCAGTGCCTTCTTCAAGGCCCAGACGCTTGGCAAGAGATCCCGCGGCCACGTTGCGGATGACGATTTCAAGGGGAATAATCTCAACGCTGCGCACCAATTGTTCGCGCATGTTGAGCGAACGCAGAAAATGCGTGGGTAGGCCGATGTCATTCAGCTTGGTGAACAGGAATTCGCTGATGCGCTGATTGAGAACGCCTTTGCCTTCGATGACGGCCTTCTTTTCCGCATTGAAGGCTGTGGCATCATCCTTGAAATGCACGATGACGGTGCCCGGCTCTGGACCCTCATAGAGAATCTTGGCCTTGCCTTCATAGATGCGCGTGCGCCGACTGTTCATCGAGAGAATCCTCAAAACAACTCCGTGGGTTATTCACACTAACATATTGGGGCGGCTTGGGGGGAATCCAATGGCCCCTGTTCAAAAGCCTCCTCTAGGGTGAAATGCTGCGATGCACAACGGGTTTTTCTGATTGCGGGCGGCGCAGTTGATAACCAAATGATTCCAAACACATGATGTTCACAGTAGCCGTATGGCAGAATCCATGTAAAATGGCGCAAACCTGACGTGAGGAGTAGAAGATGACTACATTTGACGAGCGCGAAAAGGGCGAAGAGCGGAAATTCGTCCATGATGAGGAAGCCCATTTCAAAGCCCGCGCCAAGCGCGACAGGCTGGTGGGGGCTTGGGCCGCCGAAAAACTGGGCCTTAGGGGGGCTGACGCTGAGGCTTATTCCAAAAGCTTGGTAGTGACGGATCTTGAGCAGCATGGCGATGCCGATGTGATCGCCAAGTTGAAGGTCGATTTTGCGGCCAAGAAGGTTGGCGTTTCAGGCGCGGAGATCGAACGCGTTCTCCATGAAAAAATGATCGAAGCTGAAAAGCAACTCAAAGCGGGGGCATGATGGAGCTTCGCGCGCGGCTTCACGATGGCAGACCATTCCTGTTTTCATGGATGGGCATTCCGGGCGCGCAGCTCGCCGGGCAATTGGCCCGCGCCGGGCTTGATGGCGTGGCATTGGATTTGCAGCATGGATTGATTGGCATGGATCAAGCCAATCTGATGGCTGATGCGATCAATGCGGCGGGTAAGCCCGTGATTACACGCGTGCTGTGGAATGACCCGGGACTCATCGGCCAAGCGTTGGATTTTGGTTCCGCAGTGGTGATTGCGCCGATGATTAATTCTGTGGCGCAAGCTGAGGCCTTGGTGAAGGCCGCGAAATATCCACCCGTGGGCCAGCGTTCCTGGGGTGGCTATGCCATGGTGCAGGCGGCTGGAAAATCTGCAGCGGATTATTTGAAAGACGCCAATCACGACACGCTGGTGTTTGCGATGATTGAAACGCAAGAGGCTTTGGACTTGGTAGGTGAGATCGCAGCTGTGCCGGGGTTGGACGGATTGTTCGTGGGGCCGAGCGACTTGTCGATTGCTTTGTCGAAGGGGGCAGAACTCAACCGCACGTCTGCTGCCAATCTTGTGGCGATGAAAAAGATTTGCGACGTTTGCCATAACCATAAATTGGTGGCCGGGGCCTTTGCGGGCACGCCGGAGATCATCAATCAATATTACAAGATGGGCTATACGTTCATGGCTGCGGTGACGGACAATGATGTGTTGAAGTTGGGGGTCGCTGCAGCTTTTGATCTGAAGGCAATTTGACCCTCAACGGAATTGAATGGAAACTTGGATTTTATGACTCTTTCCGCCGCCCAATCTGAAATTCTTGATCGCCTCATCACGCTGGTTGACGCCGCGGGCCCCATTGCGGCGCAGACGGATAAATATTTCACCAACACGGCGCGCATTGTGGCCGCGCATGGTGATGCAGAAGTGACCTTTGCTGTCTTCATGCGGCGGCGCGTGGTGGCGGCGTTGGAGCCTGTTATTCGCCTGGTCAATCACTTTGTGCCAGATGCAAAAGTCACACGCTTTGTGGCGGAGGGTGAAGTGGTGCCTTCAGAACATAAGCTCATCGAAATCACCGGCTCGATGAAGAAACTTTCGGAAATTGAAACTTTGCTGTTGCAGAAGACGGGCTTTCCCTGCGTAGCCGCCAACAACGCCTATGAAATGTGCCGCGCCATTCCTTCGGCTGGGTTTATGGATATGCATGCGCGCCATGGTTCTGGGGCTGAGATGAATATTCTCGCGGCCTATGGTGCCAAGGTGGGCAGCGAGGCGGCACGCGCGGCAAATGCCAAGGTGAAGGGATTTATCGGCTCATCGCAGGATTTGACGGCGCCCTTTTTTGGTGCGGGGCAAGGCATGGGCACGATGCCACATGCACTCGTCGGTTATGCTGGCGGTGATGTTCTCAAGGCGATGCAACTGTTTCACGAGACATTGCCCGAGGCAAAGTCTCTGATCGCCTTGGTTGATTATACGGGCCACGAAATTGCTGATGCGTTGCGCTGTGCTGATTGGTTTTACAAAGAGGCCAAGCTTGACAAGGCTGGCAAGACTTTTGGCATCCGGCTTGACACACATGGCGGGCGCTTTGCTGAAGGCTTGGACTATGAAAAGTCTGTCGAAGTTGTGGGTGATTGGCTCAAGGTCAAAGGTGAATATTCCATTGTTGAAAAAGTTTTGGGTGGGCACACGGTGCAGCTTGATCCTTCGAATATCCTGATCGACAAAGTGCGGCGCATTTTGTTCGGCAAAGGCGTATCGCTGGCGGTGATCATTCATGCACGCCAAGCTTTGGATGCGGCTGGGTATAAATCTGCGCAGATTGTTGGTTCATCGGGGTTTGATCCACAGAAATGCCAGATCATGGGGGCGGCGGGTGCGCCGTTGGATATGGTGGGCACGGGTTCATTCCTGCCTGCCACATTAACCGAAACTTATGCGACGGCAGACATCATTAAATATGACGGCGTGTCGCGAGTCAAAACGGGGCGCGAATTCTTGCTCTGAATTCGGCATGGAGCTGACCCGCAGTGTCATTTCAGACTGAGCAATCTGTCTGAGCACTTGCCACTTGGTTGCGGCTCTGCGAAGCTGGGCC
>Ga0209583_10000062_pt1 | contig 32505 bp, 28 predicted proteins | sample Str014_FD_187201 | JGI IMG/M metagenome (GOLD analysis project Ga0209583, IMG submission 187201) | Freshwater sediment microbial communities in response to fracking from Pennsylvania, USA - Straight Creek_MetaG_SC_2014 (SPAdes) (version 2) | ecosystem: Environmental > Aquatic > Freshwater >... | reverse complement strand
CCGGTGCATCGCGCAGCGACTTGAACGCGGCATAATCCGGCGTGTCAAAAATCTTGCCTATGTCGCGTGGATTGGTCAACTCGTTCCAGCTGTCCATGCCAAGCAAACTGCTTTCGGCAGCAGCAAAGAACGGCGCGTGGGAGGCAGCAGCCACCTTGCTGATATCGCGCAGCAATTGCACATCAGTGGGGGAATGATCGAAATAATAGTCGCCCACAAGGCAGCCATAGGGGTCGCCGCCCAGCTGGCCATATTCCGCTTCATAAAGTTTCTTGAAAATCGGGCTCTGATCCCAGCGTGCACCGGGGTAAACCTTGAACTCACGGTAAAGCTCGTTCTTGCCTATGTTCATCACCCGAATCTTGAGGGAAGTGTCCGTCTCGGAGTTGGTCACCAGATAATTCAGGCCGCGCCAAGCGCTCTCGAGCTGCTGGAACTCGGGCGCATGAATGACTTCATTGAGTTGCAGCGAAAGCTGCTCATCAAGCTTGGCAATCATCGAATCGATTGTATCAAGCACATCGTCTTTGACCAGTGTGGTGTCCTGCAAAGCCTGCTGGACCAGTGCCTGGACGGCATTTTGAACTTCTGTCGCAGCGCTGTCATTGCGCGGCTTGAAGCTCTTTTTGAGCAAGGCCTCAAATTGATCGATCTCTTTGGTCTCAGTTGCAACGCCTTGCTGCTGGGCGGTTTTCTCGGCCATTCTATTTCTCTCCCCAGGCGTCAAAGCCTGTCAAACGGAAATATATTATTTGCTTTCCCCGGCTTCAGCTTCGGCCTTGCGCTCTGCCAATAGCTTCATCAGGTCAGGATCTTTCAACAGCGCCTTGATCTGGTCTTCGGCCGCAACCTTGCCATCCATATAGCGCTGCAAATTGGCAAGCTGCTCGCGCGCCTTCAACAGCTTGGCCATGGCCGGAACCTGCCGTACAACTGCTGCAGGGTTGAAATCCGCCATCTTCTCAAAGTTGAGTTGGACCGACATTTTTTCGTTCTTTGCGTCGCCCAGCTTGTTGGTGACATTGAACGCAATGCCAGGCTTTATCGCCTTCATCCGGTCATCAACATTGTCCATGTCGAAGTCGAGATATTTGCGGTCAGCAATTGCCGGCTTTTCCACTTCGGAAGCATTGCCGGACAGATCCGACATGACGCCCATCACAAATGGCAATTCCACCATTTTCTCGGCGTTGTAAGGATCTTCATATTGAATTTGAACGCGCGGGGGACGGTTGCGCTTGATAAACTTTTGCCCACTGTCAGCCATGGCTTTTGCCTCTCTGATTGCATGAAGTTTGACCCCGAAGGGAAACCTTAACCCAAGGTAACGCCGCTGGCAATGGGAAGCCAAATCGCCAGTTAACGCCGCCGTGGACTGCCAATGACCCTAGGGTAGTTTCCGCACATTCAAATCCCCCATTTGGATGAGACGAAGGGGCTTAACCCTCGATAAGTTATCTTGGGCCGCGGGTCAGGGTTCCAAGAGTGCGGCCATGGCCAATCCATCAATCACGTGGACAGCATTTTGCTCCACGAAGGCGACCGCCTTTTCGGTTGAACTGGCCTCCTTGCCATCTTCATAAAACACAATTCGGCCTTGGCGGATGTCTTCAATCAGTGCCGCAACTAATTGGCTCTGCTCGCGCGTGCCATCCATGTGCCGCAGAAGAAACCAGGTGGCGGGCTCCAACGCGATGGGTTCGTGTTTCAGGCTTGTGGTCACGGATGCGCAAGCCTCAGCATCAACCCGTGCAACCCGCCACGCCTTGGGTTTTAGGGGGGCGGGGTTGACCGCCACCACAGGTCGCACGGTTGGCACAACAACGCCCGCCAACATGAGATTGCGCAAGCCCCGCTTGACGTCCTCAGCATCAACTCCCTGCGGCATGAGGCTTTCAATGTCGCTGGTTGAGGGCAATCTGGCGATCAATTTTTGCAGGGCCACACACATGGGTTTTGATTTGATCCAGAACGCCTGTCCATCTGCGAGCATGAGTTTGGCCTCTTCCCCCTCGTCCTCCAAGCGCATGCCGATATCCGCTTCAAGGTGCAAGCCATCGAGGCAATCGGGATCCAAGCTGCGATCAATTTTATCCGTCCGTTCACCATGCACCAGCAGCGTTTGCCGAAACGTTCTTCCGCTGATCAAATCCAGAAGCTGCTCGGTGGCAATGGCGTCGCCGCCTGCACGCCGACGGATTTCATCGGCGGCAGCTTTCCCGTGCTGATCGACGATCATCGACTGCACCTCACTCTCTCCCAGGAAGCCCAACCCATACGCCGCCGCCCGCCCGGCAAAATCGCTAAACAAACAAGGATCATTGGTCTCTTCAAGATATTCATGCGCCACGTAGGCGATTGAAAATCTGTGGAACTTGTCCTTGATCGATTTCAAAGCTTGCGAATATCCCGTCTTGGCATTGGAAACTTCGCTGAGAAAACCCAGCAACTGTGCCGCCGCCTGAACTTTGGCAGTACCATCAAGATCCTTTGGCAAGGCCGCCTGGAACGCATCGCGTAGTGGCTGCAGCATGCGCCAGCCCGGCAAGACGTTGTAACTGATATAAGCAATGCCATCGGCGGCCAGATGGTTTTGGCAAGTCCTAAAGATCGAATCCTGCAGTGCACGCGGCACCCAGGAAAAGACGCCGTGGCAGATTATGTAATCAAACTTGCCTATGTCCGGCTGGAGATTCGAAAAGCTGTCGCAGATCAGTTCAAGATTCCGAAGGCCCAGCTTTTCAATCCGCGCGCGGCCCTCCGCCACTTGCTTGGACGAAATATCGATGCCAACAAATTGCGCATCAGGAAAGCTCACGGCCATCGGCACAAGATTGCCGCCCGAAGCGCAGCCCAACTCAAGCACCCGCGCGCCACTCACGGGCTTGCTTGACAGCCCAAATATCTTGGCCATCGCCGCAAGCCGGGCAGGATGTGTCTGCGGCAGCGCTTTGGATTCGTAAGGCAGGAGGTCATAGGAAAGAGCATTGCGCGCGATACTCTGCTCAATATGCTGATCGTCTTGCATCAGGCCCACCTCAAAACAAAATCCGCCCCCGCAATTTGAAGCACACGGGCACAAGCCCGTCCAGCGTTCCAAGGGGTGATGAGGGGGAACGCACAATTTCACCAATTGTGCGAGACCAGATGGGGCCTCCTAAGCTTCCGATGACGTAATCGGCCAAGTTTGTAACTGTTTTGAAGCCGCTCCGAAAATCAAGTTGACTCAATCCGCCCGCCCATGCAAGATTATTTTGAGTATCGAAATAAATTGTCACACAATTCGCTTTTTGTCGCCGATTTGTATCGAAACGAGATTTGCAGGGCCGCATTTTTGGTGCGGCGCGGCAAAAAGGGTTGGCTATGCAATCGCGCATGGGCGGCCCGAAGGGTTTGGAGATTAACAGGAGGAAGATCCAAATGAAGAACATCATCAAGACAATCGCGCTCGGCGCAATGCTCGCAACCGCCATGGGCGGCGTTGCAATGGCCGGTGGCAAAACCATCGCCGTGTCGTGGAAGACATTCCAGGAAGAGCGTTGGAAGACAGACGAAGCTGCCATCAAGGCAGCCGTTGAAAAGGCTGGCGACAAGTATATCTCTACCGACGCTCAGGGCTCTGCCCAGAAGCAAGCTGCAGACATCGAAGGCCTGATCGCTCAGAAGCCTGACGTTGTAATGGTCGTTGCTTTTGACTCGGATGCCATTTTGCCATCGATCAAGAAGCTCAACGATGCCGGCATCAAGTCGATTGCCTATGACGTGCAGTTTGAAGATCCAAACGCTCTCTATGTCACGTTCGACAACGTCGGCGTCGGCCGCATCATGGCCAAGGAAGTTCTCAAAGTGAAGCCAGCGGGCAACTATGCCTTCATCAAGGGCGACAAGGGCGATCCAAACGCCACCTTCTTGTTCCAGGGCCAAATGGAAGTTCTGAAAGCTGCTCTCGATGGCGGCAAGATCAAGAACGTCTGTGAAACCTTCACCGATGGTTGGAAGCCAGACAATGCCCAGAAGAACATGGAGCAATGCCTGACCTCAACCGGCAACAAAGTTGACGCTGTTCTGTCTGAAAATGACGGCATGGCCTCAGGCGTTGTCGCTGCATTGAAGGCACAAGGCATGGCCGGCATTCCAGTATCCGGTCAAGACGGTGACTTGGCCGCCATCAACCGCGTTGCTCTCGGCACACAGACCGTTTCGGTCTGGAAGAACTCAGTCGACTTGGGCAACACCGCAGCAGCTGCTGCCATTGCCATGGCTGATGGCACTGCCATGGACAAGCTCCCAGGCGTTGCCAAGTTCAACGGCGGCAAGAAGAAGGTTGAGATGAACTCGATCCTCTTGGCTCCAACGCCAATCACCAAGGACAATGTTGATGTTGCCATCACTGCTGGCCACATCACCAAGGACGCAGCTTGCGCAGGCGTAAAAGCCGGCGCTGCCAAGGGTTGCTAATTTGATCGTCTGAACGAAATGGGCCGCGCCACGCTGAAAAGCCTGGCGCGGCTTTTTTGTAAATTCAGCTCTCCGCTCAATCGTCATGCCAGCGAATCTGGCACCCGGCTTCCATTAAATAAAAGCTGGACCCCGACTTCCGCCGGGGTGACGGATGTGGTGAGATTTGAGTTATAACGACAATAAACCACCCTCTTCGAGGACGCTCATGTCAAACACCAGCCAGAATCCCGCCTTGCAAAACGAAGGTGCTGTAAAACGCTTTTTCCGTGCCACCGAAATAGACCCGCGCATGCTGGGCATGATTGGGGCGTTGATTCTGATCTGGTGCACGTTTGATATTTCCAGCGGCATATTGCGCGGCAATTTCGGCGGTCTCCTGGGCGGCTCCTTCCTGACGCCCCGAAATTTGTGGACGCTGCTGGTGCAAACGTCCTCAATTGCCATCATGTCAACGGGCATGGTGCTGCTCATCGTCATGCGGCAGATTGATTTGTCCGTAGGATCGATGCTCTCCATGGTCGCAGTGGCCACGGCCGTCTTGCAGGTGTTCCATCTTGGCCCGGATTGGGGCGTTGGCAACTCGCTGATTTGGCCTGTTGCCGTAATTTTCTCCATTGCACTTGGTGCCGCCGTTGGCGCCTTTAACGGCTGGCTAACGGCCTACGCGAAAATCCCTGCCTTCATCGTGACGCTGGGCGGTTTGATTGCCTACAGTGGGCTCGCCTTCCTGATCGCCAAGGGCGAAACCGTGGCACCCATGGATGGTACTTTCGAAATCTTCGGCGGCGGCGTTCCTGCAAGCTGGCTCGGGCCGTTCTGGAGTTGGCTAATGGCCTTGGTGGTTTGCGCCGCAATTATTCTCGCCTTGGTCAATTCGCGTCGCCAGCGCCTCCGCTTTAAATTCCCTTTGCGGCCCGTTTGGGCAGAGGTTTTCTTGGCAGCATTGGGCAGCGCTGCGGTGCTTGGCACAACGCTGATCATGAATTCATATCCTTGGCCCTTTAAGCTTATCCAGGATTACGCCACGGCCAATAATGTGACCATTCCCGCCGGCGTTGAGAACAAGGATGGCAGCGCCATCTGTAAGGCAGGCGATCAAGTTGTGCGCTGCACCGAGGGATTGATCTACTACACGGGTTACTCAATTCCGGTTCTCGTGGCATTAGCTGTTGGAATGGGCATGACCTTCGTTGCATCGCGCACATTATTTGGGCGTTATGTCTACGCCACAGGCGGCAATCCTGAAGCCGCCGAACTTGCAGGTATCAACACCAAGTGGCTGACTGTCAAAGTGTTTGCCCTGATGGGCGCGCTTGTTGGCGTGTCGTCGGTCATTTCTTCGGCGCGCCTCAATGCCGCGACCAATGCACTTGGTCTGTTCAATGAGCTCTATGTGATTGCCGCAGCGGTGATCGGCGGCACATCACTGGCTGGTGGTGTGGGCACGATCTATGGCGCCATGCTTGGCGCCTTGTTGATGCAATCCATCATCTCCGGCATGTCGCTGCTAAATTTGCCGACAGCCTATCAAAGCATTGTCGTCGGCGTGGTTTTGGTTCTGGCCGTTTGGCTTGATCAAGTCTATTCGCGCCGCGTAAAGTGAGGGTTTGATTATGGCAAAAACGGCAAAGAAAAAAATTCCGGTTCGCAAAGTTGCTGTGGCAAAAATCGCTAAAATGCCTGTCGTCAGCACAGTGGCGGTTCCAGAGCAATTGACTGGCGCGCCTCTGGTTGAATTGCACGAAATATCAATTGCGTTTGGCGGCATCAAAGCCGTGGATCATGCATCGTTGAGCCTTTACCCAGGCGAAGTGGTGGGTCTGCTCGGCCACAATGGTGCAGGCAAGTCAACGCTGATCAAGTGTCTCTCTGGCGCATACAATCGCGATTCTGGCCAGATCAAGGTGGAAGGCAAGGAGGTTGCCATCAACAACCCACGTGACGCAAAAGCGCTGGGTATTGAAACGATCTACCAGACATTGGCTTTGGCCGATAACGTTGATGCTTCCGCGAACCTTTATCTCGGCCGCGAACTCAAAACCCGCATGGGCACGCTGGATGACGTGGCCATGGAGGCCGAAACCCGCAAGGTGATGCACCGCCTCAACCCAAACTTCCGCCGCTTCAAAGAGCCAGTATCCAAACTCTCCGGCGGCCAACGCCAATCTGTCGCCATTGCCCGCGCCATTCATTTCAACGCGCGTATTCTCATCATGGATGAACCCACAGCTGCTTTGGGCCCGCAAGAAACCGCACAAGTGGGCGAGCTCATCAAGCAGCTCAAAGCTGATGGCATCGGCATATTCCTCATCAGCCATGATCTTCATGACGTGTTTGATCTCGCCGATCGTCTCGTGGTGATGAAGAACGGCAAAGTGGTCGGCACGGCTTCCACCAAAGATGTAACCCATGACGAAGTGTTGGGCATGATCATCGCCGGAAAATGCCCCAAGGGCGCCATCCCCGGTCCGGGCGCGATGCGAGATGCGGCTTAATTATTTTTCCTTCGTTGTTTGTCTGTTTTTATGTTGTGGGACAGCACAGGCAGCTGGCGTTTCGCAAGAAGACGTACTGGCCACATGGTACAAGCTCATCCTCAATCTCGTCCGCCACACAGCAACTTATTCGCCACCAGTGGCATCGCGCGCTTTTGCTTATGTGGGTGTCACGGGATATGAAGCCACGGCTTCAGGTGATCCACATCTCGTCAGTTTGAGTGGTCAGCTCAACGCATTGAAGCACCTGCCGAAGCGAGAGTTGGGCAAGACCTATGACGAAGTCATTGTTCTGAATGCGGCAATGGAAGCCGCAGCCAAAGATTTTTTCTCGAACACAGGCCCATCAGGCCAAAACGCATTGGTAGCCACAGCAAAATCGATGAAGACAAAAGCGGCTGGCGGCGTGGTCCCTGATGTGCAAGCCCGCAGCGAGGCCTTTGGGCATGCACTAGAAAAGCAAATTTTCAGATGGTCGCTGAGTGACGGCGGTGCCAAGATCACCAATCTCGGTTTTCCGCTGAAATATGCTTTGAGCAAAGAGCCGGGCCATTGGGTCCCCACCAATCAACAAACGCTGCAACACGTTCCGCTGCTGCCGAATTGGGGTAAGAACCGCAGCTTCGCCATGCCAACAGGCGCTGCCTGCACTTTGCCGCCACCACCAACCTTTAGTGAAGACAGAAATTCAGAATTCTTCAAACAAGCCCAGGAAGTACACGACGTAAAAAACGGCATCGGTGAAGATGAGCGCACGGTGGCCCGCTTCTGGTCGGATGACCCCGGCCTTTCCACCACGCCGCCGGGCCATTGGATTGAAATCACACTCGCTATCGCCGCTCGCGATAAACTGCCCGTTGCCAAAACGACCGACGCACTGGTGCGACTTGGCGTGGGCGTGGCCGATGCCTTCATCGGCTGTTGGCATGACAAATATAAATATGACTACATCCGCCCCGTAACTTTCATCAAAGCTCATATCGACCCGAAATGGGATACTGTTTTGATCACACCACCATTTCCAGAATATCCGTCGGGTCATTCCACGCAGTCTGGTGCTGCGGCCACTGTGTTAAGTGCAGCGCTAGGCGATGGTCTCGCCTTCGATGATGCCTCGCATGAGAAAGACAATTTGGGCATTCGTCATTTCAAGAATTTCTGGAGTGCCGCCAATGAAGCGGGAATTTCGCGCCTCTATGGCGGCATCCACTTCCGCGCCGCCATAGACCGAGGGCTTGAGCAGGGAAAATGCATCGGGGCCTATGCGGTGAAGCTGAGAACTGCGAAGTGAAGGTCTACTCTCCTGACACCACCCACACACCGTCACCCCAGCGAAGGCTGGGGTCCAGCTTTCTAGACCTCGGGAGGACATTACAAAGCTGGATGCCAGCCTTCGCTGGCATGACGGCTCTGAGTATATTCGTGACAGGAGTACAAGCCGCGTCGCTCACCACTCCCAAATTTACCGACGAAACCAAATCCTCTGGTCTCAATTCCGTCTATGCTGGCGAATGGCGGCATATGGTCGGCGGCGGTGTCGCTACATTCGATTGCAACGGCGATGGCTTCCCGGATGTTTACATCGCGGGCGGCGACAACAAGGCCAAACTTTATATCAATGCCTCCAAACGCGGCGGCGCTTTGAAATTCACCCAAGCCCAATCCGGCGCAGAATTCGATCACGTGACGGGCGCTTACCCTATCGACATCGATGGCGACGGCATCACTGATCTTGTCATCCTGCGCTCTGGCGAAAGCAAAGTGATGAAGGGTCTCGGCAACTGCAAATTCGCCGAGATGAACAAAGATTGGAATGTCGATGGCGGCGACGCTTGGGGCATGGCATTTTCCGCCACATGGGAAAAGGGCAACTCTTGGCCCACGCTGGCCTTCGGCACCTACATTGATCGCAAATTCGAAAATCAACCCTGGGGCCACTGCACCGACAATTGGCTGCTCCGCCCTAATGCAGCACAAAACGCCTACGGCCCACGCATTGCCCTCACGCCGTCCTATTGCACGCAGTCGATGCTCTTCACCGATTGGAACCGCTCCGGCACGCCAGCCCTGCGGGTCTCCAATGACCGCGAATATTATGAAGGCGGGCAAGAACAGCTCTGGAAAATTTTGCCGGGTGAAAAGCCCACACTTTTCACTGAAGCTGAGGGCTGGAAATTCACCCGCCTCTGGGGCATGGGCATTGCTTCAGCTGACATCGACAACAGTGGTTACCCGTCTTACTTCCTCACCAGCATGGCCGATCAGCGCATGCAAATTCTGGCCAATGGCCCAGCCAAGCCCAGCTACAAGGAAGCGCAATTCAATTTGGGCACATCGGCGCATCGGCCCTACACTGGCCAGGACCAACGCCCCTCCACGGGTTGGCACGCGCAGTTCGAAGATGTGAATAATGATGGCCGCTACGACCTCTTCATCGCCAAAGGCAATATTGACCGGATGCCCGATTTTGCGATGAAAGACCCTTCAAACCTGCTGCTACAAAATGAAAATGGCAAATTCGAAGAAGTGGGTGACAAGGCCAATATGCTGAATTTCGACGAGGCCCGCGGTGCCTCGGTGGCGGACTTCAATTTGGATGGCAAATTGGATGTCCTGATCATCAATCGCCATGCCAATGTGCGCCTGTTTCGCAATGTCTCACCCAAGCTCGGCCACTGGATCAATTTACGGCTCGACAATGCCGGGCCAAACCATGATGGCATCGGCGCCTGGATTGAAGTCACCCACCACGGCAAAGTCATGCGCCGCGAAATCACCGTCGGTGGCGGGCATGTCTCTGGCCAGCTCGGCTTCTGGCATTTTGGCTTGGGCGAAGATGGAAATACCTCTATCCACGTCATCTGGCCCGATGGTACAGTGAGCGACTGGCAGGATATTGATGCAGATAAGTTCTTTGTCCTGCCCAAGGATAAAACACCTGTGGAATGGAAAGCGGCGGTTGCACCCTAGCCCCAGAGCGGTTTTGCTAGATTCAGAGCAAACATTCCAAAAAATATTTTATGTGGAATGTTTTTTCTGTATTGAGCCTTGGCAACAGGGCTGGGCTGAAATAGTTTGAAGCCTGCAGCAGGAGAGTTCCATGTCCACAATTCGCCTTACGATGGCGCAAGCCTTGGTCAAATATCTGGTCAACCAACACACCATCATTGATGGCAAGCAGGAACCTCTGTTCCCCGGCGTGTTCGGCATTTTCGGCCATGGCAATGTCACTTGCCTGTCTGAGGCGCTGGTTGAGGTAAAGGATAAGCTGCCCGTCTGGCGCGGGCAGAATGAACAATCCATGGCGCTGGCGGCCGTTGCTTTTTCCAAGGCCAAGCTGCGCCGCCAGATCATGGTTGCATCTTCATCCGTTGGCCCCGGTGCCACCAATATGATCACGGCGGCGGGCGTGGCCCATGCCAATCGTTTGCCCATTCTCATTCTCGCGGGCGACACGTTCCAGAACCGCAGGCCTGATCCTGTGTTGCAACAGGTCGAACACTATGGCGTTCCTTCCACAACGGTGAATGACGGTTTCAAGCCTGTAAGCCGTTATTGGGATCGCATCACGCACCCTGAGCAGATCATCTCATCCCTGCCGCAAGCTGTGGCCACCATGCTTGATCCTGCTGATTGCGGCCCGGCCTTCATCGGACTGCCACAGGATATTCAGGAACTCGCCTTCGATTATCCTGAAGCCTTCTTCACGCCAACAGTGCACGAGATTGCCCGCAACCGCCCGGATACCAAGCGTCTTGCCGCAGCGATTGAAGTTTTGAAATCGGCCAAGAAGCCCTTGATCATTTCCGGCGGCGGCGTGCGTTATTCTGGCGCTGAAGCAGAGGTTGCAAAATTCGCGAGCGACCACGGCATTCCCATTTGCGAAACCATGGCAGGCAAAGCCAGCATGGTTCATTCTCACGCCACTTATGTTGGCCCCATTGGTGTCACAGGTTCCACCTCGGCCAACAATATGGCGGCGGAAGCAGATGTCATCTTGTCGATCGGCACACGGTTGCAAGATTTCACCACCGGGTCGTGGACGTGTTTCAGGCATGATGCACAATTCATCTCCATCAACGCCGCTCGTTATGATGCCGTCAAACACCGCGCCGTCGCTGTGGTGGGCGATGCAAAGGTGACAATGGAAGAACTCACCGCCAAGATGAAAGATTTCAAGGTCGATACTGCCTGGACCAAAAAAGGCCAAGACGAAATGGCCATCTGGAATTCTGCGGTGGACGGTTACAAAAAGCCCACCAATGCCGCCGTTGCCACTTACGGCCAAATCGTGGGCATGGTGAGCGACCAGGCCGAGACACGCGACTATGTGGTGGGCGCGGCTGGCGGCCTGCCGGGCGAACTCAATAAGGTCTGGCGGGTGAAATCGCCAAACACCTTTGATGTGGAATATGGTTTCAGCTGCATGGGTTATGAAGTGGCCGGTGGTTGGGGCGCAGCTATGGCAGACCCAACGCGCAACACCTTTGTGATGGTGGGCGATGGCTCATATCTGATTATGAACTCTGATATTTATTCAACTGTGCTCACGGGCCACAAGATGATCGTGATCATCTGCGACAATGGTGGTTATGGTGTGATCAACCGCCTGCAGAATTTCAAGGGCGGCGAGAGCTACAACAACCTGCTCAAAGACTGCAATGTGAAGAACCTGTTCCATGTGGATTTTGTGAAACACGCGGAGTCGATGGGAGCCTTGGCTCGCAAGGCCGCAAGCTTAAGCGAATTCAGCGAAGCGCTCGATTGGGCCAAGACTACTGATCGCACCACCGTGATCGTCATCGAGAATGACGCCTTTGTGTGGACACCAGGCGATGCCCAATGGGATGTGGGCGTACCAACGGTCTCCAAGCGCAAGGAAGTGAACGAGGCCCGAAAATATCAGGATGACCTGCGCAAGAAGCAGCGGGTTGGGGTTTAAGGAGCACTAAGATGTTAAAAGCCAAACTCGGCATGTCGCCCATCGCCTGGTGGAACGATGACTTGAAAGAACTCAGCGATGATGTCTCGTTGGAAGAATGCTTGCGCCAATCGCGTTCAGCGGGCTTTACCGGCATGGAAAAAGGTCGTCGTTTTCCAGAAGACCCAAAAGAAATGCTGCCCATTTTGCGGCAAGCGGATGTGACACTCTGTGGCGGTTGGTTCTCGGGCACTCTGGTGACTGAAGGTCTGTCTGAAAACAAAGATCGTATCCACCCGATGATTGAGCTGTTCAAAGCTGTGAAAGCGCCTTGCATTGTCTACGGCGAAGTGGGCCTGTCGATCCAAGGCGATCGCAGCAAACCTTTGGCCACCAAGCCCAAGCTTGATGATCATGATATGAAAACCTATGCCAATAAGGTAACCAAGTTTGGCGAATGGTGTGCTGAACAAGGTATGCCCTTGTCCTATCATCATCACATGGCCGCTGTTGTCGAAACCGAGACTGAGCTTGATGCCTTTATGAACAATTCCGGCCAAGGCATTCCGTTGCTCTTGGATGCGGGCCATCTGGCTTTTGCTGGCGGCGATCCTTTGCGCGCCATCGACAACCATCACAAGCGCATCAATCATGTGCATGTGAAAGATGTGCGCATGGAAGTGATCAAGAAATTGGATCGTAAAACCCAAAGCTTTTTAGACGCTGTGGCCCTTGGCGCTTTCACGGTGCCGGGCGATGGCTCATTGGATTTTGCAGCAATTGTGAAGAAATTTGCAGACTATGGCTATGAAGGCTGGTTCGTGGTGGAAGCAGAACAAGACCCCAAGAAAAACTCACCGTTGAAAATGGCACAAGTTGGCCATGCTGAATTGATGCGGGTGATGACGGCTGCGGGATATCAGGTGGAGACGCAAGGGTTTCCATCTTGAAATCACTCAACATCGGTATTATCGGCACAGGCTTTATGGGCAAGGCCCATGCTTTTGCTTATCGTTCAGCGCTGGCGGCATTTCCTGATATTCCGGTGCCAATGTTGAAAATGATTGCCGATGTGAATGCCGCAGGTGCCGCCAAAGCGGCGCATCAATATGGCTTTGAAAAATCGTCGGGCAATTGGCGCGATCTGATCAACGATCCGTCGATCGATGTTGTCTCAATCACCACCCCCAACGTCCTGCACAAAGAAATGGCGCTGGCTGCCATTGCTGCGGGCAAGCATGTTCATTGCGAAAAACCGCTCTCACCTACGCTGAAAGACTCAGAAGAAATGCTGAAGGCCGCCGAAACCAAAGGCGTCACGACGCAAGTGGGCTTCAACTACATCAAAAATCCCATGCTCAAAGTGGCGCGCGCTATGATCGCGGCGGGCGAACTGGGAGAAATAACCGGCTTTCGCGGCATTCATGCCGAAGACTATATGCATGACCCCGCCAACCCTTGGACATGGCGGATTGATCCATCAGGCGGGCCCGGCGTGATTGCCGATTTGGGTTCCCACATCATCGGCATGGCGCGGTTTTTGTTGGGGCCCATCGCCTCAGTGAATGCCGATGTTGAAACCGTGATCAAGCAGCGCCCCAAGTCTCGCGGTTCCAACGAAATGGTTCCCGTGCTCGTCGACGATATAGCTCGCATTCTGGTGCGCTTTGAACAAGGCTTCGGCGGGACCATTGAAGCCAATTGGGTGAAGACCGGCCGCAACATGCAGCTTGGATTTGAAATCGAAGGCTCCAAGGGCTCGCTCGCGTTTACGCAAGAACGTTTCAACGAACTGAAATTCTACAAAGCTGGTGGCAATATCCGCGACAAGGGCTTCACCACAATCGAGTCGGGTCCACAACATCCGTCCTACGGCGGCTTCTGCGTGGCGGGCGGACACCAACTGGGTTTCAACGATCTCAAAACCATAGAGATGGCAGAATTTCTCGGTAGTATAGCCTCAGGCACAGCGGCAGGCCCAGATTTCCGTGAGGCCTGTGAAATCCAGAAAGTGGTAGAAGCCGCAATTCTGTCGTCCAAGGCCGGAGCATCGTGCGTTAAGATTTGAAGGCCAAAGATTAATGGCGCCGTCATAATTTTCCCACACTTAGCCGCTTGGAGCAGGAGCGGGCGAGAAGAGTTACACTTCTCGATGCTTTAGGCTATAGCAGCCATGTTTCGGGGGCAGTAAAGTGTTTGGACATCGAGCGCATGATTGATCTGCATAGCCACATCTTGCCCGGCGTGGATGATGGCGCGCCGAATCTTGAAGTCTCTCTTGAAATGGCGCGCATGGCGGTAGATGACGGCATCCAGGTCATGGCCTGCACACCGCATTTTATGCCGGGCATGTATGACAATACCGCTCCCGACATTTGCGCCCGCGTGGCCCAGCTTCAAGCCGAATTGGAAGCGCGGGGCATTCCGCTCCATCTGGTCACTGGCTGCGATGCTCATATCCGCCCTGACTTTCTGGACTGTCTGCGCAACAATCAAATTCTGCGGCTGAATGACAGTCGTTATGTCCTGTTTGAACCCCCCCATAACATTCCACCGCAAAGGCTGGAGGATTTACTCTTCAATATTCTTGTGGCTGGCTACGTGCCTGTGCTGACGCATCCTGAACGTCTGAAATGGATTGAGCAGGGCTTTGAGGTTTTTGAGCGCTTGTTCCGCCAAGGCGTGTGGATGCAGATCACCGCTGGTTCCCTCACCGGGCGCTTCGGCAAGCGCCCGCAGTATTGGGCAGAACGTATGATGGCGGAAGGCATGATCCATATTTTGGCGACTGATGCCCACAATCTGCGTTCGCGCCCACCGATCATGTCCAAGGCATTTGAAATTGCCGAGGCCGAACTAGGGTTGGACGAAGCAAAAAACCTTGTACTAGGACGCCCGGCACTGATACTGGATGATTTAGCGGCGGATCAAGCTCCGCCGCCTGTCGGCGCAAAGGCCACGAAGCCTGCGCGATCATTGCTGAAACGCCTTATTTTTGGGGCATAGATTGGCGGATAGAATGAAACGCGGTTGCAATTTCTTGAATTCAGCTATCTTGCTGCTGATGGCGGCGCTGTTGCAAGGTTGCACCGGCGGTAGCAATGCTTTTGGCGACAACAGCACCAAAAAGATGGCCCCCGGTGAATTTGCGCAAGTGGCACAGGCTACGCCCACGGGAGTACTTAGCCCCACCGCCGCAGCCAACGTGAACAAGATTTTCGCCAAATCTTCCGGCGCGCCTGATAGCCCGCAGGACTACAAGATAGGTGCGCTTGACGTGCTCGACATCGCCGTTCTTGGCGTAGCGGATTTGAACAAGACCGTTCAGGTGAACAGCGGTGGCACAATAACGCTGCCGTTGATCCGTCAAGTGCGAGCCGCAGGCCGGACGCAGGCCGATCTCGAACGCGAAATCACGTCGCGCCTATCCCAGACCTATTTGCAAAACCCGCAAGTTACCGTCGGCATCAAGGAATATAACAGCCAACGCATCACGGTGGATGGTGCTGTGCAAAAGCCCGGTATTTTCCCAAAACAGGGCGACATGTCGCTGTTGCAGGCCATTGCACAAGCCCAAGGCCTGAATACGGTGGCAGACCCAACGGGCGTTTTGGTTTTCCGCCAAATCGGCGGTAAGCGCATGGCGGCACGCTACGACATCCGAAAAGTGCGCAGTGGCAAATTGCCAGATCCAATGTTGCTGGCTGGCGATGTGGTGATGGTGGATGAAAATTCCACCAAGACCACGCTGCGCGATATTTCAGCCGCTATGCCACTGACGGGTCTGTTCTCCGTCATCCCGCTTCTTTGAGCAAACGTGCCTGAGATGCCAATCCCTGTCTCAATCACGCCCATCATCCTCTGTGGCGGCTTTGGTCAAAGGCTCTGGCCATTATCACGAGAAGATTTCCCGAAGCAGTTTTTGAAACTGGGTGATGGTCCGCATTCTCTGTTTCAGGCAACGGTGGCGCGCCTGCAGGGCCACCGCGAGGGCAAGTTTGTCTTCGAAAAACCCATCATCGCCACCAGTGCGGAACATCGTTTCCTGGTCGCTGAACAGTTGCGTGTGATGAATGTCAAAGCCGATATATTGCTTGAACCGATGCGCCGCGATTCCGCCGCCGCCATTTTAGCCGCTGCGGCATTCATCGTCGAGAACAAGCGCAAAGGCCTCTGCATGGTCGTGGCGTCAGACCATGCCATTCCCGATACTTCGTCCTTCCATGATCATATTGAATTGGCACTTAAGGCTGCAAATGACCACATCGTTCTTTTCGGCATTCAGCCGCAGGAACCATCAGTAGACTATGGCTATATTTCGCCCGGCGATGAACTCGCCGATTTCGCACCCGTCCACAGCGTCAACAAATTCGCCGAAAAGCCCTCTGCATCTGTTGCCGAAATTTACATCGCCAAAGGCTATCTGTGGAATTCCGGCAATTTCATTTGCAACCCGAAAGTTTTGCTGGCCGAGGCCAATCTTCTCGCGCATGAAATTGCAGAACCTGCAACCAAGGCCGCAAAAGCGGCCAAGCAGAGCGAAGACTTTACCCGCCTCGACGAAATACTTTTCGCCGCTGCCAAATCTCTCTCAATCGACTTTGCCGTATTGGAAAAAACCTCCAAGGCCGTGGTCCTGCCATCAAACTTCATATGGTCAGACCTTGGCACCTGGAAATCCGTCCACGCCATCATGGAGCAAGATGAAGATGGCAATGCTGCATCAGGCAAAGTGCAGTTCACCCACACCCAAAACAGCCTCGTTCTGGGGGACAAGCAGCTGGTCACCGTCGAAGGCTTGTCCAATGTGGTTGTCACCGTGACACCCGATGCCATTCTCGTGGCACATCTTGATACTAGCAATTCAATGAAAACGCTGGTTGAGAAACTACGGGCGGATCATCCGGCGCTGTTGAAAAAACCCAAGGCTTGACCAATCGCGTGGAGTGTCGTTTCTTAGATTAAGAGGAGACTGACATGGAATATCGCAATCTCGGCCGATCAGGCCTCAAAGTATCTCTGCACACCCTGGGCACGATGAATTTTGACGGCGAAGGCTTTTTCAACATGGCCGGAAGCTTGGATCGCAAACAAGCCAGCCGCTTGGTGGATATCGCTGTTGATCAGGGTGTGAACATCTTCGACACATCCAATGCCTATACCAACGGTAAATCCGAAATGGCCTTGGGCGAAATTCTGAAGAACCGTTCAGATCAATTGTTGGTCGGCACAAAAGTGCGCTTTGGCATGGGCAAAGGCCCAAATGAGCAGGGCCTCTCCCGTTTTCACATCATCCATGAATGCGAAGCCAGCTTGAAGCGTTTGCAGCGTGACCGAATCGACGTTTACTTCCTGCACGAATGGGATGGCCAGACGCCGATTGAAGAAACCATGGAAGCCCTCAACACTTTAGTGAAGAGTGGTAAGGTGCGATATATTGGCTGCTCCAACTTCTCGGGTTGGCACATCATGAAAGCCATGATGGCGGCTGATAAACACAACTTTGAAAAGTTTACGTGTCAGCAAATTCATTACACGATTGAATCGCGCGATGCTGAATTTGAACTGATGCCGATTGCGGTCGATCAAGGTGTGGGCATTCAAGTGTGGAGTCCGATTGCCGGCGGCCTTCTCTCCGGCAAATTCCAGCGCGATAAATCACCCGAACAATCGCGTCATATTTCAGGTTGGAGCGAGCCGCCGATCCGCGATCAAGAACGCCTCTGGCGCATCATCGATGCGCTGCTCGCGGTGGGTGAGGCGCACGGTGTCTCAGCAGCACAAGTGGCGCTGGCCTGGACCGCTGGCCGCCCTGGCGTTGCTTCGCTGATCATCGGTGCGCGCAACGAAGCCCAACTCAAAGATAATCTTGCTTCGGCGCATTTGGCAATAACTGCCGAAGAGCGCAAGTCGCTGGAAGACGTGAGCTTGCCCGATCTGATTTATCCCTATTGGCATCAAAACAACACCGTTACAGAAAGAATGGGCGCAGCGGACCTAGCACTTCACGCTCCACACATGGCCAAACGAGAACCAAGGATGTGAGCGCACCGTTGCATTTGCCAACGGAAACTTTAAATCGCGCTGAGCGGATTGCAACTGTTAAAAGATATTGCTAGCAGGTTCCCGAGGAGAACAATATGACAATCAAAAGAATTGGCGTTGGCAAGCGCATGAGTGCCGCAACCGTTTATGTCGGTATTGCCCGGCTTGCTGGCTTTGTCGCGGAAAAGACAGTCGGTAAATCAGTCAAAGAACAAACCGCCGAAATTCTCAACCTCATCGACGCGACACTGAAAGAAGCGGGTACTGACAAAACCAAAATCCTTAAAGCCAATATCTGGCTGACAGATATTGGCACCTTCGCGCAAATGAACGAAGCTTGGGATGCTTGGGTGCCGCAGGGCCACGCACCCGCCCGCGCCACAGTCGAATCAAAACTCGCAGCACCGGGCCTCGACGTCGAGATCATGGTCGAAGCGGCTGTCTAAACCGCCACATTCTCGCCACAATCACTCCTATGTTGCGCCGCAACATAGGAGTCTTCAAAATGAAGTCCATATTTTCCAGTGCCGCCGCCGCCCTTCTCGTTTTCGGCCTCGCAGCACCTCTTGCCCAAGCGTCAACAGGCTATGCCTCTTATTATAAAACGGGCCGCCGCACTGCCAATGGCGAACGCTTCCTCCCCATGGGATTGACCTGCGCGCATCGGCGTTTGCCGTTCGGCACAAAACTGAAAGTCACCAACCTCCGCAATGGCCGCTCGGTCATCGTCCGCGTCAATGATCGCGGCCCCTTCATCCGTGGACGTGTGTTGGATTTGAGTTTGGGGGCCGCCAAAGTGATCGGCCTGAACGCCGCCGGTGTGGCCAAAATTTCATATATCGTGATGAAATAGGGCGCGAACTTCGCCACATTCTGCCCACAATCGCAACATCAGGGGAACGAATTCCTGATCCATACCGCAATCACCGGAGAGGGGACTGCGATGAAGAAACTCATGGTGTTTGGATTGCTGGCAGCGATTGGTGCTGTGGCCTTTATTGGTCGCGCTGACGCAGCGGGAATGCATGATTTCTGTCGCGTCAACCCAACGGCACCACAGTGCCAACATCCACACCCGCCCGGCCCCCATTTCGGCCATGGCTATAACCGTTGGCGCGGCCAAGATGGCGTTTTCTTCGGTTTCGGCCAACCTTTCCCGCCGCGCTATGTGCCAAATCAGGGCCTATGCCAAGACATTGCAAATTCACTGAGTGATCAGGGCTATCGCAACGTCCGCGCGCTACGTTGCGCGGGCCGCTATTACATCTTCGGCGTTTGGCGCAATGGCCAAAGACTGAACCTTTATATCACGCCTTATGATGGCCGCATCCGCAAGATCACGCCTGCCTATTGAGGCGGTCAGCGCTTTGCCCTAAGCACCATGCAAATTCAAAAAGATTTGCATGGCCCCGATCAATCCCCAAAAATTAAACCGCATCATCGAACGCTTCGCAGGCGTGGAACACGCATTATCAAGCGGGGCCACGGGTGAAGCCTTTGTCAAAAGTTCCAAGGAATATGCCGAGCTGGCCCCCATGGCCAAAAGCGCTGCCACTCTCAAGGCGGCCTATGGTGAGCTTGAAGGCTTGGCCGAAATGCTAAGTGGCGGCGGCGAGATGGCGCAATTGGCCGAAGCCGAAAAGCCACAGCTCGATCATCGCATCGAACAGCTTGAACAAGACATGCGGATTTTACTTCTGCCAAAAGACGCAGCAGACGAACGTAACGTCATCCTCGAAGTGCGCGCCGGAACCGGCGGCGATGAAGCGGCGATTTTCGCTGGTGATCTCTTCCGCATGTATCAACGCTATGCCGCATGGAAAGGCTGGAAGGTCGAAGTCATTTCAGCAAGCGATGGCGAGCACGGCGGCTATAAGGAAGTGATCGCAAATATTTTTGGGTCCGGCGCTTATGCCCATATGAAGTTTGAAAGCGGCGTTCACCGTGTGCAGCGCGTTCCAAATACAGAAACTCAAGGCCGTATCCATACTTCAGCGGCCACAGTGGCTGTGCTGCCAGAAGCTGAAGAAGTGGATATCAAGATCGAAGAGAAAGATCTGCGCATCGATGTCTATCGTTCTTCCGGTCCCGGCGGCCAGTCTGTCAACACCACAGATTCAGCCGTACGCATCACTCATCTTCCAACCGGCCTTGCCGTTGCACAGCAAACCGAAAAGTCGCAACTCAAAAATAAGAACGCGGCAATGAAACTGCTGCGCTCGCGCCTGTATGAACGCGAGCGTGAGCGCATTGACTCAGAACGCTCCGCCACCCGCAAAGGCCAGGTGGGATCAGGCGACAGATCAGAGCGCATCCGCACTTACAACTTTCCGCAGGGCCGCTTGACCGACCACCGCATTAACTTAACGCTCTATAAGTTGCCGGAGATCGTTGAAGGTCCAGCACTTGAAGAAGTGGTGCAGGCCTTGGTCACCGAGCATCAAGCCAGCCTTTTGGCTGAGATGGACAATGAAACCTGAAAGCATCGCGGCCCTGATGAAAGCAGCGCGAGCGCATCTTGCAGCAAGTGGCATTCAATCCGCCGCTCTCGATGCGCGTCTGCTCTTGCAGGCAGCCAGCGGCCTGGCGCCAGAAGTACTGATAGCAGATCATGAAGCTACCTTGCCAGCAGATGCCAAGGCGCGCTTCGATAGGTTCATCATCCGCCGCTTAAATCACGAACCGGTATCGCGGATTTTAGGGACACGAGAATTCTTTGGCCGCAGTTTCAAAGTGACTCAAGCGGTGTTAGACCCTCGCGCCGATACCGAAACCCTGGTCCAGCTTGCGTTGGAACGCGGTGCTGGCCCGTGTCACTTTCTCGATCTCGGTACAGGCTCTGGGGCCATCGCAGTAACACTGTGTGCAGAGCGCCAGGACTTCTCGGGGACCGCAACCGATCTGTCGCCTGAGGCTCTGGTCATCGCGCATGAAAACGCAGTGGCACTGGGCGCGGGCCCCCAACTCCAATTTCATCAAGGCGCTTGGTTTGAAGGCCTTGAAGAAAAGTTTGATCTTATCATTTCAAACCCGCCTTATATTCAAGAAGGTGCAACATTGATGCCCGATGTGGCAAACTATGATCCGCCCCTTGCGCTGTTCGGCGGGCCCGATGGCTTGGCAACCTATCGCGCCATTGCTAAGGATGCCGAGCGCTTTCTCACCCGCGATGGCCAAGTGATGGTTGAAATCGGCTGGGGCCAAGCGGGTGATGTCAAAGTAATCTTTGAAACTCAGGGTTTCATTCTGTCTGAGCAGCGTTCAGACCTCTCCGGTACGCCGCGTGCAATAAGTTTTAAGGTAAACAGCTGATCTTACAAATTAGTCATTGGAATCGTCGCAAGACTGCGCTAAAAGAAATCTATCCCCAATGGCTTGGATTTGTTCGCGCACAAAGCGCGGCCTGCCACCGATGGAGCGCTTGTTTCAATGGCGCTTGAGCCGGGATCGTTTCAACAAGGTGTTATTTGCAGCATTCATTCTGCGATTTTGAAAATTTGCGCCAGCGCGAGCGGCTTTACGCCACCGCACCCCACAAGGATGGTTACTTCCCGTGAACAATAATTTTATGAGGCCCCAACAGGGCAACCGCAACCGCAACCGAAACAACCGCACCCGTCATCGAACGCCGGGAAGCAACAACAGCGGGAACGGCGGCGGCAATTCGGCCAACAAGGTCTTTGACTCAAATGGGCCCGATGTAAAATTGCGTGGCACTGCCCAAACCGTTGCCGAAAAATACATGCAGCTGGGCCGCGACTCACAGTCTTCCGGCGATAATGTCGCTGCTGAAAATTACTATCAGCATGCCGAACATTATTATCGCATCTGGGCTTCCAACCAACCGGTGGGTCAGCCTTTGCAGATGACGCGGAAACTCGGCGAAGAGGAATTCGAAGAAGACGGTCCAGACGACCAAGGCGACGAAGAGGGCCAAGAAAACCAGCCCGCTGAAGCCAGCCAGAATTCTGAAGGGACTGAATCCCAAGAAACCCAAGGCGAAGGCCAGCCGCCTGACGGCCAACAGCGCCCCTTCCGCAACAATCGCGATAACCGTGACAACCGTGATAATCGCGATGGCAACCGAGAGCGTTTCCGTCCGCGCTGGCAAAACCGCCGTGATCGCCCAAATTCTGAACCCTCAGATGGCCAACCTGCAGCCGCTGCGCCTGAATTGCTGAATGCAGCGCCTCCGGTGCAGGCCCCGGCAGCGAATGAACAATCCGGTGGCCAGTGGGAAGCACCAAGCTTCTTGCAGCGCCCCGCACCCGCTGTGGCACCGGCTGCCGCGGAAACAGTTGTGGCAGACGTTGAACCCCAGCGCCGCCCCCGCGGCCGCCGCCCCCGCGAAGAGGTAGCCCCTGTCGCCGCTGACGAAACGCCACAAGGCGAATAGCGCTTCATGTCGGCCACTTGAATCTCTGGTGATCGCGCCTAACTATCGTTCAGGCTGAAAGCCCATCGCCTTCGGGGGTTGGTTTTCAGGCCGGAAGGAGTTTCGTGATGGATTTCCAGAAATATACCGAGCGTTCGCAAGGTTTCATTCAATCTGCCCAAAGCCTCGCCTTGCGCGAAGGCCACCAGCGCTTCACCCCCGAACATGTCTTAAAAGTTCTGCTCGATGATGAGGAAGGCTTGGCCTCTGGCCTCATCAAAGCCGCAGGCGGAGACGCACGCGCAGCACTGCTACAAACCGAAGCCGCCTTGGCCAAAATGCCAAAAGTTTCAGGTGGCGGGGCAGGACAAGTTTATCTCGCGCCGGAAATGGCCCGCGTCTTTGAAAGTGCGCAGAAGCTTGCCGAGAAAACCGGCGACTCCTATGTGACAGCCGAACGCCTGTTGCAGGCCATTGCGGTTGAACCATCTGACGCACAGAAAATCCTCAAAGCATCGGGCACCACAGCGCAAGCTTTGAACACCGCCATCAATGATATTCGCAAGGGCCGCACAGCTGATTCAGCCTCTGCCGAGCAGAGCTATGACGCACTGAAAAAATATTCCCGCGATCTCACCGAGGCAGCCAGAGAAGGCAAGCTTGACCCCGTAATCGGTCGCGACGATGAAATTCGCCGCACCATTCAAGTGCTTTCGCGCCGCACGAAAAACAATCCTGTACTGATCGGTGAACCCGGCGTGGGCAAAACCGCCATTGCCGAAGGCTTGGCCTTGCGCATCATCAAAGGCGATGTGCCGGAATCTTTGAAAGACAAGAAGCTGCTGGCCCTCGATATGGGCGCGCTGATCGCAGGTGCCAAATTTCGTGGTGAATTTGAAGAGCGTTTGAAGGCGGTCTTGTCTGAAGTGACCGCAGCCAACGGCGGCATCATTCTCTTCATCGATGAAATGCACACGCTGGTGGGTGCCGGCAAAGCCGATGGCGCGATGGATGCGTCGAACTTGTTGAAACCCGCCTTAGCGCGCGGTGAGCTCCATTGCGTCGGCGCAACCACACTCGATGAATATCGCAAGCATGTGGAAAAAGACGCAGCCTTGGCCCGCCGCTTTCAACCCATCTTTGTTGACGAGCCATCGGTGGAAGACACAATCTCGATCTTGCGCGGCATCAAAGAAAAATATGAACTGCATCACGGCGTGCGCATTACCGATGCGGCAATCGTCGCTGCGGCGCAATTGTCGAATCGTTACATCTCAGATCGTTTCCTGCCCGACAAAGCCATCGACTTGATGGATGAAGCCGGCGCGCGACTGCGCATGCAGGTGGACTCCAAACCAGAAGAACTCGACGAATTAGACCGCCGCATCATGCAATTGCAGATCGAGCGCGAGGCGTTGAAAAAAGAATCTGATGCCGCATCAAAAGATCGTTTGGTCAAGTTGCAAAAGGAATTAGCGGAGACTGAAGAGAAATCCGCCGTGATGACGCGCAATTGGCAGGCCGAAAAAGAAAAACTCGCCTCTGCCTCCAAAGTGAAAGAACTGCTCGAAGCGGCGCGCCGTGATTTGGAACTGGCGCAACGCAAAGGTGATTTCGCCAAGGCGGGCGAGCTGGCCTATGCCACCATTCCAGCGCTGGAAAAGAAACAAGCCGAAGCCGAAGCACAGTCGGGCAGCAATATGATGGAAGAGGCAGTCACCGAAGCGCACATTGGCCAAGTCGTCTCGCGCTGGACGGGCATTCCCGTTGATAAAATGTTGGCGGGCGAACGTGATCGTTTGTTGCAGATGGAAACAGAACTGGGCCGCCGTGTGGTGGGCCAGGCCGAAGCCGTTGAAGCCGTGGCCACCGCCGTGCGCCGCGCCCGCGCCGGCTTGCAAGACCCCAACCGACCCATCGGCTCATTTCTCTTCTTGGGCCCAACAGGTGTTGGCAAAACCGAACTCACCAAGGCGCTTGCGTCCTATCTCTTTGACGATGAGCACGCCTTGGTGCGCATGGACATGAGTGAATATATGGAGAAGCATTCGGTCTCGCGCCTGATCGGCGCACCTCCGGGCTATGTGGGCTATGATGAAGGCGGGGCGCTCACCGAAGCCGTCCGCCGCAGGCCCTATCAGGTTGTGCTCTTTGACGAAGTTGAGAAAGCCCATCCCGATGTGTTCAACGTTTTGTTGCAAGTTCTCGATGATGGCCGCCTGACCGACGGGCAGGGCCGCACGGTGGATTTCAAGAACTGCTTGATCATTATGACATCAAATCTCGGTTCCGAATTTCTGGTGAACTTGACCGAGGCGCAAGATGTTGAAGAAGTGCGCGAGCAGGTGATGGGCGTGGTGAAGCAGGCCTTCCGCCCCGAATTCCTCAATCGCTTGGATGACATCATCCTCTTCCACCGCTTAAAGCGCGCCAATATGAGTGCCATTGTGGATATTCAAATGGAGCGCCTGAAGAAACTGGTAGCTGAGCGCAAGATCGAGATCGAACTCTCAGATGCAGCGCGAACGCTGTTGGCCGATAAAGGCTACGATCCAGCTTATGGTGCGCGGCCCCTGAAGCGCGTCATCCAGAAAAGCGTGCAAGACCCGCTGGCCGAAGAAATTCTGGCAGGCGATGTCAAAGACGGTGACACCGTGAAAGTGGACGTGAAAGATGGGCTCTTCACGATCAATGGCAAGTTGGCGGGTGCACCAAGAGCGTCTGCGCCGAAGACGGTGCATTGAATGATCCTTGATCCTATGGCAGGCTCGTCATGGGGTCCATCATTGGCAAGGGGTTTACATGATCTCAGTATGCAATGTTCTAGGGCAAAAGCATTATGATTTCGTCACAATGGTGGCAGCTGACGGTCTTGACCTTGCTTCCGCTACCGAGACCCAACCTGACATATTGCTGAGCGAGCTGGGGTGGACGCTTTACGAACTTGACTATGCCAAGACCCAGGCCGTGTTCCTCGATGTCGGTGCTGAGGGGGATATTATCAGAGTACCCTTTGCCTATGGCGCACAAATGCGTCTCGCTAAGCGCGCGGCGTTTGTGCCCTTTGCAGATTTTCTGAGCCTTGGCGCAAAAATCACGCCGTCGCAGCGCATCATCCAACTTTACAATATTGGCCACTGCGGCTCGACGTTGCTGCACCAAGTGCTCAATGCCAGCGATGTAGTCTGGGATATCTCTGAACCAAAATTCGTGCGGGATATCGCGATGAATCGCGCCGCCTTGCCGACAGAACAGCAAACCGCTTTGGCCAAAACCGGCATCGCCTTTCTCTCTTTGCTTCCCATGGCAAACCAACGCAAAGCCATGGCCATTAAGCACTTCAGCCAAGCGACAAAAATCTATGATATTTTGAATGCCGCCTGGCCCTCTGCGGCAAATATCTACATGTACCGCGATGCGATTTCCTGGTGCAATTCGGATTATGGCTTCTGGCAGCGCTGGGGCATGCCAGCACCTATGCCATTTGATTGGCGTCAGCTTGTCTGGTCAGCAAAAAGTGGCAATGAGGGGCAAGAATTTTTGGACGGGCTAATCGATTTCGATCGTGAAAGCGTTTCGTTCACTGATCTTGCAGCTTGCGGCTGGGGTTTACACAGTCGAGAATTTTTGGCGGCGCGGGAGCAAGGCATATACTTTTTTGCCCTGCGCTATGACCAACTTCTGGCTGACCGGGAAGGCGTGTTAAAAAAGCTTTTAAGCTATTGTGGGCTGAAAGTGGTTGATATGGCGAAGTTGCTCGCAGTCTTTGATCATGATGCCCATGAGGGTGAAAAGACATCACATGATAAGCCCGTTCATAAACTGCCAGCTGGCGCCGCTGGTCGCATCAGAGAAATCCTCGCAAAAAAGCAGCTTGCGCTTGATCCAGATCAACTGCTTTGAACCAATGCTTATCATCTTTCCCAAACCTGCGAGGATGCCCCCGGTTGAACAAGTGTTTTTGGTTTGATTGGTCGAAACGTAGAGCCAACGAGAGTAGCTGAATATTCACTTGAATTGGAATACTGGTCCAATTAGCTTTGTTTTAGTACAACTGCCAATTCAAACCGAAATCTCCGCTTGTTCGAGGAAATTGCCTTGGAAAAAATAGCCGGGCTGCTGCCCTATTTCGTACATGCTGCTGCAATTTGCTATTTGATATGCTTTCTATTCCGCAATCAGATCTACCTGCGTTGGCTGGCCATCATGGGCGACCTGTTTTATATCGCCTATTATTCTGGCGCGGCCGACAAGCCTCTCTGGGAGGCAATGGTTTATTGCGGCCTCAATGTCTGCATCAATATATATATGATCTATTTTCTCTTAGGTGATCTGCGGCAAGGTGCGCGCTCTAAGTTGGAGGCGGTACTTTTTGAGAGAATCGGAACCCTAAATCCAGGCCAGTTCCGGCGCTTGATGAAACTGGGCGTCTGGAAGATGGCTGACGATGAAACGCTGATAACGGTGGAACACTTGCCGCTCCAGGAACTCCATTATGTTCTTTCAGGGGATGCCAAAGCTGAAAAATTTGATCGCAACGCCATGCAATATGATGGAATTGTTCCCGGCTTTTTTGGATTTGTCGGAGAGGTAGCATTTGTGACTGGGAAACCCGCTCTGACCACGACAAAGATTGCGCTGGGCACCGTTTATATAAGTTGGAAGTGCGATCGCCTTCGCCTGCTTTTAGAAAAAGATGTGGACTTGAAAAAGTGTTTGTTACAAGCGTTCAGTGCAGACATGGCGCTGAAGATTACCAGATTTTACAACAGGAATAGGCAGATGTTGCCTGCTGATTTGCTGTGGGAAATGTAGCACCGAGGCGACCATAATTCATGTCCACTCGCCAAGTGGAAAAGAATCTGTATGTTAATCCAATGCCACAAGCCCTTGTGAAACTCGATTTTAATGGTCACCGCTTGGGTGCTGGCAAGATCGAATTGCTCGAACACATCGCCCAAACGGGTTCCATCTCACAAGCCGCCAAGAAAATGAAAATGTCTTACCGCCGCGCCTGGTTGTTGATTGATGAGTTGAACCACATGTTTGAAAAGCCCTGTGTGGAAACAGCAGCGGGTGGTGCGGGCGGCGGTGGCGCGAAAGTCACAGATTTTGGCCACAAGGTGATTGATTGCTTTCAAGCCTTGGAAAAAACGGTCGCCAGGGAAAGCGAAGCCGCCTTCAAATTTTTGAAATAATTTTCCGGTGTTTAAGGCGACGGCTGAAAACATCGGCGAGCAGCAATGCGCCCACGGCCAGAGCAATGGAAATCCAAATCAGCCGCGTGGCTGCGGCATCGCCATTTGGCGTTTGCAGCAGAGAATAAATCGCCAGCGCCAGTGTCTGTGTCTCGCCCGGGATATTTGAAACAAAAGTGATGGTGGCACCAAACTCACCAAGCGATTTCACAAAGCCCAGCACAGCCGCTGCAATAATGCCCGGTGCAGCCAAGGGCAGGGTGATCGTAAAAAACTGCTGCCAGCGCGTGGCCCCCAAATCATGCGCGGCTTCTTCAAGCTCAGTATCCGCCAATTCAAACGCCACGCGAATGGGCTGCACCATGATGGGCAGCGCCATCACGCCTGCGGCCAAGGCAGCGCCGGTCCATTTGAACGCGATGGTGAGGCCCAGCCAATCATAGAGCGGCGCGCCAATATAACCCTTGCGCCCGAAGGCTTCGAGCAAGAGATAGCCAGTGACGACGGGTGGCAAGAGCAGCGGCAAATGCACCAGCGTCGAAAGCGCGGCCTTGCCCCAGAAGTCCCTCCGCGCCAAAATATGCGCCAGCCAAACCGCCAGCGGCAAACAAAACAAGGTGGCCAGTAATGCCACCTTGAAGCTGAGCCAGACGACTATTTGTTCTTCTGCTGTCATTTCACCAGTGTAAATCCATCTTTCTTAAAGATAGCCTGTGCATCAGCCGATTGTAAAAAATCTACAAAACCCTTGGTATCAGGATTGGCCGAAGCTGCGATAACCGCCGCCGGATAGAGAATGGGCGCATGGCTGGCTTCGGGAAACACCGCCGCAACCTCCACTTTCGGTTCAGCCAAAACATCGCTGCCATAAACCACGCCAAGTTTGGCTTCGCCCTTGGCCACCAAAGCCAAAGCGCTGCGCACATTGTCTTGCATCACCACATGCGGCTCAAGCGCTGCCCATTCGCCAAGCTTGTCAAACGCCGCCTTGGCATATTTGCCTGCAGGCACAGATTTGATATCCGCCAGCGCCAACTTGCCGTCGCCCAAAGCATCAGCGATCGCCTCAAGCTTCACATCAATCTTGGCATCCTTGGCTTTCACCAAAACCAATGTGTTGCCCGCAATGTCGTGGCGCGTATCAGGCTTGATCAGCTGTTTTCCGGCCAACTCATCCATCCATGTTTCATCGGCGGAAATGAAAACATCGGCAGGCGCCGCCGCTTCAATCTGCTTGGCCAGCGTTGCGGTAGAACCATAATTGGCCGCAATAGCAGTGCCAGTCTTAGCCCTATAGACCGCACCAATTTCGTCGAGCGCGCCCTTCATGCTGGCCGCCGCAAAAACGTTGATGTCTGCGGCTTGTGCTGAAGAGATGGAGAGAGCGAAGGCGGCGATGGGGAGCGGATTTTTCATGATATTCTCCGTTATATTCATTAAAATATAGCGAATCTAGCGCTAAGTCAAACTCTGAACATTTGCTGTGGTTTGGCCGTTAACTGTGAGTCCGTTGGGCCAATCTGTGTTCTTCGACAGGAGACGGGGAATGGTAGAGGTTTTTAATATCGTTGGGCGCCGAGATTTTGTCTTGGTGGACTTTCAATGGGCGCGTGACTTTTCTATAGGGGCCTCTCAATCAGTCGAGTCCACCATTGTGTTGGAAAAGGGTTGGACTTTATTCAGCTTCGATTTTGAAAAGTCCTTGGCGATTATTCTGGATGTGGGCGAGGCTTGCAATCCTGCCCTTGTTCCCTTCAGTTATTTTGAGCAAGCGCAAAAGGCGAGGCGACTGATCGCGCTACCATTTGTGGATTTTCTCGATCTCGCTTCTCAAATTTCGGATCATAAAAAATGGGTTCAGATTTTCAACATGGGCCATTGTGGCTCCACACTTTTGCACAACGTCTTCAATAAGGTTCCCAATGTGTGGTGTATTTCAGAGCCAAATTTCCTCTTTGATCTGGCCATGAAACGTTTTGATGTTGACCCAGAACTCACCAAAAAACTGATGGTAGCATCGTTCAAATTTCTGTCGTTGTTTCCGGGCGCGCGCGAAGCGCAAACACACGTCGTAAAACATTTCAGCCAAACCAATACGCAAATCAAACTAGCACATGAAGCGGTGCAGTCTTCAATTAATTTGTTTATGTATCGCGATGGCAAGAGTTGGCCAAACTCGATCTATGGATTTGCCCAAAGGATTGCAGGCGCGAAAATGCAAATTCCCCAGGAAATACGCCCATTCGTGTGGTGGATCATGTCGGGCAATAAGCCTGCAAGCGAGCATGATGCCATTTTGGACTTGAATGCGGAAATCGTCACCTATGACCGCATCGCTGCTCTCGTGTGGTCTATCCATGTCAAAGATTATTTGCAGGCATGCGATGACGCAGTGCCGCTCAGCTGCGTGCGTTACAATGAATTGACGGACGATCGCGTAAAACTAATCAAACGTATTTTGGATTGCTGCGGATTAGACTCAGGCTTTGCAGCCGACACGTTGGTTGCCTTTGATTCCGATTCGCATCAGGGAACTATTACTTCCCATGATATTAAAGTAGAAAAATTCACCGAAGCAAACTATCGGCGCGCTGCCGAGATTTATGCCAATCCCAAGATTAATCTCGATCCTAACATTCGATTACCCAATAGTCTGGCTTGATTTGGATTACTGATTATTAGCCTGCGCAACCTCAGCTGCTGATGGCGCTTTTTCCATCATGGCGACGATCTTTTCTTTCAGGCCCCGGAAGGCCATCAGGTCTTTGCCAGAAAGTTGCCGTCCGCCCGTGGCGCGCACTGTCATCGGGTTAACCGCCTTATCATCAACGCGGACTTCAAAATGCAAATGCGGGCCAGTGGAGCGGCCTGTAGAACCAACATAACCAATCACTTGGCCTTGGTTCACATGCACACCTTCATGAATGCCAGCCGCAAAGCGGCTCATATGGGCATAGAATGTCGAATAATGGTCATTGTGCGTGATCTCAATCGCGTTGCCATAACCGCTCTCGCGGCCCGCCTGCGCAATTTCGCCGGCACCAGCCGCGTGGATGGGCGTGCCTGAAGCCGCACCGAAGTCTACGCCCGTATGCATCTTTGAATAACCGAGCAGCGGGTGGATGCGAACGCCGAATCCAGATGTGAGATGGGCACCTGAAACAGGCGTTTTCAACAACGCACGAGAGGCAGACCGCCCCGTCTCATCAAAATAATCGGTCAACCCGTCAGCTGTTGTGTAGCGAAAGAATGTCCGCTGTTCGCCATCGATCACCAGCCGCGCCATATGCAGCACTTTACGCTTGGCCGATGAGCCAGAAAGCGGGTTGCCATAAAACAGTTCAAACGTATCCGCAGCACCCACCTGGCGCTGGAAGTCAACGTCATAGGAAAACACATGGGTAAATTCGGCGGTGATATAGTCTGGGATCTTTTTGTCTTGTGCTGTCGCATAAAGGCTTGCACCCACTTTGCTCAAGCTGTGAAACTGGGTCGCCACCACGGGCTTTTCAGCCACTTGGGATTTAGGTTCTTCGCCGGCATTTTCGAGTGAAGCGGTAAACTGGCCATCTTCATCGGCATCTACTGTCACAGTGCCCTTGCCGGCTTGGTCAAACGACAAAGACACAGGGAAGGTCACTTCCCGACCATAAAAATCGATCTGTCGATCAAAGGTCACATCAAACTTTGTTCCGGCTTTAATTTGGCTTGTGGGCAAAACCGGGTCAATGGCTGCCACCAAGGCTTCTGCCGCTGAATGTGGAACGCCGCGCTGTGCGAGTTCGGCTGCCAATGTCGTGCCGCCTTGCAGAGTAAAGCTCTCATCCACTGGTTCAGGTGGCGGGGTCTTGGTGATCGTGGTGATATTCTCGCCTTCGCTAGCAGCAGATTGAATATCTGCATCCAAGACTTTGGTGTTCTCTTTGCTATAGGGCAATTCATTGGCGGTAATTTTGGGATAGGCAAAGCCACCATTGAGATCGCGCTCTGCCACCACGTCCTTATCCGCAACGGGGTTCTTGAGAGAAGGGATGCTCGCAGCCGTGCGAACCGCCGCATTGGCCAATTGTGGTGCGGCATTGTGCCCAAAGAGGCCCAGCGCCAATCCACCGACCAGCAAAGTACCGGCCACCCCGGCAATACACGTCGTTAACAGCCAACGGTGTTGCGTGCCTTCTTCAAGGAAAGATGTGTTGAGATCAAACGCCTCAACCTGCTGCTCGAGAGGCACCAAACGGCCCTGCTCGTCATGAGCAATCAGTTCCCTTTTATGCCGCGTACTGGTCAAAAGCACAAACTTCCTTACACATCATACTCATTTGGCCGTCCACCGCGAGTGCGCCGGACATTGCATCCCACCCCCGCCCCTGTCAACCTTTTCGGCCAAAGGGCTTTGGTCGTAGAATTGCCCGAAGCTCTCCCGGTCCAGACTGACACGCTGAGGGCGCACCGTAGAGGCCAGAGTCTGTGGCGCTTCCAAATTCCATCTTGCCCGTCATCCCTTGCGGAATCATTAACCATAACCATTCTTTTTCGCGTCGCCTCGGTCGCGCGTATTTTTTGCCCGTTGGAAAGGTTCTCGCAACTGCGGGCAAAAATCACACTGAAATGTGATCTAACTGTCATTTTCTCACACAGGTCTGATGAGTCGGGCCAAGAAATGCATGTGTGCTGACAATAAAAACCAAGCCAAAACAACGCCTTAAAGAAAATCGAAAATAGTTCAAAAACTTTGTTGACTCGAAGCGAGTCCTGAACATATAAGCCGCGTCACTGAGGGCCGAGGCGCTGCGGTTAAGCGCTCCCGGCATCATGGAAATTCAAGAGCGATCGGCGCTTCCAGCCGGCCACCCTGAAAAGGGGAACCGGGCAAGGAACTGTCTGTCGCTTATCGGAGCCGAAAGGTTCCCTGCTGTTTGACATTGTAAACGAAAGAAAGAGAAGCGCAGGCGGCTGTATCCTGGCGGTTCTGATGGGTAACCATCGGGACAACAGAAACATACGTCGTAT
>Ga0209583_10000061_pt1 | contig 32843 bp, 32 predicted proteins | sample Str014_FD_187201 | JGI IMG/M metagenome (GOLD analysis project Ga0209583, IMG submission 187201) | Freshwater sediment microbial communities in response to fracking from Pennsylvania, USA - Straight Creek_MetaG_SC_2014 (SPAdes) (version 2) | ecosystem: Environmental > Aquatic > Freshwater >... | reverse complement strand
GGGCAAGCGCCTGTTCTGGCAACAATTGCAACTGGATGAAGCGGCAGCCTACGCCAAGGCCTCAAACTGCATGGCCGAAAACATTGGACTTGCCGAAACCCAAAACCGCATTGATGGCTTTCTGGCCAAGCGCGGTGGCTGAATCCACCCCCATTTCAAAGTGAAATCCATCCCTTCCTTTTTGTGTAGGCCGCACTAAGCTGAACCAAAGGGCTGGCCAATGACACTTCAGGAGATTGTGCAAATCCTCGGCGGCATCGGCGTGATCGCTTCGATGATCTTCGTCGGCATTCAAATCCGCAGTAACGCCCGTGCTGTGCGCGCCGCGACCAATCTGCAAATCTCCCACACCCAGACGAGTTCCCTCTACAACATGGCCAGCAACGCCGACTTGGCGGAACTGGTGGTGCGCGGGGGCGGCGATTTTGCGGCGTTGAAGGGCCTTGACCGGGCCCGCTTCCGGTTTCACGCCATGTTTGTTCTGACCTTTAACCAAAACATTTTCTTCCAACACAAGATCGGAACGCTGACTGGCGACGACTGGGACTCTTTCAGCGGCGATCTTGTCTCCTATTTTGACATGCCCGGCGCGCGCGAGGCTTGGCCAACCTACCGCAAACGGTTCAACACGACATTTCAATCCCATGTCGACCAGATCATTGACAAGATTGAACGCGAGAAAACTGCGGCAGCGCTGCCTCATGTGGCGGCGGAACCACCAAAGAAATCCCGGCGGCGCAAGGTTACACGCCCGCGCAGATTGAAATCCGCCACTTCCTCAAAAGCGTGACAATCGCCTACCGGAGCGGCTATGTTGCCGCTTCGAGTCGGAATTGTAGATTGAGATCGGTGAAATGCCTGAAGATTTGATGCGCTATGATCAGCTTGCGCAAAACGCGCTCCGTGGCGTGGTGCGTGATGCTTTGCGCAAAGTTGAAAAATCGGGCCTTCCCGGCGAACATCATTTCTATATCCAGTTCAACACGCGCTATCCCGGCGTGTCGATTGGGGAGCGCTTAAGCGCCAAATATCCCCGCGAGATGACCGTGGTCATGCAGCATCAATTCTATAATTTACAAGTGACCGAAGAGCGTTTTCAAGTTGAGCTCACCTTCGACAACATTGCCGAAAAACTGGTGATCCCCTTTGCAGCGGTCAAAGGCTTCCTCGATCCCGCAGTGCAATTTGGTTTGCAGTTCGAAGTGGTCGATGTGAAAGAAGACGCAGGTCCCAAGATGGAAACGCCCGAAGGGGCTGAGACTGCCGACACCAAGAAAGCTGAAGCCGACAGCGATGAAACAACCAAAGTGGTATCGCTTGATGCTTTCCGCAAAAAGTAAACAGCGCCTCGCATTGCTCCTGGAGTTGCTTGTGGCAACTTCGGCAGCGCAGGCGCAGACCGCCGATGATCAAGGCAGCTTGGCAAAACTCGCCACAGGTTCGCCTGCCCCACATGCGCTCAGCATCTTTGCTTTGCCGGCCAAGAAACTCTTTGGCGGCGAGAAGTCCCCTGCCCATCTGCGCGCCTCAGCCATCGGCACCTATGCTCTGGGTTGCCTCGCGGGCGCACAGCAACTCCCAGTCACCGGCGATACCTGGCAAGTGATGCGCCCCTCGCGCCAGCGCAATTGGGGCACGCCGCAATTGGACTCTTTCCTAGAACGCATTTCAGCCGAAGCCAAAGCCAAAGCGGGCTGGAACGGCTTTCTTGTGGGCGACATGTCCCAACCGCGTGGCGGACCGATGAAGACGGGCCACGCCAGCCACCAGATTGGTTTGGATGCGGACATCTGGTTCACCCCCATGCCGGACCGCGTGTTGAGTGCTGCTGAACGCGAAACCCTTGTGCCGATCGAAATGGTCAAAAACCGCACGACATTGAACCACGATGTTTGGACCGAGAGCCGTGATCGTTTGATCCAGACCGTGGCACAAGACCCACAAGTGGCGCGCATCTTTGTGCATCCCCCCATCAAGGCCGAGCTTTGTCACTGGGCCAAAGGGTCTGATCGCGCCTGGCTCGCCAAGGTGCGTCCGCTCTATGGCCACACCTTCCATTTTCACGTGCGCATGAAATGCCCTGAAGGCATGAAGGCATGCAAAAATCAGTGGGAGCCGCACCCCACAGACGGCACTGGCTGTGGTAAAGAATTGGCCTATTGGTATTCTGATGCGCCGTGGGTGCATAAAAAGCCCCCACCCGGCACACCACGTCCTAAACCCCGGCCCCCCTTGACTCTGGCGGGCCTACCTGCTGAATGCCGCGCCGTTGTTGCGGCTCCCTGAAGGGAACGATGGCCTGCAATGATTGTGAAAGCTCGGGGGCCAAATGAGCCACGCGGATTCGTCTAACGCGTCTATTTTTTCGAAGATCAATCTGAAGCTCGCTTTTGCTTCGATTGGTGTTGTCTTTGGTGACATCGGCACAAGCCCGATCTACACCATGCGCGAAGCTTTAAAACCAGTGTCCAGTGCTGGTGTCGATTTGAACACCGCCGTTCTGGGCGTTGTCTCCCTCTTGCTTTGGGCCTTGTTCCTGATTGTCACGGTCAAATATGTGATGATCATCATGCGGGCCGATAACCACGGCGAAGGCGGCATCCTTTCGGAAGTGGTCCTTGTCCAAAACATTCTGAAGAAAAAGGGCGGCATCATTTTAGGCCTTGGCATCATCGGTGCGGCCTTCTTCTTTGGCGATGCCATGATCACGCCGGCCATCTCGGTTCTTTCGGCCATTGAAGGCTTGGAAGTCATCAATCCGGGCTTTGCGCCCTTCGTCGTTCCCCTGACGCTCGCCGTTTTGATCACGCTTTTCATTTTTCAATACAAGGGCACCGCTGGCATTGCGGCGATCTTTGCGCCCGTCACCTTTATTTGGTTCATCGTGCTGGGGCTCGCCGGTCTCGTTCATATTGCCGACAACACCACGGTCTTTAACGCTGTTAATCCAATGTATGGCCTTGGCATGTTGATCCACCAGCCGGGTTTGGCTCTCTTGGTCATTGGCGGCGTGTTCCTTGCCGTCACAGGCGGCGAGGCGCTCTATGCAGACATGGGCCATTTCGGCAAAAAGCCTATTCGCATGGCGTGGCTGGCCATTGTCTTCCCCAGCCTGATTTTGAATTATCTCGGTCAAGGCGCATTCGTGATTGCCAATCCGCAAGCCGCTGAAAACCCCTTCTTCTTGATGATGCCTGCATGGGGCTTGGTGCCCCTCGTGCTTCTGGCCACCGCCGTCACCGTAATCGCCAGCCAAGCCGTCATCACGGGCGCGTTCTCGATTGCCCAGCAGGCCATTGCGCTCGGCCTCTTCCCGCGGATGAACATCGTTCACACGTCCGAAACAGAAAGCGGCCAGATCTATGTCGGCCAAATCAATTGGCTGGTGATGTTCGGGGTGATCTTACTGGTGCTCGTCTTCAAATCATCCGACAGCCTGGCATCGGCCTATGGCATCGCCGTCAACCTCGCCATGATCGTAAACGTCATTCTCGCGATGGTCTATTTCTGGACCGCGCGCGTTCTGCCCCGCGTGGTCGTCATTCCCGTCTTGAGCTTTATTCTCGTCGTTGAAACCGCGTTCCTCGCAGCCAATGGTTTGAAAATTGCCAATGGTGGTTATCTACCCTTGCTCATCGGCTTTACCATTATCTTGCTGATGCTCACGTGGATGCGCGGTTCCAAACTCCTCATCAACAAACTGCAAAAAGAGTCGGTCGAATTGCAAAGCCTTCTCGAAAGCTTGGAGCGTCGCCAACCATCCCGCGTCGCTGGTGCGGCGATATTCTTGCAAACCGATCCGAAATACGCACCCTCGGCCCTCATGCATAATCTGAAACACAACCGCGTTCTGCATGACAGGCTGGTGTTCGTCACCATCAAGACAGCAGATCAACCGCGTGTGGACGAAGACCGTGTCACCGTCACCACCGCACCCTTAGGGGCCTCCATCGTGATCGCCAAGTTCGGTTATATGGAACAGCCCGACGTGCCCTCTATCCTGCGCGCCTGTGCTGAGAAAGGCTTGGAGATTGATCCGAGCCAAGCTTCTTATTTCTTAGGCCGTCGAGTCATCCGAACTTCAGCCCGCTCCAAAATGCCTTTCTGGCAACAGCGCCTCTTCATCATGATGGCCAACCAATCGGCAAGAGCCATTGAATTCTTCCGCATTCCGGCAGACCGTGTGGTCGAGCTTGGCATGCAGATGAGTGTTTAGTGCGTTTGCTTCCACCCTTCTCATTGCCCGGTCGCTTCTGGCGTGGCAATCTCCACACGCATTCAAATGAGTCTGACGGCAAATTGCCAACACCAGATGTTGTCTCCGCCTATAAAAATGCCGGCTATGATTTTCTGCAACTGTCAGAGCATTTCGTTTCGCATTTCAATTTCCCGGTCAACGACACGCGCAGCTTTCGTGGCAATGATTTCACCACTTTGATTGGGGCTGAACTCCACGCTCCAGAAACCAGCGCAGGCGAGCTGTGGCATATTCTGGCCACAGGCCTGCCTTTAGATTTCAAGCCGCCCGGCCCAAAAGAAACCGGGCCAGAACTCGCCCGCCGCGCCAAAGACGCGGGCGCCTTCATCGCCATCGCCCACCCTGCATGGTCGCGCTATACGATTGAAGATGGCCGCGCCTTGGATGCCGCCCATGCCGTGGAAATTTATAACCACGGCTGCGAAATTGAGAATGATCTGGGCAATGGCTGGTATCTCCATGACCAGCTGTTGAATGAAGGAAACCGCCTCACCGCGATTGCCACCGATGATGCGCATTTCAAAACCCCAGATCACTTCGGAGGTTGGGTGAACGTTAAAGCCCAAAGCCTTGATCCAGAAGACTTATTAGAGGCACTAAAAGCAGGGTATTTCTATTCTAGCCAGGGACCGGAAATCCACAGCGTCAGCCTTCACGGCAAGGAACTCGCGGTCAACTGCTCTCCCGTTGATACCCTTACAATCGTCTGCGGCAACTCAAGAACCTGCGTGAGAACTGGTAAAGCCATCACCTCTGCCATTTTCGATCTCAACACACTGGAAATGGGCTGGCTCCTCAAAAAACCGTCCCCGTGGTTTCGGGTGACAGCCATTGACCACGCAGGAAAGAAGGCTTGGACCAATGCTTATTGGTGGGACGAACTGGCCCATTAAATCCACGCAATTAACCCGACACTAACCATAATGCATTAATTCGCCTGCAACGGAATTCAGAGTTGCGGTCAGTTGTCGATGTCGGGAGTAGCGTCATTTAAGCGGAGTATGTGTCTCGCCTTTGTGGCGCTGGCCATGCTTTTTGTTGCGACGGCAAATGCCTTGGCCGCCACCTGCGGCCCTGCAACTTCAGCAGGCGCAGCGCCTCCGTCTTGGCAAACCTATTGTTGGATGGATATGTCCACCTACAACAACGCCACGGTTTTCGGTGGTGGCCAAAATTTCTCAATTACCTTGTCAGATGGTTCGATTTTTTCATTCACGCTCAGCGGCAATTCGCCCAATGCTGACAGCATTGTGGCTGTGGCGGCCCCAGCGTGGAGCGGTGCGGCAACAGGCAATTCAGCGTTCTTAGGCATTCCCGGAAAACCGATCCTTTACACGGCGACAGGTGGCACGGTTAATCTGATTTTGTCGAACATCAAAGTCACGCCACCAAGTGGCGTGGTGGCCAGCGGACAATATAAGTTGGTGGTGGCCGATGCCGAATCCACCAACAATGGCGAGTCGCTGACCTACACCACAAATGGCGGAACTTGGACAATTGTTGACCAAGTGCCCCCGACGACGGGCTCAACTTATCCAACATCGAGTGGTGCGGGCACGGCAACTTTTAACGAAACCGGTGTTGCGGGCACAGTGGGTGCCTTTATCGTTGGCAGCCTCAGCCCCACCACTGTGAACGTGCAACTCGTCGCGGGCGGCTTGCAAGGTGTGATGCTCGCTTTGCAATATTCAACCATCTCGGCCAACAAACTGATCAGTGGCAGCCGCGCCAATGTCGCAGATCAGTTCACCTATAGTATGCAAGCCACCAGCAACGCCAGCATCCTAGCATCGGCAACCTCATCAGGCGCTACCAATGGGCCTTTCGGTGCGGCAGTTGCCACCCTTTCTTCGGGCGTGGCAACCACCATCAGCGAGCAAATGGCAGCCGGCAGCATCAGCAGTCTGGCACAGTATACGACGAACTTGAATTGTACCAACGGTGCTGCGGGCTCCCCCACAGCGGTGCCGACCAATCAGCCAATCACCAGCTACAACTTTGCCTCCACCGCCTATGGCGATGCGATTGGTTGCATCTTCACCAACACACCCAAGCCCGCAACTGTGGCATTGCAAAAAGTAACCGTAAGCGCGATTGGTGGCCCGTTCACTTTCACAAGCACCAACCTTGCCTCAGCCCCTGCGGCCATCAGCACGTCGGCCACAAACACAGCCACACCTGCCGTGCCAACGCCGATTAATGTAACGGCCTTCAATACCGCCGTCACCATCACGGAAACGCCAGCTGCAACCTTCTCTGCCACGGCTGCAACCTGCACTGATGCCAATGCGGCGGTGACAGGAAATCCGGCATCGTTTGGAACTTTGGCTGGCAATGTGCTGACCATTCCTGCGGCCAATGTTGTGGCTGCCGCACAAATCACTTGTACCTTGACCAACACGGTCAACACACCAAATGCGGCAACCATTGCATTGCAGAAAATCACTTTGGGTTCAGCTGGTGGACCATTCACCTTCAGCGCCACCAATCTCAACTTCGCACCACCGGCAATTTCGACGGCCTCTCCGGGTACTGCTTACCCAACCGCCCTTGCGCCAATATCGGCGACTACAAATGGCATAGCTGTTGTCATCACGGAGACCTTGGCCACAAATTTCAGCATCACCTCAGCAAGTTGCGTGGATGGAAACGCTGCGGTTTCAGGAAACCCCGCAGGCAGTTTTGGAACTTTGGCTGGCTCCGTGCTCACCATTCCGGCCACAAACATCCGTGCCAAAGCCCAGATCACCTGCACCTTCACCAATATCGTCAATCCAGCCATTCCCTTGGTTGCCGTTCAAAAAATTACGACCGTCGTGAAAGGTGGGCCGTTCAGCTTCACCGCCACCAATCTCGCAGGCACGCTGGCCAACATTTCAACCACAGCAGCTGCCACCGCAGCGCCTGCCGTCCCGGTCTACACTTCGGTGACAAGCATTCTCAATCCCGTAACGCTCACCGAAGCCGCCAACAGTAATTTCAATTTGTCCAGCGCCACGTGCACAGACACCAATTCAGGCACCACCGGTAACCCGGCAAGTTTCGGCACATTGGCTGGCAGCGTGATCACCATTCCTGCTGCCAATTTAAAGCCGTTTGCCAAAATCATCTGCACCTATACCAACGCACCCAAGCCGCCCACGCTGGCCTTGCAAAAGATCACCGCTGGTTCTTTCGGCGGGCCCTTTACTTTTACCGTCACAAACCTAGCCGCAACGCCAGCCGCAATTACAACTGCTGCCGTTGGCACTGCAACACCAGTGGCCCCCACGCCTGTTCAAGTGACAGCCACCAACACCCAAGTGCAGATCACTGAAACCATCACCACCAGTTTCACAGCCACATCAGCAACCTGCACTGATGCTAATGCCAGTTTCACCGGAAACCCCGCCAGCTTCGGCAGCCTCGCGGGCACTGTCCTCACGGTGCCCGCCGCCAATGTGTTGCCGGCCGCCCAAATTAACTGCATCATCACCAATACGGCAAAGCCTGCAACAGTGGCCATTCAAAAAACCACCACCGGTGCTCCCGGTGGGCCGTTTAATTTCGCCGTGGCCAATCTCGCCTCAGCTCCAGCAGCGATCACCACCATAACAGCCGGAACGCCTGCTCCAGCGGCACCCACATCCATCACTGTGACCACACTGAATTCAACCGTTCAGGTCTCCGAAAATGCCAATGCCCAGTTCACCTTGACGGGGGCCAGCTGCATAGATGCCAATTCTGCAGTAACCGGCAATGTCGGCACCTTCGGCACGCTCACGGGTCAACTGCTGGCCATCCCCGCCGCCAATATCTTGCCAGCAGCACAAATCACTTGCACCTTCACCAATGCGGCTAATCCGACGACACTGACGCTGCAAAAAATCACAACGGGCTCCTTTGGCGGCCCCTTCACTTTCACCGCCACTAATCTGGCATCCAACCCCGCCAATATCACCACCATCGCAGTGGGCACGGCCACACCTGCGGCTCCCAGCGCCATTCAGGTGACAGCAGCGGTCACACAGGTGCAGATCACCGAAGGTGCCAATGCCAGCTATACGCCAACAACAGCAACCTGTACCGATGCCAATGCTGGTAACACAGGCAATCCCGCGAGCTTTGGTGGCCTGGTGGGAAATGTTCTTACGGTACCAGCCGCCAATACCTTGCCCGCCGCTCAAATCAACTGCACCATCACCAACACCGCCATTCCTGCCACAGTCGCTATTCGCAAAACCACAACCGGTGCTGCCGGCGGGCCGTTCAGTTTCACGGTGACCAACCTCGCAGCGGCACCAGCAGCGATCACCACAGCCGTCGCTGGAACGCCCGCTCCTGCCGCGCCAAGTGCCATCAATGTCAGCGCACTCAACACAGCGGTTCAAGTGACTGAGGTGGCAAACGCCTTTTTCACACTGACGACAGCAAACTGCACCGATGCCAATGCCGCGGTGACGGGAAATGCGGGTACCTTCGGCACGCTTGCCGCACAAGTGCTGAGCATCCCAGCCGCCAATATCCTGCCGGCAGCACAAATCACCTGCACCTTCACCAATGCCGGCAATGCACCTAAAATCACTTTGCAAAAGGCCTTGTCGGCATCGGGCCGTATTGCTGCGGCAGATCAGTTCAGGCTCACAGCAACCGGAACCGGCGCACCCGCCGCAATCAACACCACGGGCGCAGGTGCTGCCATCACTTCAGCTGCGATAAATTTCACCGCCACTGCCAACACGGCCTATTCCCTCACCGAGGCCATGGCCCCAGGCTCAACCTCATTGCTCACAGCCTATGCCCAAAGCGTCACCTGCACCAACAGCAATGCCGCAGGCACGAATGTCGCGGGCTTGAGCTCAGTGCCCATCAACTTCACCATTCAAGCGGCTGATGTGATCAGCTGCACGATCACCAACAACGGCGCGCCAACGCCCTTGCTCACCATCAGCAAAACCTTTGCACCCGCCGGTCCCTTCTCTGTCGGCCAAATTGTCACCTATACTTATACCATCGCCAACACAGGCAATGTGCCGATGACCAATGTGCAAGTGAAGGATTTGCACGGAACACCCGCCGTTCTGGTGCCGCTGGGCACGGGCGCTGGCGGCATCACCAGCGAAACCCTGACGATCCCCGGCCCCCTGGGGGCAGCGGCCTCGCCCGATGCCACAGCCAATAACGGCATCTGGTCAACATTAGCGCCGGGTGCCACCGTAACCTTCACTTGGGCCCATACCGTGACACAGGCTGAGATCGACCACGGTTGATATATCCAAAAACAGAAGCGACACTGCGTGGCCTATGCTACAGCAGTAAAACTGGAGCCATGCCGTGCTGCCCATCTCTTCCCTGCAAAACCCCACGATCAAACTGATCCGCTCATTGGATGACAAGAAAGCCCGTCGCGAAGCCGGGCTTTTTGTTGCCGAAGGCCTCGCCATGTTGGAGCGCGCCGAGGATTTGGGCTGGGAGCCGCAGAACATCGTCGCCACCAAGCCCATGCAGATGTTCGATGGCATGAAGCCTTCGATCGTGACCGATAAAGTGATGGCCGAGCTTTCGGCCCAGAACAATCCGCATGATGTTCTGGCCGTGTTCAAACAGCGCTGGCAGCCGCATCCTTCGAAAGAAGGCAACTGGCTGGCGCTGGAAGAGATCAGAGACCCCGGCAACCTGGGCACAATTATCCGCACCGCCGATGCAGCCTCTGCCGCAGGCCTCATTCTGGTGGGTGAGTGCTGTGATCCTTACGCGCCAGAATGCGTGCGCGCTTCCACGGGTTCGATTTTTGCTTTGCCCCTTTGCCGTATGCCACAAGCAAGCTTCATCGATTTTCTGAAATCATGGCCGGGTGACAGCGTGGCCACAAGAATGGATGCCAAACAAGATTTCCGCCGTCTCTATCAAGCCCCAACGCTGATTGTTTTGGGCTCCGAGGCGCGCGGACTGTCCGACTCCATTTCAAGCGCTTGCAAGCAAAAGGTCAAAATCCCGATGAAGCAAGGGGTTGAAAGCCTGAATGTGGCAGCAGCTGCGGCTTTGATGTTATACCAAGCCGATTCAACAGCCCCATAAAACAAAAGACTATTTTGAAATCGGCACGCAACCAATAGGGTTTAAAACATAGCCCGCTGGGCAAGTGCCACCAGCGTTGGTGGCCACAACCGAGCCGTTGGCGACATTCACATATTGATAGGCGCCATTATAAAACACCAATAACCTGCTGAAATTCGCCGGGTCTTCATGGCGGTGCCGATCAATCAGGGTATTTGACAGTCCGCCAAAATAATATGTGACACCAACATTGGCCGCCAGAAAATTATTATCACCCACAGTGCCCGTCGTTGAAAGACTGAGGGGTTGAGAATCGGAAACCTGCCACTCCATGCCGAGATGCGCTGTTTTGCTATTATCAAAATCCGCCGCACCCAGTTCGAGTTTCAAATTTGGCGTCGGATAATATTTCAAATCAGCGGCGGCAAAGAAAGTGTTGCTGGAAACGCCCGAGACTGATTTTGCGACAAATCCCGCAGAACCATCAATCGTGAAAGGCCCGGCATAAAGCTCGGCCTCTGGGCCAACAACATAGGTTGAAGCATTGGCAGACCAAGCACCGCCGCCGACGATGCCGAGCAGATAAGAATCAGGATTGCGCGTGAACACATGGGCAGAAGCGCTATAATTCATTGCACCCGCAAATTGCCCTGCGGCCACGTCGCCCTGAAAGCCAAAATCATTGCCGATGGGTGCCGCGAAGGCCGCAGCTCCGTTGAAATCGAAACTTCCCGGATTTGTGGTGGACCCGTCCCAGCCGCCGTTGATTTCAACTTTGCCGTTGGGTGCAGACACAGCGCGAGAATTGCCCAACGTGTCCGCAGAAGCGCTCTGGCAAAACCCGCCAAGCAAAACTGCTCCGATGCCTGAAATTAACAATTTATTCATAGATTCCCTCGACTTACCCTACGTAATATTTAGGTGAGCAAGGTTGATTTGAGCAACTGAAAAATTTGTAATGTCATGGATAAATAAGGCCGCAGCAACCACGCGGATCAAATATGTCACGTGCGAATTGCCGCGCAAGATGGTGCCCCGTCGAAGACACGAGGCACGGAGAGCCTCAACCTCGCGAATGCAGCAGCTTTGATGTTGTATCAAGCCGTCAAGTAATCACTTCAGCCGCCAGTTCCGCAAAAGTTATTGGCCTGAACTGGAATGCAAGGTGGTGGCGGCAGCGTCGTTGCAGGAGGCGGAATCAAACCATTCCCCGCGCCACCAAAAACATCCAGCATACGGTTGCGGGGATCGTCCTCACGGTGGCGGCGGATCAGGCTCTTGGAACTGGCACCGAAATAAATCTTCAATCCGGCATCAACACCAACAAAGCTGTTGTCGCCCACTTTGCCAGCCAGCGTCAGGCTGATCGGCTGCGTGTCGCTGAATTGATATTCCACTTGTGCATGGGCCGATTTGAAATCAGCGACATCGCTGACCCCAAAATTCAAGCGCAAATTTTCAGCTGGGTAATAGGCAACATCGCCAAAGCCGAAAAACTTAGCCGAACTCACGCCAGCCACATTCAGATTCATATAACCCGCAAATGCTTCGAGCGAGACGTTGCCGATATAGGCTTCCGCCTCCGGCCCAACAAATTGCGCATTGGCATTGCTGCTCCAGAAGGCCCCGCCAGCAGCGCCGAGGAGATAGGCATTCGGATCACGCGTGAACAGATGCAAAGCGCCGCCATATTTCGTGTCGCTGAAGGCATTGGCCGCAGCAATATCGGCTTGAATGCCGAAAATGTCATTGACCGGAAATGAAATACTGGCGCCACCGCGCAAATCAACCGAACTCGGCTGGCCATTCATGCCAACCCAACCACCGCTCACTTCAACTTTACCATTGGGGGCCGAGACGGCGGGAAGACGTGTCACATCAACATCAGCCGCCAGCGCGCCAGCCACCGAAGCTAAACTGCCACACAGAAGTGTCACCACGCGAATAAAATTGAAATTCATTTCAGCCGGCCCAATTTGCTAATTAACCAGTGATTAACACTCTCCCAGAAAACATAAAAGCAATCAAACGTTGCGGCCGGGCTGTACGCCATCGTTTCGGGCATGATTGTGGTACGTTTTGACCTAAACCAAATCAACAAAACACATTTCCGCCCTGCTGTGGCAAATTTGTCATTGCGATGGAATCCAAAATTGATGCCGCGGTTCCCAACAAGCCATCAAAATCTCCTTCAAATCTGGCTCACCTCACACCCGCGAATTGAGCCTTGATCGCCAGCAGCGCTTCTATCAAGACCTGCGTGCTTTTTGCGGCGTTTGCGTTCTACCCAAAGCCAATTTGCGGCTTTCCTTTTTCAAAGGCCGCGCCACCGGGCAAACCTCTTGGACATAGCCATTGAGCGTATTGGTGAGGCTTTCGCGCACCAGTGAATAATGTACATATTGCCCGCGCTTTTCACTTTTCACGAGACCCGCTGCTTCTAGCAGGTTGAGGTGCTGAGAGACCGATGGCTTGGAAATGCTAAATCGGCCAGCAATTACGCCAGCCGGCAATTCAGTTTCCGCCAGATAGGCTAAGATTTTGCGCCGAACTGGCGATGACAGAGCTTCAAATATGCGTTGAATTTCCATTGCACGGCGCTTTCAATACCAATCGATATTTAGGTAGTTGCCTAATTATCTAGATTAGCGTATAGTTCGTTTATTACCTAATTACTAAAATAGTGAAGGGTGCGATGAAATGCAAACAGTTTCTACCGATAGAATGCATTCGCGGCCAGGCAGCAACGCAGTTCAAGGTCGCGTGAAATGGGTGCCAGCAAAATCCATATGGACCATGGTGCTGACAATCATTGGTCTCATCGGTGCACCTCTCACTTACTCGTGGGATGCCATGGCGCTGTTTCTGGCCACAACCGCGACAACAGTCTGCGCAGGCCATTCCGTTGGAATGCATCGCTTGCTCATCCACAAATCATTCCGAACCCCAAAGTGGCTGGAACGCCTGCTCGTCTATCTGGGCACGCTGGTTGGTATGGCTGGCCCCTTCGGCATGATTGCCGCCCATGACATTCGCGATTGGGCCCAGCGCCAAGGTGAATGCCATGATCTCTATGCCCACCGCCGCCCCTTCTTCCACGACGCCTGGTGGCAGATGCATTGCATGGTGGAGCTTGATCACCCGCCGCACTTCGCAATCGAGAAAACTGTTAGTGAAGATCGCTTCTATCAATTCATCGAGAAATATTGGATGGCACAGCAATTGCCCTGGGCAATTCTGTTCTATGTCATCGGCGGCTTACCCTGGGTGATCTGGGGCATAGCACTACGCATAGCCGTTTCGCTAACAGGGCATTGGCTGATCGGACATTTCGCCCATCGCCGCGGCCACCAAGGCTGGCGCGTGGATGGCGTCTGCGTGCAGGGCTTTAACATTCGCTATGTTAGCTTGCTCACCTTCGGTGAAAACTGGCACGGCAATCATCACGCCTATCCCGGCTCAGCACGGCTGGGCGTTGAAAATGGCCAACTCGATCCCGGCTGGTGGCTGATCAAAGCCTTGGAAGCTGGGGGACTGGCATCTGAGATCAAAGAACCAGAGCAAGTCGGTGAGCGTGAGGGCTTGCGCAGGGTGGCAACGTCATGACGCAAGCACCGCAGGCATATTCACTGGCATCAGAGGCCATCACAGCGTGGCTGCAAGGAATCTTAGTTTTCGCTTTTTGCTGCTGTATTGTCTGGCTGATCTATTTCTTCGGTTTCTCTGGGTTCCTCAGTGAGGTGCCCCGAAACATTGAGAAATTTGGCATCTCGCAGGCATTCCTGTGGAGCAGTCTGGCCCTATTATTTTGGGCATGGACGCTGTTTTGGGGAATCTTATTCCTTGCGATTGCCTCTTTGCCTCAAATTCTTCTCTGCGTTCTTCCTCTAACATATTTCATGAGCAAAAGCCTTGAGGACGACGCAAAGTTCAGCTGGTTCTTTTATATCGCAATTAGTGCCATCATCGGCGGCCTGCCCTGGCTCGTCGTGTACTATTATGCTGTCGGCACCAAAGCAGATTTGGGCAGTCAGCTCGTGATTGGGTTGCCCGGCCCCATGGTCGGTGCATTTTCAGGCACAATCCTGAAAACACGGCTTCTTAAAATGCGGCGCACGCAAACAAACCACCCCACCAATCTGGCTCACCTCACACCCGCGAATTGAGCCTTGATCGCCACGCGCAGTTACACAATGGTCGGCGTCACGGAGTGAATCAATGAAATCTCATGCGCGTGTGGTGGTGATCGGTGGCGGGGTGATGGGTGTGGGCCTACTTTACCATCTGGCACTGGAAGGCTGGTCGGATATTGCCTTGATCGAAAAGGGCGAACTCACCTCGGGTTCCACTTGGCATGCCGCAGGCCAGTGCCCGCATTTCAACGGCTCATTGAACATGACCAAGGTGCATCTCTATGGCACCGAGCTTTACCCCAAGTTGGAAAAGCTCACAGGCCAGGCGGTGAGTTGGCATGGTTGCGGCGGGCTGCGCTTGGCCACCACTGATGAAGAAGTGAACTGGCTGAAATATGTTTACGGCATTTCCAAACTGGCGGGTTACGAAGGCGAGATCATCGGGCCATCGGAGATCAAGCAATATCACCCCTATCTCGAAACCTTCGGCATCAAGGCCGCCTTCAGAACTGTAACCGATGGCCATGTGGCCCCCGCAGACATCACCAATGCCATGGCCGCTGGTGCGCGCCAATTGGGCGCGGAAATCTATCGCCGCAACCGCGTGATGGATGTGAAACTCAAAGCGAATGGCGAATGGCGCGTGTTTACCGAACAAGGCACCATTGATTGCGAACATGTCGTCAACAGCGCGGGCTCATATTGCGATGTGGTGGGAAGTTGGACAGGCCACAACGTGCCCATCGCCAATATGTTGCATCAATATGTGATCACCGAGCCGCTGCAGGAACTGATTGACCTGAAGCAGGAACTGCCCGTGGTGCGTGATCCCTATTCCCACGCCTATCTGCGTGAAGAAACCAACGGCGTGCTTGTCGGCCCATATGAAACCGCCACCGCCCACACGTGCTGGGATGGCCAGCCGCCGCGCTGGGACTATGAGTCTGAGTTGGAACCCAATGAGCTCGAACGCATTATGCCTTGGCTTGAAAAGGCCACCGAGCGCCTGCCTCTCTTCGGCAAGGCGGGAATCAAATCCATCATCTCCGGTGCCATCACCCACACGCCGGATGGCGTTTATCTTTCCGGCCCGGCCCACGGCCCAAAAAATTATTGGATGCATTGCGGCGCGTCCATCGGCATTTGCCAGGGCGGTGGTGCCGGCAAATATCTGGCGCAATGGATGGTGCATGGCCAAGCCGAAATCAACATGCGGGAGTTTGATCCGCGCCGCTTCGGCAAATGGGCCACGAAGGAGTACACGGCCGAAGTGTCGGTGGCCGACTATCATCATATGTATTATTGCTACAAACCCGCCGAGCAGCATCAAGTGGGCCGCGGCTTGCGCAAGTCATCGCTTTATGACCGTCTTGCAAAACACGGCGCACAATTTGCGCAAATATTCGGTTGGGAACGCGCGCGTTATTTTGGGGCACCAGAAAACTTCTCATTCCGCCGCAACAATGTATTCGAGACAGTGAAGGCCGAGGCACTTGCTGTGCGCGAACGCGTGGGCCTGATGGACTTGTCCACCTTCGCCAAGTTTGAAGTGAAAGGGCCTGATGCTTTCGCTTTTCTCAACCGCATCACCGCCAACAAGCTGCCCGCCAAGAATGGTGGCATCACTCTAACCCATCTGTTGAACGACAATGGTTTCATCGAAAGCGAAATGACCATTACGCGTCTTGCCGATGATCATTTCTATATTCTTTCCGCCGCTGCCGCGCAGGACTATGACATGGACCAGCTCTCGTGGCGCGTCAAACAAACTGAAATTCTCGAAATCAGAGATGTCACAGATGACTATGCGGTCCTTGTTTTGGCGGGCCCGAAATCGCGTGATGTTCTGACACAATGCACAAATGCTGATTTGGCGCTCCCTTGGCTTGGCACTCAAGAAGCGTATTTCCATTTTGATGAGGTCTTTCCTAAAGCAGCAGACAAAAACGCCTATTTCCGCGTCGAAAGTCGAACTCACATTCCTGTACGCCTACTGCGCGTGAACTACGTTGGTGAACTTGGTTGGGAAATTCACGTCCGTATGGATAGTGCGCCTGATGTTTTTGATACCTTGATGGCCGCTGGAAAGGCCCACGGTATCCAGCTTTTCGGCACCTATGCCATGAATTCGCTGCGCATGGAAAAAGCCTATCGCGGCTGGGGCTCAGAACTCACCGCCGAGATTGACATGTTCGAAGCCTCCATGTCGCGTTTCATCAATCTCAACAAGGAAGACTTCACAGGCAAGCAGGCCAGCCTGCAAAAAAAGCAGCGCGGCCCGCGCATGCAGCTCGTCTATATGGAAGTGGACAACACGGATTCTGATTGCATGGGCAATGAACCCGTCCACCACAACGGCAAGCAAGTGGGCCTGACCACCTCAGGCGGCTTCGGCCATGCGGTCAACAAGTCGCTGGCTTTCGCCTATGTCGATCCCACACTCACGGGCATCGGCACAGAACTCGAAGTGATGGTCTTCTGCGAAATGCGCCAAGCCCGCATCATTGCAGAACCAGCTTATGATCCCCAGAACCTGCGCCTGAAAGCATGAGCCGCCCTCACCCGAAAACCCTGCGCGGCATCGGCCTCATGCTGGCGGCCATGCTGCTGTTCCCATTTCTCGATGTGTTGGCAAAAAAGCTCGGCCACCAAGGCCTGCCAGTGATGGAAGCCGTCTGGTCGCGCACTTTACTAGGCAGTGTATTATGCATCCCTCTGCTTACAGCGCTCGAAGGCCCAGCCTCGTTGCGCCCGCGTGACAATGGGCTCAACGCCGCGCGGGGCTTGGCCATTGTGCTCACCACCTTCTTCTTTTTCTCGGCGATGAAGTTTCAAGGCATCGCCGAAACACTGGCGATTTATTTCATCCAGCCCATATTGGTTACGGCCCTGGCACCATTGCTGCTGGGCGAAAAAGTGGGCTGGCACCGCTGGGCCGCAGTGATTGCGGGCTTCGTCAGTGTGCTGATCATTATCCGCCCGGGCCTTGTGGCCTTCAATCCGGGCACAGCTCTCGCCTTCGCATCAGGCCTCAGCGCGGCGGCAGTTGTTTTGCTCTCGCGCAAATTGGCAGGCGGCAGCTCAGCACTGGCCAATACATTTTACACCAGCCTCTATGGCGCGGTGCTCGCCTCAGCCGTCATGCTCTGGCAATGGCAAATGCCAACACTTGCGCAATGGGCCATGATGTTCGGCATCGCAGCTTTGGGTATTTCCTGCAACTATCTCATCATCAAAGCCTTTGAATGGTGCGAAGCTTCGCTGCTCGCCCCCTTCGGCTATGCAGAGATGATCAACGCCGTTGCCGCGGGCTGGTATTTCTTTGGTGACTTCCCCGATGTCTGGACCTTTGTCGGCTTAACGATCCTCGTCGCCTGTGCGCTGGCGGTATCAGGCCACGAGCGTGGCAAGGCCTTGATGGAAGACCCGGCGCGATTGTGAACCTCAGTCCAAGCTAGTTCGAGGAAAGCTGCTGCTTCGGCTCCAGCTTTTCCCAGCTATCACCAGCACCAACAATACAACTTACGCCCTTGGTGTCGGTTGACACCAGCGTGAACGTGCCCTTGGAGGAGACATAAATTTCAATCATGGCCTCCTTCCCGGCAAGGCCCATGCCCAGCTGTTGCTCACCGAATTTAGTGTCGAGAATCTGCGCCAGTGTTTCATGCTTCGCACAAAACATCTCGCCTGCCACTGCCGTATCGGTGCAAGCCACACAGACACATCCATATAATAATAACTTGAAAAGCCGCATAACCTCTCCATTTCCAGAATCCGGAAACGCCTGAGAGTTCAATCACGATTTCGCAGGCGCGACCGGAACCTGATTGATTACAAGTTCCGTCATTTCTGCTCCAAAGTTAAATAGGGGCAATTTGAGTGTGCGCCCAATTTATTAACAAATACCTTAGCCCAGAACCCGCTCAATGCGCTTGTCGGGCACAAACCAAATCATCGCTACTAAAACAAAAATAGCGCAGGAAACCATCGGTGCGTAAAATGCTATTGGAATAGAAATCGTATAGAGCGCCAATGAAATGTTGCCTTTCTTGTCGCGACCAAGGGCGCGGGCGATTTCAGAATTTGGCCCTTCAAGCTGAACCGCAATGCGCGCCGCAATTGTATAGGCAACAGCGCTGGCCAAAAGATTCACGCCATAGATCGCCACGGGCCAAGTGGTGAAATGATTCTCGCCCATCCAGGCCGTGGTGAAAGGAATGAGCGACAACCAAAACAGCAAATGCAAATTCGCCCACAGCAGCCCACCAGAAACCTTGTGAACGGCATGGAAGAAATGGTGATGGTTCACCCAATAGATGCCGACGTAGATGAAGCTCAAAACATAGGTGAGAAAGGTCGGCAGCAGAGGCAGTAATTCATCCAGCGTTGCGCCATGAGGCGCTTTGAGTTCCAAAACCATAATGGTGATGATGACCGCAATCACGCCATCCGAAAATGCCTCAAGCCTGCCCTTGCCCATCGTGCCCCCTATACTGTTCCCATGATGTTAAACAAAAAAGGCCCGCACCATCAAGTGCGGGCCCTCAAGACAGTTTTCCAATGCATCAAGCCGTCTGCGGCAATTCCGCATTGCCAACGCGCAGCTTGAGCAAATACCACACCGCCGCAACGCCCACGGCTTTGGAGATAATCTCCACTACCACTGAAGCACCCGTCATCTGCACCATGTCTGGCGCATAGCGGCTGCCCAGCCACTGAAAGGCGATCGTATCAACCGGCACCGAAAGCAAAGCCGAAATCCAGATGCGGTTTTGCAAGGGGCGCTTGGTGAAGGAATAAACTGCCCAATCGGTCATCTCCGAAAATACAAAGGCGACCAAGCTGGCAAAGGCCAAGCCGGGATCAACCATCGCCCAGGTGATCAGGCCTGCAACCACTGTGGCTGCGAGAACCCAATGACCGATGGCACGCTGCGCGTAATCACGCAACACGAACACCGCGCCCACAATCAGATTGGCGATGAAGAGATCACCAAAGGGCGAAGCAATGGGTGGCAGAACCACAAACGTGTAATTCACCAAAACGATGGCGGCGATATAAGCGCCAACCGAAAGTGCAATGGCAGCAGTGCGGTTCATCAACCGACGATTTCCTTGGCCTTGAAGTTCTGCTTGATTTCCGTCTTGGCGTTTTCGGCCGAGTCTGAACCATGCACAGAATTCTCATCAATTGATTTGGCGAAAGCGGCGCGGATCGTTCCGGGTGCCGCATCTTTCGGATTTGTAGCGCCCATGATGTCGCGATATTTCTTCACCGCACCATTGCCTTCAAGAACCTGCAAGACAACCGGGCCCGAAGCCATGAACTTCACCAGATCTTTAAAGAACGGACGTTTGGCGTGCACCGCATAAAATTTCTTGGCATCAGCCAACTTCCACTTCACCCGCTTCTGCGCCACGATGCGAAGGCCCGCTGCTTCGATCATCGCATTGATCGCGCCTGTATGATTGCGCTTGGTGGCATCAGGCTTGATGATGGAGAAAGTACGTTCAATGGCCATGTCGTCCTCAACTGTTGAATGGATTGAGCGGGCCTATAGCGGGGAGAATGCCGCAGTGCAAGGGCGCTAACGCCACTTCTCCTCCCACAGGGGAGATGGCGCGGCAGCGCCGGAGGGGTTGGTGGCCAGCAGTGTGATGCTTTAGAAGTGTGCCAACCAGAAGGATTCGCCGAAATGTCAGACCAAGCCGCTGCCAAACCCGCCCTGCCCGATCACCTCAGCACTGATGCAAAAAGCCCGCATTTCAATGTGGATGTGTTGCAACACGGCATCGGCATCCGCTTCAACGGTGTGGAGAAAACCAATGTGGAAGAATATTGCATCTCAGAAGGCTGGGTGCGCCTGCCCACCGGCAGCAAATCCAAAGACCGCTTCGGCAACCCGATGACGGTGAAAGTCAGTGGCAAGGTGGAAGTGTTTTACAAGGAGGGGTGAGGGGGATAGGGAATGTGCGGGCGCTGTAATTCAAAATTGAATACACAGTCACTCTAGGTTTAGTTCACGTGGTTGAAATTGTCTTGACATTGATCGCAGTGCTTGCGGGACTGCTAACCGTGCTGATTAAATGGAAACGTCCGACATTGGTTGGTCGGCGCGGGGAGAGAATTGTTTCCAGGAAATTGTTTGAGCTCAATCCTGAAAAGTACACAACTCTAAATAACCTTTTGGTGGTGTCTCAGGGTTCTGTAGGAACAACCCAGATTGACCACGTAGTAGTTTCATCTTTTGGAATTTTTGTAATTGAAACAAAAAACCATGCCGGATGGATATTTGGTAACGCTTACCAACGGCATTGGACGCAAGTGATTTACAGATATAAGAAGAAGTTTTTCAATCCTTTGCGTCAAAATTACGGGCACATCAGAGCGATTGAACAATTAGTAAGGCCACACTATTCACATATTCCTATTGTGGGTTTCGTGACATTCCCTTCTGCTGAAAGACTCCAGATAACCGGTTCGAACTCAGTAGGACATGTAGTTGACGTTATCCGAATGATTCATGTTTACACTAAGCCGGTTGTGTCTGATTCAGATCGGACAAATATCTGTAATTTGTTGGTCGCCGCGAATATCCAAGATAAAAAAACCATCAAGGAACACAATAAAAAAACCCATGCCCTTAGAGTTTCTACTGGGCTGTAGTACTTCAGCAGGTTCCAACTTTCGGTTACGAACGACTAAGGCACAGTGCCTTTAACTCGCCTCACTCCCCCACCACCTCGCTCACGCGCACCGTAGTTCTGAGCGCCTTCTCCGGCATCTGGTGAAATGCGGCCAATGCCACGGCCAACACCAACGCCGCCAGAGCAAACAGCGGACGGAAGGCGGTGTGGATGTCACCACTTGCCACGATGTCTTGCAGCTTCACACCTGTTTGTTCTTCTAGCGCGGCCAAATTGGGCAGCTGCGAAAACAGCACCGCGCCAAACAGCGCCACGATGAGCGCGCCGCCGAGCGAGCGGAAAAAGCCCATCACGCCGGTCACCGTTCCCATTTGGTGCGGCGCCACCGCATTCTGAATCGCCACCGTGGTGATAGGAAACACGGTGCCCAGACCAATGCTGAGGCCGGCGATCAAAATTTCTACCGGCCAGAAACCGAGATTTTTCTGGGACAGCGCCATGACACCAAGGCCAAGGACGGAAAAAATCAGCCCCACATAGGCGGGCCGTTTGTATTGCGCATAATGCGCCATGAAGCGCCCGGCGATGATGGCCCCCACAACCGTACCCGACATGAAGGGAATGAGGCTGAAGCCCGATTGGCTGGCGCTCAGGCCGAAATTCATTTCCATATAGATCGGCAAATAAGCGGTGATGCCGATATAGGTGCCCATGATCATCATCGCCGTGGCCGTGCCCATGGCCACCACCGGGTTTTTCAAAATCTCCGACGGGATGAAAGGCTCAGGTGCTGTTTGCAATCGCCAGACAAAAGCCGCCCACAGCAAGATGGAACTGGCGATGAGGCCTAGCACTTGGGTGGAGAGCCAAGGATAATGAATGCCACCCCAGCTGAGCGCCAGCATCAGCGCCACGCTGGCAAAAGCCATCAGACCTGCGCCGAGAAAATCCAATTTGTGCGGCTTCTCATGGCGCGGCAGTTTCTTGAGCAGATTATTGGTCATGGCCAAGGCCAGAAGGCCAAGAGGGAGATTGATCCAGAAGATCAAAGACCAATGCCAATGCTGCGCGGTGTATCCGCCCAGCAGCGGGCCCGAAATGCTGGCCACCATGTAAACGCCAGAAATGTAGACCTGATATCGCGAACGTTCTTTGGGCGAGACGATATCGGCAATGATAGTCTGCGCCAGCGAGATCAATCCACCGCCGCCAAGCCCCTGCAGGGCGCGGGCTAAAATCAACAACAGCAGGTTCGGTGCCAAGGCGCAGGCGACCGAGCCAATCACAAAAACCAAAATCGCAAACAGCAAAGTCTTGCGCCGCCCAACAATATCCGAAACCTTGCCGTAAAGCGGTGTCACCGCGGTGGATGACAGCAGATAGGCCGTCACCACCCAGGGCAGATATTCCGGATTGCCTAGCGCGCGGCCAATGGTGGGCAGCGCCGTCACCACAATGGTTTGGTCAAGTGCTGCCAGGATCATGGCAACAATGACGCCGAAAATAATGCGCAAAACTTCGGGGTGGGAGAGCGGCTGGGACGCCGCGCTCTGGTGGGGGGAATTCATCGTTCTGATTTTTGGGCCGCAACCCAAAAACTTGCAATAGGTTTCGTGCAAGGTGGCCTGCCAAAATCGCCGGATTGGCCTAGACTGGCAGCACCGAACTCGCATCAAATCCTGAAAAGGCCAGCTCAATGCTCCTCTTTGAAAGCTTTTTGACAAGTCACGAGATGGTGCAAAATGTTAAGCATTGGTGACGCGCAATAGGTGTCACCGTAATTCAATGGATTTAAGCCCTGTCAGGTTCGATGGCCCACATCTGGTCGTTGCAAATGCGTGACCTTGAACGCTTCAGCACTGTTGCTTGAAGGATAGGGTATGGCAGGAACCGCTACGTCTAGATGGGCGCATAACGGCTCCCAGCCATCACCCAACGCGTGCACCAAAAGGCGCGATGCTGGCACGGTTTCGCGCACGGCTTTCACATTGGCTTCATAACAGGCGATGGCGTGGGCCTTATCGTTCATCTTGCCGCCAAAAACTTTGTCACGGATCAGTGCCAAGCCGAGTGATTTTGGATCTGTGCTTTTGTTGAGGCCAGCCAAAATGGTTTTCTCAAAGCTGGCCCACCAACTTTCAGCACTTCGGTGAGTGAGGATGACTTTGGCCTGCGGATAAGCCACGACCAATTCGCGCCAATAATGGGCCGAGGGCCAATCGACACAAGCGCTATAACCTTCAAATAGCTTCTCCCACTCCGGGGCAGCACCTTGAACCATGTCACGCCAAATCTGCTTTTGATGTTCATGCGCCATGATTTCGTGCATGTGGTGGCAAGGTCCAAATCCCAGAATATCCAACGCCTCACGCATGGAGTCAGTGCCTGTGCGACCAAAGCCTGTACCGATAACGCGAAGTGTCATGAAGAGCTCCCTTTGCATCAACCTAAGCCAGACGGTGCAAGAAAGAAAGCGCTGTGACTCAGGGTCACTCCGCCCGCATCCACACGGCATTGTCGTGATAAGCCCCGCCACCTGCGGGTGCCGGTTGATCAGCACCGGTCAGCGTGTTGATGCCCTTGTCGCCTTCGTGAAGGTCATTGGGCCACAGGCCTTCAGCAATCAGCACACCGCGCTGCAGGCCGTCGAAAGCCTTGGCATGGAGGATGACTTCGCCACGCCGTGAACCCACTTTCACTTTCGCACCATCGGCAATGCCCAGTACAGCGAGATCATCGCGGTGCACCAAAACCGAAGGCCTGCCTTCGCGCGTTCGCGAACCCGGCGTTTCATTGAAAGTGGAATTCAGGAACGTCCGCGCAGGCGATGTGGCGAGACGGAAGGGATAATGCTCATCCGCCTGCTCATGCGCTTCATAATGCCCCGGCCATTCCGGCAGATTCTCAATCGGCCCCAACGCGCCCATCCTCGACATGGCCTTGGCCACCGCTTTCCAATCGGCACGGAAATGAAACTTGCCATCGGCATGGCCAAAGCCATTGATGAAATGCGCCGTGGCAAAATCCGGCTGCACATCAAACCAGTTTTCCTCTTCGAGTTGCGCAAGGCCCTTGCGGCCCGAGTGGTGCAGCATGTCGTCAATCAGTTGATTGCCGGATTTTTCAAAGCTCTCATGTTTCGCACCCACGCGCTTTGCAATTTCTCTAATCACAAAATCATTGCTGCGACATTCACCCGGCGGCTCGATCAACTTGCCACCCCACATGATGTGGCTGTGGCCACCGCCTTGATAGATGTCATCATGTTCCAGAAACATCGTGGCGGGCAAAAGCACATCGGCATATTTCGCGGTTTCGGTGATGAACTGCTCATGCACGCAGACGAACAAATCCTCGCGCGCAAAACCTTCGCGCACACGGGTTTGATCAGGAGCGATCACCAGCGGATTGGTGTTCTGGATCAGCATGGCCGCAACTTTGGGCCCACCCTGCAAATCATGCGGATTGCCACACAGCACTTCGCCCACGCGGGCCTGGTCCATCACGCGCTGGCCTGTGTTGGCATCCTTGGCCTCAAGCTGAACCTTGTTCCATTTATACATGCCGGAGTTTGAATGCAGCGCACCACCGCCTTCATGCAACCACGCGCCTGTGACAGCTGGAATGCAAGACACGGCGTGCATGTTGGCCGCGCCATTGCGGCTGCGCGCAAAACCATAACCGATGCGGAAATAAGTGCGCGGCGTTTTGCCGATCAGTCCGGCGAAGGCCACAATATCTGAGGCCGAACAACCGCAAATCGCCGCCGCCCAGTCCGGTGTCTTGCCCGCGAGATTGCTGCGCAATCCGTCTGGATCATCCGTATACTGATGAAGATAATCCCAGTTCGCATAACCATCGCGGAACAACACATGCATGATGGCGCAAGCCAAGGCACCATCTGTGCCGGGCTTGATCAGCAGTTTGATATCGGCCTGCTTCATGGTTCCGGTTTCGTAAATATCCACGCAGGCCAGTTTTGCGCCGCGCTCTTTTTTGGCCACGGCAATATGCGCCATCACATTCACTTGCGTGTTGACCGGATTGCCGCCCCACACCACGATGAGATCAGACTTCTGCATCTCGCGCGGATCAACGCCAGCGATGCGCCCCGTGCCGGCATAAAAGCCTGGCCAGGAAAGTGCGATGCACACCGTGCCATACATCGACGAATAGCCCTTGGTGTTCACCAACCGCTCAATGCCATCGCGCATCAGCAGGCCCATCGTGCCCGCATACCAATAGGGCCAGACGGATTCAGCGCCTTGGGTTTTTTCAGCGCGCAAGAACGCGGCCGCGGTGAGATCAAGCGCTTCATCCCAGGTGATGCGCTCAAACTGCCCTGCCCCTTTCGGGCCAACGCGCTTCATCGGATGCAGCAGGCGTTCCTTGTGATGCACGCGCTCAGCATAACGCGCCACTTTCTCGCAAATCACGCCCTTGGTGTACGTATTGTCCCTCGCCCCGCGCACGCGCCCAATGGTGCGCTCATCCAGCAGCTCCACCTCAAGGGCACAAGCCGAAGGGCAATCATGCGGGCAAACCGAAAGGCCGATTTTGATGTTGCGATCAGAAGGCTGGTGAATGTTCATGGGGCGAGTTTAGGCGAGATGAAAATAATTTGCATCTGGCCAAAACAGCTCTTGACTTTAATTCCTATATTAGCTATATAGTCCTTTGATTGGCAAGACATCGCCAATCCTGCTGTTTGACATTGTTGATATTTCTAGGCCCGGCACCACCTCTATGCCCAACCGCGCCCGCCCCCTCCAGCAAAAGCTTGCCCACGGACTGCAAAGCGACGTGGAGGGAAAGGTTGCGCGGCGTACGCTTTCCTGTACATACACCCCATGGACACACTTTCTTACTCGGAACTGCGGGCAAACCTGAAGGACGCGATTGATCGCGCCGTGAACGATCACGAGCCCATCGCTGTGAAACGAGCACGCGGCGGTGATGCTGTGCTCTTGTCGCGCGATGACTACGATTCCCTGATGGAGACAGCCTATCTTTTGCGCTCCCCCGCCAATGCCAAGCGCTTGCTCACGGCGGCAAAAAGAACCGGCAAATCTCGAAAGTCTTTTGCCTCGGTGGAAGAAATAAAAAATGCGTTTGGTCTTTGAGCGGGAAGCAACGGAAGACTTCCGGTTCTGGATCGAAACTGACAGGCGCAAGGCGCTGAAAATTCTGGACCTCATCGAAGCAACACAAAAAGACCCCTTCGAAGGAATAGGCAAACCAGAGCCACTGAAATTTGGGCTCGCTGGCTGCTGGTCGCGGCGGATCGACCAAGAGCACCGCTTGGTTTACCGGGTGACGAAAGACGAAGTGATCTTAATTGCCTGCCGGCACCATTATTGACCATGCTGACATGGCGATCGCTTTGAAAAGGCTGTTGGACTAAGTGCCGAATCCCTGTGCTGCACACAAACTGCGCATGATCTTGCGGCGGCACGGAAGGGCGATAAGAAGATTAAGTTTGGGTCTTACTATTGGTTTCCGCAGTCCAAGCCATGCGTTCACAATAAGCAATCGCCAAGTCTTTCTGAGATAATTTGCTCAGTTCCTCGAAGTCAGCTGCTCCTGCCATCCAATCAAGTAGCTTCTCACGAGCCGTATTCTGGTAAGACTCGTAAAAGAATTTCGCAAGTTCCAGCCAATTTTTAGAAGTATGCGGAATCTTTTTAACAGCGCCAAAGAAGGTGTCTGGATGTCGCCTCCAAGCTGCCATTTCTTCATCACTTAAGGGCCCTCTAACAATGATACTGTTGGAAGCGGTCTGATAAATTCCGCTGAATGACTTACTGTGCTCCTCGACTACCGCATCAACGAGACGACCGGGAACTTCAACTCCGCCACCTCCAGGCACCATGTAAGTTTGGCCAATTTTTAGTCGTGCTGCGCTGACTTCTTTTCGGAACGCAAATTCAGGGCTTTCACCGTCAAAAGTAGATGGAACATCGTAATGTGTATTCATAGAGTCCAGCAGTGCAAGAATTTCCTGATGCCGTTCCTCGCTTTCTAGAACGTCCTTGAATCTATTAAAGGGTACATCTGGACCGAAATCATCAATGCGGCACCCAGCCGCAATCACCTGAGCCCCAACATTGACTGCATCAAGGTTGTTGTGAAATGCGTGATTGGTAACCAAAACATAAGCGCTAGGCTTGTTGGAACCGTCAGGCGCCGGTTCCTTTTCTGTTTCACGAATCTGGCCCAATGCCGCCCTTGGCCAACCCTCTAAGACTTCGCCGGAAAGAACATCGGGAACATTCACTTCGATCATCACAACGCGAGTGTGCGCAGCCTTTTTTGCGAGGGCCATATTGAGTTTGTTCGCAACTCTCAGCCGTTTGTATTCATCTGCACCTCCATCTTCTGTGTCGGTTCTGTTTCGTGTTTTCACTTCGACAGAGAATTTTTTACCTGTCTTCGGGAATGTAGCAACGAACTCCACTTTGGATTCGCCGCCTTTACGTTCATCTTCATAGGCAAGTTCAAATCCCGCCTTGAGAAATGCTGCGGCAGCATATGTTTCAAACAATTTGCCAAGAAAGTCACCAGAACGTTCACTTTTTAGTCTTTTGATGAAGGTATCAACTAGCGCATCGGCATTCTCTGGGTTGGCGTGATGCGCTATGAGGTAAATGTTATTGGCTAGATTAAGAAACGCCCGTTGTGCACCTGTCATCGGCCCAGTTAAGATGTCTCCCACTTGTGTGCTTAAGCGCTTGGCATCTGCATTGGCGCGTTCGTACCAACGAACAATTTGATGCCGCTGATCCTCAGATTTTTGCAACTCACCCTTAAACCATTCCTGACCTAGGCTCTGAATCAAGTAGTCGCGCAAAAAATCTTGAAACGTTTTCCATTGCTTCGAGGAATGGAGTCTATTTCCCACAGCCACACGCCGATGACCCTTGAACTCCGTTGAAATAATGGGGCGACCCAATCCTTGTTGCTTTTCACGCTGCACACGCAGGGCCTCCAATTCTTGAATTTTTTGCTGAATCACAGCATCGAGATTTGGTTGCATGGCGGCAAAACCGGAGTTTGCAGAGTGAATGCCTCCGTGACAGTGCTTGAACTTCTTACCGCTGCCACAGGGACATGTCTGGTTGCGGCCAATTTTTGCCATGCGATAGAATATGCTAGATTCGCGACGGTGAAAGAAATGGAAAGCAGAGTTTTACCCGAAATTCACAGTCAACATTGCGCCGCTGGGGACTGTGATCAGATCAGAGGTTAATTCTAGTTTCCAACTTCAACTATCCCTTTGTCTCCCTATTGCCCTCGCCTCCCCCCTTCTTCCATGCTATCCCCCGCACCAAATCCGGAACCCTGCCTATGCCCAAATCCACCCGCACTGAAACTGATACCTTTGGCCCCGTTGAGGTTGATGCCTCGAAATATTGGGGCGCGCAGGCGCAGCGCTCGCTTCAGAATTTCAAGATTGGCTGGGAAAAGCAGCCGGCCTCGGTGGTGCGCGCGCTGGGCGTGATCAAGCGCGCGGCGGCGGAGACGAACACATCGCTCGGCCTGCTCGACAAGAACCTGGCCGCCGCCATCATCAATGCCGCGCAAGAGGTGATGGAGGGCAAGCTGAATGAGCACTTCCCTCTGGCCGTATGGCAGACGGGTTCTGGCACACAATCCAACATGAATGCCAATGAGGTGATTTCCAACCGCGCCATTGAAATGCTGGGCGGGGTGATGGGTTCGAAAAAGCCTGTGCACCCCAATGACCATGTGAACATGTCGCAATCGTCCAACGACACTTATCCCACGGCCATGCACATTGCCTGCGTGGAAGAAATTCATCACCGCCTGTTGCCCGCGTTGCAACACTTGCGCAACGCGCTGAATGACAAGGCGCATCAGTTTGCCAAGATCATCAAGATCGGCCGCACCCACACGCAGGATGCAACGCCCGTAACGCTGGGCCAGGAATTTTCCGGCTATACGCAACAGGTGGACAATGGCATCGCCCGCATTGAGCAGACTTTGCCGATGCTGATGCAACTGGCGCAAGGTGGCACAGCGGTAGGCACCGGGCTGAACGCGCCTGTGGGCTTTGCCGAAATGGTGGCGGAGCGCATTGCCAATATCACCCGCCTGCCCTTCACCTCTGCGCCAAATAAATTCGAAGCGCTGGCGGCCCATGACGCCATGGTGATGACCCATGGTGCCATCAACACCGTGGCCGCAGCCTTGTTCAAGATTGCCAATGACATAAGATTTCTGGGTTCAGGCCCACGCTCTGGCTTGGGCGAATTGCAACTGCCGGAGAATGAACCGGGCTCCTCCATCATGCCCGGCAAGGTGAACCCCACGCAGAGCGAAGCGTTGACGCAAGTCTGCGTGCAAGTGTTCGGCAACAATGCGGCGATTACCTTTGCCGGATCGCAAGGGCATTTTGAATTGAACGTGTTCAACCCGGTGATGGCTTATAATTTCTTGCAGTCGGTGCAACTCGTGGCAGATGCCGCCAACAGCTTCACCGACAATTGCGTGGTGGGCATTGTGGCGCGCGAAGACAATATCAAGGCCAACCTCGATCGCTCGCTGATGTTGGTGACGGCGCTGGCCCCGAAATTCGGTTACGACAAAGCCGCCAAGATCGCCAAGACCGCCCACAAGAACGGCACCACCTTGCGCGAGGAAGCGTTGAAGGAAGGCATCTCGGCAGCGGATTTTGACGCCATCGTCCGGCCAGAGAAAATGCTGGGGCCGTCATAATGGGCGAGGTGGTTAATCTCCGCCTCAAGCGCAAGGCGAAGGTGCGTGCGGAAGCTGCTGAACAGGCAGAAGAAAATCGCGCCGCATTTGGCCGCCGCAAGGATGAAAAGAAACTCACCATATTGCTGAAGGACCAAGCCGAAAAATCGCTCGATGGCCATAAGCGTGACGAGTGAACTGAAACGTTCGCTCACCATTTCCGGCCACCGCACCTCGCTGTCGCTGGAGCCGGAGTTTTGGGACGCATTGAAGCAGGCAGCGAGCGTGGAAAAAAAATCCCTTGCGAGCCTGGTGGGCGAGATTGATCAGGCGCGGGGCCCGCGAAATCTTTCCAGCGCGATCCGGGTTTACCTTTTGGCCAAGGTCGCCAATCCTAATTAGCTTTCCGCGCCAGAAACCGCGCCATGGCCTTCAGCGTTTCCGCGCTCACATGATGCTCAATGCCTTCTGAATCGACATGCGCAACTTTCGCTGAAACACCCAGTGCTAATAAAAACTGCTCCACAATCGCATGCCGCCGCTTGCCATCTTCCGCCAGTTTCCAACCCTCACCGGTGAGGAACACCGCTCGATATGGCTCTTGTTCAATCAAGCCCTGATCCGACAGCCGCCGCATCGTCTTGGCCACGGTGGCATTGGCCACGCCAAGCCGTAAAGCAATATCGGTGCCCCGCGCCTCGCCTTTTTCATCAATGAGTTCGGCGATCAGTTCAACATAGTCCTGCACCAGCTCATGGGCATGGTCGGCCCGCGTGCGGTTAAAGGCGCTGGAGCGCAGCTTGGCTGAGGCAATTTTGCGTTTCACCCTTGCAGTTTTAGCCTATTGCATAAGGTTTAGACAATGCTAAACTTTTGCCATGGACCAGCCCATCAACAATTGGCGCAAGGCGCGGGGCACTGCCTCGCTGGCGGAAGTGTTTCAATCCGTCGCCGTGCCACAAAACGCGGGTTACTTGCGCAAGGCCTTTGCATTCTTGGGGCCCGGTTTTCTGGTCTCGGTCGGTTATATGGACCCCGGCAATTGGGCCACGTCTATCGCAGCAGGTGCCAAGTTTGGCTATGCCCTGCTCTGGGTGGCGCTCCTCTCCAACATCATGGCCATCATCCTCCAACATCTGGCGGGCCGCCTTGCGGTGGCCTCAGGCCGCGATCTCGCCCAAGCCTGCCGCGATGCTTACGGCAAGCCCGCCGCCGCGATCCTCTGGGTCTTCGCTGAAGTGGCCATCATCGCCACCGACATCGCCGAAGTGGTGGGCACCGCCATCGGCCTCAATCTTCTGTTCAACATTCCGCTCGAAATCGGCGTGATCATCACGGCGCTGGATGTCTTCATTGTGTTGATGTTACAGCGCTTAGGGTTTCGCAAGGTTGAAGCCTTCGTGCTGGCGCTCCTGGCGGTGATCTTCGCCTGCTTCATCTTCCAAATGATCTGGGCGCGGCCCGATTGGGGTGGCGTGGCGCTGGGCTTTGTGCCCACCACAGACCTGTTGCACCAGCCGGGGATGCTTTATCTGTCGCTCGGCATCATTGGCGCCACGGTCATGCCGCATAATCTCTATCTCCATTCCGGCATCGTGCAAACCCGCACCTTGGGCGAAACCGTTGCGGAAAAGAAAACCGCGCTGTCCTATGTCACGTTTGATAGCACTTTCGCTTTGATGCTGGCTCTCTTCGTCAATGCCGCCATCTTGATCCTCGCCGCCGCAACCTTTCACAAGGCAGGCCAAACCGGTGTGGTGGAAATCGGCGACGCGCAACGCATGTTGGCGCCACTTGTCGGATCACTGCTGGCACCGAAACTCTTCGCCGTGGCTCTGCTCGCCTGTGGCCTCAACTCCGCCGTCACCGCCACACTGGCTGGGCAAATTGTGATGGAAGGCTTCATCAATTTCCGCATGGCCCCGTGGGCAAGACGGCTGGTGACGCGCTCCATCGCCATCCTCCCCGCTGTGGTCGTCACCATCTACTATGGTGCCAGTGGCTCTGCCTTCCTGCTGGTGCTCAGCCAAGTGGTGCTGGCCTTCCAACTCCCCTTCGCCATTATCCCGCTCATTCAATTCACCGCATCCAAAGGCAAAATGGGCACACTCGTCTCGCCCCGCTGGCTGACGGTGATTGCCAGCATCACTGCAGTGATCATCATCGCACTGAATGTGAAATTGATTTGGGATGTGTTCTCCGGTTAGTTTGCGTGGAATATCCAAAATAGGAGCCTCTGATGCCCAACACTGTAAGCTGGATCGCATTTGCCTTTGTGGCACTGGGCATGGTGCTAACCCCCGGCCCCAACATGATCTATTTGATCTCGCGTTCGATCACGCAAGGCCCGAAGGCCGGCTTGATCTCGCTTGGCGGCGTGGCACTGGGCTTTTTTGTCTATATGTTTTGCGCAGCGCTGGGCATAACAACACTGGTGATGGCGGTGCCCTTGGCTTACGAGGCGCTGAAATATGCTGGCGCGGCCTATCTTCTTTTTCTCGCTTGGCAAGCCGTCAGGCCGGGTGGACGTTCCCCCTTTCAGGTCAAAAACCTGCCGTTGGATTCGCCGATAAAGCTGTTCACCATGGGATTGGTTACCAACCTTCTCAATCCAAAGATCGCTGTCATGTATCTGTCGCTGCTGCCGCAATTTGTTGATCCGGCGCGCGGCGACGTTCTCATGCAATCGCTTGTCTTGGGTGCCACCCAAATCGTCATCAGTGTGTCGGTGAACGCCATCATTGCCTGTTCGGCAGGCATGATTGCCCTGTTCCTCTCCACGCGCCCGTCATGGGTTATGGCGCAGCGCTGGTTGATGGCCACGGTATTGGGTGGCCTCGCCCTGCGCATGGCGCTGGAAGCCAGAAAAACCTAAACCCAGGCGAAAAGGTCGATCATATAGCCATCAGGATCGGCAACGATCGCATAGCGCTGGCCCCAGAAAGCGTCCCACGGCCCTTTGATGACGGTAAAGCCAGCAGCCTTCACGCGCGCTGCAGCCGCATCAACCGTTACGGCATCCTCGCATTTCATCGCAAAGGAGGAATGCGT
>Ga0209583_10000060_pt1 | contig 33383 bp, 18 predicted proteins | sample Str014_FD_187201 | JGI IMG/M metagenome (GOLD analysis project Ga0209583, IMG submission 187201) | Freshwater sediment microbial communities in response to fracking from Pennsylvania, USA - Straight Creek_MetaG_SC_2014 (SPAdes) (version 2) | ecosystem: Environmental > Aquatic > Freshwater >... | reverse complement strand
GGCTGGTGCGTGCCGAAGAACCCGGCCGGACCATCCGCTACAGCATCGAGGGCTATGCGGCGCAGCGCGCGCCGGAAGGGGAGAGGTATTGAGCGTGGAGGCGAAGGCGATGGAACACGCCGATCCCCGCGTTGATGCAATCGCTTTCGACCTCGATGGCACGCTGATCGACAGCGCCGGCGGCATCGCGTATGCGCTGAACGCAGCGCTCGCCGAAGAGGGCCTGCCGAGCTTCGAACTCGACACCGTGCGCGCGTGGATTGGTGACGGCCCCGATGCGCTGATCGCCCGCGCACTGGCCACGCGTGAACACGCGGCTGGTGACACGAACGCACTCGCCGCGCGCCTGCGCCAGGGCTTCGACGCGGCCACGCTGCGCTCGCCGATGGCCGGCAGCAGCGTGTTCGACGGCATCCGCGAGACCGTTGCCGAACTGGCGCGGCAACGCCCGCTGGTCGTGATCACGAACAAGCCCACGCCCCTGGCTCGCGCGGTGCTGGAAGAGGCTGGTCTGCTCCCATTCTTCGAGAGCGTTCACGGCGCAGACACGCTCGCACAACGCAAGCCGTCACCTTGGCTGCTGCGCCAGGCGGCCGCTGCGCTCGGGGTGGAGACGAAACACCTGTTGATGGTCGGCGATGCCGCCGTCGACATCGCCGCCGCGCTCGCCGCGGGCAGCCCTGCCGTGTGGGCGGGTTGGGGCTACGGCCACGCGCCGGCACAGAACCTCGTCGCCGTGCGGCGGCTCGCGAGCCCGCGCGAGTTGTTGGCGCCACTGGCCAAACCGATCGACACGACCAGCGAACACTGATTCCCAGAAAACGAGACCCACCATGTCCGCCAAACACCCCATCATCGCGATCACCGGTTCGTCCGGTGCCGGCACCACCTCGGTGACGCGAACGTTCGAGAACATCTTTCGCCGCGAGGGCGTGCGCGCCGCGATCGTCGAGGGCGACAGCTTCCACCGCCACGACCGGGTCGCGATGAAGGCCGCGATGGCCGAGGCCGAGGCGCAGAACCGGCCGCACTTCAGCCACTTCGGCGAAGACGCGAACCTGTTCGCCGAACTCGAAGCGCTGTTCGCGAGCTACGCCGAGAGCGGCAGCGGCACCAGCCGCAAGTACCTGCACAACGAAGAGGAGGCCGCGCCGTTCAAGCAGAAGCCCGGCACCTTCACGCCGTGGGCGCCGCTGCCGCCGAGCGAGCTGCTGTTCTACGAAGGGCTGCACGGCGGCGTCACCACCGAGAAGGTCGACGTGGCCTGCCTGGCCGATCTGCTGATCGGCGTGGTGCCGGTGATCAACCTCGAATGGATCCAGAAGATCCACCGTGACAAGAGCACGCGCGGCTACTCGACCGAAGCCGTGACCGACGTGATCCTGCGCCGCATGCACGAGTACGTGCACTACATCTGCCCGCAGTTCACGCGCACCCACATCAACTTCCAGCGCGTGCCGGTGGTCGACACCTCCGACCCGTTCATCGCCCGCACGATCCCGACCGCCGACGAGAGCCTGGTCGTCATTCGCTTCGCCGACCCCAAGGGCATCGACATGCCCTACCTGCTGAGCATGCTGCACGACTCGTTCATGTCGCGCGCCAACACGCTGGTGGTGCCGGGCGGGAAGATGGAACTGGCGATGCAGCTGATCTTCACGCCGATGATCATGCGGCTGGTGGAACGCCGTCGCAAGTTGCTGCCAGCCTGAGGAACGAGACGATGACGACCGTTTCGAGAACCGTGTGCGCCAACGCCATACGTGCGTTGGCAATGGACGCAGTGCAAGCCGCCAACTCCGGCCACCCCGGCATGCCGATGGGCATGGCCGACATCGCCGAGACGCTGTGGCGCCATCATCTGAAGCACGACCCGGCCGACACGCAGTGGCTCGACCGCGACCGCTTCGTCGTCTCGAACGGCCACGGCTCGATGCTGCTGTACGCGCTGCTGCACCTGAGCGGCTATGCGCTGCCGATGGATGAGCTCAAGCGCTTCCGCCAACTGCATTCGCGCACGCCCGGCCACCCCGAGTTCGGCATCACCCCCGGCGTCGAGACCACGACCGGCCCGCTCGGCCAGGGCATCGCGAACGCGGTCGGCATGGCGCTGGCCGAGAAGCTGCTCGCCGACGAGTTCAACCGCCCGGGCCATGCGCCGATCGACCACCGCACCTACGTGTTCCTGGGCGACGGCTGCCTGATGGAAGGCATCAGCCACGAGGCCTGTTCGATCGCCGGCACCTGGGGCTTGCACAAGCTCGTCGCGTTCTACGACGACAACGGCATCTCGATCGACGGCGATGTCAAAGGCTGGTTCGGCGACGACACGCCGGGCCGTTTCGAGGCCTACGGCTGGACCGTGATCCGCGCCGTCGACGGCCACGATTTCGGCGCGCTCGACGTGGCGATCGCCGCGGCGCACGCGTCCGACAAGCCGGTGCTGATCTGCTGCCGCACGCGCATCGGCCAGGGCTCGCCGAACCGGGCCGGCACGGCGAAGGCACACGGTGAAGCGTTGGGCGCAGCAGAGATCGCATTGACGCGCGAGGCCTTGGGCTGGACGTCGGCGCCGTTCGAAATCCCCGCGCCGGTCGCACAGGCCTGGTCGGCGATCGACAAGGGCGCATCGGAACACCGTGCGTGGCAGCAGCGCTTCGCCGCCTATGCGCAGGCACATCCCGACCTCGCCAGGGAGCTGCTGCGCCGCACCAGCACTGTCGCCACGCTGTCGGCCGGCACCGAGACAGCGCTCGCTGCCGCCTGCGCGGCTGCCGAAGACAAACGCGCGAGCGTCGCGACGCGCAAGGCATCGCAAGACGTGCTGCAGGAGCTCGGCCCCGCCACGCCCGAACTGCTCGGCGGTTCGGCCGATCTGACCGGCTCCAACCTCACCGACTGGAAAGGCCACCGGCCGCTGAAGGGCCGGGCCACCGGCAACCACGTGCACTACGGCGTGCGCGAATTCGGTATGGCGGCGATCATGAACGGGGTCGCGCTGCACGGCGGGTTCCGGCCGTACGGCGGCACCTTCCTGACCTTCTCCGACTACGCGCGCAACGGCGTGCGCATGTCGGCGCTGATGAAGCTGCCGGTCGTCTACGTGTTCACGCACGACTCGATCGGCCTCGGCGAAGACGGGCCGACGCACCAGCCGATCGAGCACGCCTCCAGCCTGCGGCTGATCCCGAACGTCGACGTCTGGCGCCCCGCCGATGCGACCGAGACCGCCGTCGCATGGCGCGAGACACTGCGCCGCGCCGACGGCCCCGGCTGCCTGCTGCTCACGCGCCAGGCCTTGCCGCATGCAGGCGACGGCACCCAGCGGCTCGACGCGATCGCGCGCGGCGCCTACGTGCTGCGCCGGCCCGAGGGCGAGCGCATCGCACTGCTGGCGAGCGGCTCCGAAGTGGGCGTCGCGCTGGCTGCGGCCGAGTTGCTCGCGGCCGAGGGCATCGCCGCGCGCATCGTCTCGGTGCCGTGCATGAACGCCTTCGAGCGACAGGACATCGCCTATCGCCGCGACACCATCCCCCGCCACCTGCCGCGCATCGCGATCGAGGCCGGCAGCACCGGCCTGTGGTGGAAGTTCGTCGGGGAAGACGGCGATGTGATCGGCATCGACCGCTTCGGCGAATCGGCGCCGGCCGGCGAACTGTTCAGGTTGTTCGGCCTGACTGGCGAGGCGGTCGCGCAGCGCGCCCGCAGCCTGCTTGCCGCGCATTGAACGCAGCCCACCCACACAGGAGTTCCCCATGGCCATGATCTCGCTGCGACAACTGCTGGACCACGCCGCCGAGCACCGCTACGGCGTGCCGGCGTTCAACGTCAACAACCTGGAGCAGATCCAGGCCATCATGCAGGCCGCGCAGAAGACCGACAGCCCGGTGATCCTGCAGGCCTCGGCCGGTGCGCGCAAGTACGCCGGCGAGCCCTTCCTGCGCAAGATGGTCGAGGCCGCCGCCGAGATGTACCCCGACATCCCGATCGTGCTGCACCAGGACCATGGCGCCAGCGCCGCGGTGTGCATGCAGGCGATCCGCTCCGGCTTCACCAGCGTGATGATGGACGGCTCGCTGATGGAAGATGCCAAGACGCCCGCGAGCTACGAGTACAACGTCGCCGTGACCCGTCGCGTGGTCGACATGGCGCACGCGGTCGGCGTCTCGGTCGAAGGCGAACTCGGTTGTCTGGGCTCGCTCGAATCCGGCATGGCCGGCGAGGAAGACGGCTCCGGCGCCGAGGGCACGCTCACGCACGACCAATTGCTGACCGACCCGCAGCAGGCCGCCGATTTCGTCGCGCAGACCGGTGTCGACGCGCTCGCGATCGCGATCGGCACCTCGCACGGCGCGTACAAGTTCAGCCGCAAGCCGACCGGCGACATCCTCGCGATCGACCGCATCAAGGAGATCCACGCGCGCATCCCCGACACGCATCTGGTCATGCACGGCTCGTCGTCGGTGCCGCAGGAGTGGCTCGCGATCATTCGCGAGCACGGCGGCGAGATCAAGGAGACCTACGGCGTGCCGGTCGAGGAGATCCAGGAAGGCATCCGCTTTGGTGTGCGCAAGGTCAACATCGACACCGACATCCGCCTCGCGATGACCGGCGCGATGCGGCGCGCGATGAGCCGCGACCGCGGCGAGTTCGACCCGCGCAAGTTCCTGAAAGATGCGACCGCCGCGGCGCGAGACGTGTGCATCGATCGCTTCGAAGCCTTCGGCTGCGCCGGCATGTCCTCGAAGATCAAGCCGCTCACGCTGGAGGCCGGCGCGCGCCGCTACGCCTGATCGACGCGGGCACGCGTCTGGCGCACATCCTCTGACCGGGAGCGCCCGCCAGCATCCGCAGTGCCCGACGGGTCGCGATCCGCAGCCCGCGCTGGACACGCTCGGCCGCAGCCAGGTGCTGGTGCGTTTCGGCGATGCGCGGACCACGCACCGGCAGGTGCCGAGCCGCGATGCGCATCAGCGTGGGTTCTTGGCCGCCATCGTCGATCTGGCACAGTGACGGCCCTGGCCGGGTGCTGGTAGCGCTGCCGGCCAGGGCCTCGCATCGACTTCCCAGGAGACAAATCCATGCCGTTCCAAGCATCCCCGAAACTGCGCCGCGCCGTGCTCGCCGCATTGGCCGCTGCCACGGCGCTCACTGCCGCGCCCGGCGTGTTCGCGCAATCGAAAGAGATCCGCATCGCCCATGTCTACAGCAAGTCGGGCCCGCTGGAGGCGTACGGCAAGCAGACGCAGACCGGCCTGATGATGGGCCTGGACTATGCGACAGGCGGCACGATGATGGTCGGCGGCAAGAAGATCGTCGTGATCGAGAAAGACGACCAGGGCAAGCCGGACGTAGGCAAGAGCCTGCTCGCCACGGCCTATGGAGACGACAAGGCCGACCTCGCGATCGGGCCGAGCTCGTCGGGCGTGGCGCTGGCGTTGCTGCCGGTCGCCGAGGAGTACAAGAAGATCCTGCTGGTCGAGCCGGCGGTGGCCGATTCGATCACCGGCGACAAGTGGAACAAGTACATCTTCCGCACCGGCCGCAACAGCTCGCAGGATGCGATCGGCAACGCGGTCGCGCTCGACAAGGCGGGTGTTTCGATCGCCACCGTCGCGCAGGACTACGCGTTCGGCCGCGACGGCATCAAGGCGTTCAAGGAGGCGCTCAAGAACGCCAAGGTCGTCCACGAGGAATACCTGCCCCAGAACACCAGCGATTTCACTGCCGGCGGCCAGCGCGTGATCGATGCGCTGAAAGACAAGCCCGGCCGCAAGATCATCTACTTCTACTGGGCCGGCGCCGGCAACCCGCTGAAGATCGCCGACATGGATCTGAAGCGCTACAACATCGAGATCGCCGCGGGCGGCAACATCCTGCCGGCGATGGTCGCTTACAAGCCCTATGCGGGCATGGAAGGCGCCACTTACTACTACTTCGGCATCCCGAAGAACCCGGTCAACGAGTGGCTGGTCGCGAACCACTACAAGCTCTACAAGACGCCGCCGGATTTCTTCACCGCGGGCGGCATGAGCGCTGCCATCGCGATCGTCGAGGCCTTGAAGAAGACGGCGGGTGACACGAGCACCGACAAGCTGATCAAGACGATGGAGGGCATGAGTTTCGAGTCGCCCAAGGGCAAGATGACCTTCCGCAAGGAAGACCACCAGGCGATGCAGTCGATGTTCCACACCCGCATCAAGAACGACCCGGCCTTCGCGTGGGGCGTGCCGGAACTGGTGCGCGAGATCAAGCCGGAAGAGATGAACGTTCCCATCAGGAACCGTTAGGGACACACGCCTGCGGCGCTGCCCTAACCCGTCGCGTTCGAACGGCGCGGGTACGCGCCGTTCAACTTGCCGTGGAGAGTTGCATGTTGGAGACCAAGTCGCTGACGGTTCGGTTTGGCGGTCATGTGGCGGTCGATGCCGTCTCGTGCGGTTTTGCGCCCGGCACCTTGACCGCCATCGTCGGGCCGAACGGCGCGGGCAAGACGACTTACTTCAACCTGATCTCGGGGCAGCTGCGGGCGAGCGCGGGTTCGGTCTGGCTCGATGGCATCGACATCACGCACGAGCCGGTTTCGCAGCGCACGCACCGCGGCCTCGGCCGCGCGTTCCAGCTCACGCAGTTGTTTCCGAACCTGAGCGTGCTCGAGAACGTGCGGCTCGCGGTGCAGTCGCGCCGCAACGAAGGCCTGAGCCTGCTGTCGGTCTGGGTCGACCGGCGCGAGACGCTCGCGCGTGCCCGCGAGCTGGTCGAGCGCGTGCGCCTGGCCGATCGCACAGATGCGCCCGCGAGCAGCCTGCCGCACGGCGACCAGCGCAAGCTCGAGGTCGCGATGCTGATGGCGCTGGAGCCCAGCGTCTACATGTTCGACGAGCCGACCGCCGGCATGAGCGTCGACGACGTGCCGGTGATCCTGGACCTGATCCGCGCGCTGAAGCAGGACGCGAGCAAGACCATCCTGCTGGTCGAGCACAAGATGGACGTGGTGCGCGAACTCGCCGACCGCATCATCGTGCTGCACAACGGGCAGCTCGTCGCCGATGGCGAACCGGCGTCGGTGATCGCTTCGCCGATCGTTCAGCAGGCTTATCTCGGGGTTGTTGCCGAGGCGGCGGTGTGACGAATTTTCACCACGAAGGCACGAAGAAGGCGAAGTTCACTAAGATGGAAGTAAATATTCCCCCTTCCTTCGTGCAGCCTTTGTGTTCTTCTTGCCTTCGTGTCGAAACCCCTTCCAGGAGCCGCCATTGAGTCAACCGCTGCTCGGCCTGCAAGGCGTGCACACGCACATCGGCGCGTACCACATCCTCCACGGCGTCGACTTCGAGGTTCCCATGGGCCAGGTCACGATGCTGCTCGGCCGCAACGGCGCCGGCAAGACGACGACGCTGCGAACCATCATGGGCTTGTGGGCCGCCGCGCAAGGCAAGGTCACGTTCGACGGCGCGCAGATCGGCGGCCCGGGCGGGCAATCGACGACGCCCGAGATCGTGCAGCGCGGCATCGCTTACGTGCCCGAGAACATGGGCATCTTCGCCGACCTCAGCGTCGCCGAGAACATGCTGCTCGCCGCGCGCAATGCACGCACGATCGCTCAGCTCGACACGGCCCGGCTCGAATGGTTGTTCGGCCTGTTTCCGGCCTTGAAGAAATTCTGGCTCTACCCGGCCGGCAAGCTCTCGGGCGGGCAGAAGCAGATGCTCAGCATCGCCCGCGCGATGGTCGAGCCGCGGCGCCTGCTGTTGATCGACGAGCCCAGCAAGGGCCTGGCGCCGGCCATCGTGCAGAACCTGATCGCGGCCTTGCGCGAGCTCAAGCGCACCGACACCACCGTGCTGCTGGTCGAGCAGAACTTCGCGATGGCCAAGGCGCTGGGCGACTGGGTCGCGGTGATGGACGACGGCCGCGTCAAACACCGCGGGCCGATGTCCGCACTGGCCGACGACGAAGCGCTACAGCAGCGCTTGCTCGGCCTCTCGCTGGCGACGCACCAATGACGAGTGAAGGCGAATCGACGCGCGCGGGCCCAGCGCCGGGCCGCTCCCAAGCGGGCCCGCATCCCCTCGGGGGATCGACCGACATACCCGTCGGGCGCGGGGCTTCATCAACGATCCCGAAGGCGCGCTTCGACATCAAGCCGCTCGCGGTCGTTCTCGTGCTCGCGCTCGCCGCGTGGCCGCTGGTCGGCTCCACCTCGACCTGGCTCACGTTGACGATCGCCGGCCTCGCGATGGGCATGATCGTGTTCATCACCGCCTCGGGCCTCACGCTCGTGTTCGGCCTGATGGACGTGCTGAACTTCGGCCACAGCGTTTTCATCACGCTCGGCGCCTACGTGGCCGTCAGCGTGTTCGGCGCGATGAGCGGCTTCACGGCCGCGGCCAGCCTCGCGAGCAACCTCGTCGCCGTGTTCGTCGCGATGCTCGCGGCGATGGCGGTCGGCGGCGCGCTCGGCCTCGGCTTCGAACGTGTGATCGTGCGGCCGGTCTACGGCCAGCACCTGAAGCAGATCCTCGTGACCATCGGCGGCGCGATCATCGGCGAGGAACTGATCAAGGTGGTGTGGGGCCCGGCGCAGACGCCGCTGCCGCTGCCCGAAGTGCTGCGCGGCGCGATCACGCTGGGCGACGTGACGATCGATCGCTTTCGCCTCGTCGCCGTGGTCGTCGGCCTCGTCGTGCTGGCGGCGCTGCTCTACACGCTGAACCGCACCAAGATCGGCCTGCTGATCCGCGCCGGGGTGCAAGACCGCGAGATGGTCGAGAGCCTGGGCTACCGCATCCGGCGCCTGTTCGTCGGCGTGTTCGCGGCCGGCTCGTCGCTGGCTGGCCTGGGCGGCTGCCTGTGGGGCATGAACGCGCAGATCGTCTCCCCGCAGACCGGCGCGCAAGTCAATGTGCTGCTGTTCATCGTGATCATCATCGGCGGCCTCGGCTCGACCTTGGGCTGCCTCGTCGGCGCGCTGTTGATTGGCCTGTTGACCAACTACATCGGCTTCGTCGCGCCGACGCTGACGATGTTCTCGAGCATCGGCCTGATGGTCGTGGTGCTGCTGTGGCGGCCGCAGGGGCTGTATCCGGTGGCGAACCGCTGACCATGTTGCGCAGACTCCTCTCCCACGACCTGCCGCGCAACCGCTGGCTCGCGTTGCTGCTCGCCGCGATCTTGGTCGCCCTCGCGCTGACGCCGTTCGTCTTCCCCGGCACGAAGGCGTTGAACGTCGCCGCGAAGATCATCGTCTTCATCGTGCTCGCGGCGAGCTTCGATCTGCTGCTCGGCTACACCGGCATCGTCAGCTTCGCGCACACGATGTTCTTCGGCATCGGCGCCTACGGCATCGCGATCGCGAGCACGCGGCTCGGGCCGGGCTGGGGCGCGCTCGCGCTCGGGGTGGCGAGTGCGCTGGCCTTGTCGACCGTGCTCTCGGTCGTCATCGGCCTGTTCAGTTTGCGTGTGCGCGCGATCTTCTTCGCGATGATCACGCTCGCGGTCGCCTCGGCCTTTCTCACGCTCGCGTCGCAGCTGTCGAACTTCACCGGCGGCGAAGACGGTCTGACGTTCAAGATTCCCGAGGCGCTGCAGCCTGGCACCACCTACCTCGAAGCGCCGTTGCTCGGCGCCTCGATCGATGGCCGCTTCGTCAGCTACTACCTCTTGTTCTTCGTGGCCCTGGCGCTCGTGCTGCTGCTGCTGCGCATCGTCAACTCGCCGTTCGGCCGCGTGTTGCAGGCGATCCGCGAGAACGACTTCCGCGCCGAGGCGATCGGCTACCGCACCGTGGTCTACCGCACGCTCGCATCGGTGATCTCGGCGCTGTTCGCAACGCTCGCTGGCGTGCTGCTCGCGCTCTGGCTGCGCTACAACGGGCCCGACACCACGCTGTCGTTCGAGATCATGCTCGACGTGCTGCTGATCGTGGTGATCGGCGGCATGGGCACGGTCTACGGCGCGGTCATCGGCAGCGTGCTGCTGGTGCTCGCGCAGAATTACCTGCAGGACGTGATGAAGCTCGGTGCCAGCGCGCTGGCGGGCATCCCGATCGTCTCGCAGCTGGTCTCGCCGGACCGCTGGTTGCTGTGGCTGGGGATATTGTTCGTTCTGTCGGTCTACCACTTCCCGTCCGGCGTGGTCGGGCGTCTGCGGGCGATGCGTGGTCGCACACCCGAACACAACGAGGAGACGAAATGAATCTGAATCGAATGTCGGTCGGCATCGCCGAGGCGCTCGTGATCACTGCGACCGGCATCCTCCTGAGCGCCTGCGGCGGCGACGCCACACCCGCACCGAACGCGTTGCCCACCGGCATCACCCAGCAAGGCATCACGGTCTACCCGGCGACCGCGATCGACGCGGGCAACACCACCGACACGCAAGACCTGCTGACCGCCGGCCTCGGCAAGACCGGCATCGCAGCAGCCCCCGCGCCCGCGTATGCCGACCCGCTGAACCCGAGCGCGCTCGAACTGCGCCGCAACGCGATCTACAGCAACTACCGCGGCCTCGTCGACGCCACCGCCGCCGGCGGCTTCGGCACGCTCTACGGCCCGAACGTCGACACCGGCGGCAACGCGACCAGCGGGCAAGGCCTGATCCCCGGCCGTGAATACATCGCCACGCTCGACGACGGCAGCGGCATGAAGCGCGTGACGATCGCCGTGCAGATCCCCGACAGCTTCAACACCACCGCGCCGTGCCTGGTGCTCGGGCCGTCTTCGGGTTCGCGCGGCGTCTACGGTGCGATCGCGACCGCGGGCGAATGGGGCTTGAAGCACGGCTGCGCGGTCGCGCTGGTCGATGCCGGCAAGGGCGTGGGTCTCTACGACCTCACCGACGACAGCGTCAACAAGATCGACGGCACGCGCGCCACGCGCACCGCCGCGGGCGCGCTGAACTTCTTCGCCGCGAACATCACCGACGCCGTGCGCACGGCCTACAACACCGCGTTCCCGAACCGGCTCGCGCTGAAGCAGGTGCACTCGCAGCTCAATCCCGAGAAGGACTGGGGCAACGACACGCTCGCCGCCGCCCGCTACGGCCTGTATGCGCTGAACGACCGCTACGGCAACGCGACCACGCCGGCGCCTTTCAACGCCGGCAACACGCTCGTGATCGCGGGCTCGGCCTCGAACGGCGGCGCCGCGGTGCTGCGTGCCGGCGAGCTCGACACCGATGGCCTGATCGACGGCATCGTCGCTTCCGAGCCCGTCACCGAGTTGCCCGACTCGCCCGCCTACGGCGTCCAGTTCGGCGGCGCGGCGGTCGTCGGCTATGCCAGGCGCCTGGCCGACTTCACGACCTACGGCAACATCTACCAGCCCTGCGCCGCGCTCGCCGCAGAAGCCGCGATGACGGAGAGCTCGGTCTTCAACTACCTCGCGTTCACGACCCAGACCGCGAAGGCGACCGCGCGCTGCAACTCGCTCGCCGCGAAGGGGCTGGTGACCGGCACGACCACCGCGGCCCAGTCGCTCGACGCGCTGAACCGGCTTCGCGCCTACGGCTGGACGCTCGACAACGACCAGATGCACAACGCCCACTACGGCCTGGGCAACGGGCCGATCCTGTCGGCGATGTACCCGACGATGTACGGCAAGTTCGCCGTGACCGACAACGTCTGCAACACCAGCTTCGCGCAGGTCGACGCGAACGGCGTGGTCGTGGCGGTCGACCCGGCCGCGAAGGCGAGCAGCTTCGCGACCGGCAACGGCACCGCCACCGGCGCGCCCGCCAGCGTGGTCTACAACAACTCGGTCGGCGGCGCGCGCAGCTGGGTGTTCGCGACCTCGCCGTCGACGATCGCGCTCGACTTCGGCCTCGACAACGCGCTGTGCCAGCGTGCGCTCGTGACCGGTGTCGACGAGAACGGCGCGGCCCTCACGGCCAATGCCACTTCGACCCGCCCGACCGCCGCGCAAAGCGCTGCGGTGCAGGCCGGCATCAAGGACACGCTCGTGAGCGGCAACCTGCGCGCGAAGCCGACGCTGGTCGTGGCCGGCCGCAGCGATGCGCTGGTGCCGGTCAACAACAACGCGCGCGCTTACGTGGCCTTCAACCGCACGGTCGAAGGCAGCGCGTCGCAGCTCGGCTACATCGAGGTGACCAACGCCCAGCACTTCGACGCGTTCATCGCGCTCAGCGGCTTCGACACGCGCTACGTGCCGCTGCACCTGTACTTCGTGCGCGCGATGGATGCGATGTACGCCAAGCTCAAGAGCGGCACCGCGCTGCCGCCCAGCCAGGTGGTGCGCACCACGCCGCGCGGCGGCGTGCCGGGCGCGGCACCGGCGATCACTTCGGCCGCGGTGCCGGCGATCAGCACGGCGCCGCTGCTGGCGAACCAGATCGGGTTCGGCGGCAACTCGATCGTGGTGCCGAACTGAGGTCATGCGCCGGGGCACACCGGCCCTGAACGCGCCCGAGCGGTGGGGCTTGGTGAAGCGCTTCTTCGTGGCGGGTCGAGGTCCGAGACTACCGCCTCGTCCGCACCCGAAGCCCACGCTCGCGCTGGCCGGCGCGGGCTTCGACGATGTCGCGTCTACCGAGCTACTTCCCGAACGGTCGGCCTGCACGCTCGACCACCGGCCGCATCAGATTGGAGTCGCCGCTTCCGCCACGGACGCGGGCCGTTACAACCATAACGTTCGATCGTCGTGAGTAAGAAGCGGAATCGGGTGTTGACCAACGAGCGTTCCTGCCCGTGCGGCCAACCGAAGGCGGCTCAGTGCGTCGACCTCCGAACCGTCCGGGTCAGGTTCAACGGAATTGCTTCAACTCTTTGAAGGACGCGTATGAACAAGACTCGTGCTGTCGGATTGTCGTTGTGCTTGCTGATGAGCGGAATGCACGCCATCGCGAAAGACGGTGGGGGAACGGACGGCGGCAGCGGCAAACGGGCCGCTCCGTCCACCGGAATATTCTCGTTCAGCCTGCCATCGGCATTGAAGATCGATGTTGCTCGCGAGACGGTGACCTTGCCGCTGTACGAAGGTCGAACGCGCCATGGCGCCACCTTCTGGTACGTGGTCAGCGACTCTTCGAATCAGGAGGACGCCAAGCGGCGCGGCGCGAACTATGCGCCGAAGCTGCTCAGCGCCCTCGGGACCGCCGCGGTTCAGGAGGGCCAGTTCTACGGCGGCAAATTGGTCGTCGACGGCACCGTGAACTTTGGACTCAAGCACGTGCTCGTCCCGGGTCCGAATGGCTTTCCGCCTGCGCAATTCGCGCCCGGCGCGAGAGGCGACGCCGCCTACAGCCCGCTGGTCCACGTGGGTGGAACGGATGACCCGCGGACGGTACTGAACGCGCCACAGGTCGCCAACTCGACCGGCGTGAGCGGCAGCGTTGTCGACATCGACTACGACAAGAAGACGGTGACCCTCAACATGCTCGCCGGTTGGGTCGACGGCCAATTCACGCTGTACCTTCATACCGACGCGTCTTCGGAGTTGGTCGCTGCGCTCGAGAGCAGCACGTACGCGCCCAACCTGAACGCTGCTCCCGGCATCGCCAGCGATGAGCCGCCTTCCTCGCGCGCCTCGATCAGCCCGGTCGTGAACGGCATTCGCGGCGACGCCAACCCGATGCGTCAGGGCTTGGAGTCGGCGCTACTCGGGGAGGGCGATCCGCTCAATGTCGCCCAGGAGCAGCCCAGCGACCCGGTCCACTACACGCCGATCTGGGACGTGAGCCCGGTCGCATGGACTGCAAGCGCAATCGCCGCCGGGCTTCGCGTTCAACTCCATTCGCAGGACGCGATACGCGAGCAGGCACTGGCCGGAAACATCGTCAGTGCGCTTCCCGGAACGCCCAATGCCGGTCTGGGAGGAATCAATGCCATCGGTGCGATCTCGAACTGTCCGATCATCGCGGTGTTCCCCGGCGGCGTCCCGTTTTCGGGTGGCGTGAAGTAGCAGCCGTTAGCTTCGCTCAGGTATCAGCCACTGGCCAAGCACACTGCGCAGCTGCTCCAGCTGCACCGGCTTGGTCAGGTGCTCGTCCATCCCGGCGGCGAGGCTGGCCTGGCGGTCTGCGCTCATCGCGTGCGCGGTCAACGCGATGATCGGGAACGGGCGAAGTGCGCCGGAAGCCTGCAGCGCGCGCAGGCGGCGCGTGGTCTCCAGGCCGTCCATGCCGGGCATCTGGATGTCCATCAGCACCAGGTCGGGCGGCGTGCTCTGGCAGCTCAGCATCGCCTCTTCGCCGCTGCCGACCACCGCCGGGCGCAAGCCGAGGGCGGCGATCATCTCGCGCGCGATGATCTGGTTCATCGGGTTGTCTTCGACCACCAGCACGCTGGGATGCGAATCGGCGGGCAAGGGCAGCGCCAGCGAAGCCGGCGGCCTGACATTCGTGTCGGCTGCGTGGGGCTGCAGCAGCGCGTACAACTCGTCGGGCCCGAGCGGCGCGATCGCGATCTTCATCCGGTGCCGCTCGGTCGCGGCATGCACGGTGCCGAGGTCGAAGTCCGGGCACAGCAGCAGGGTCACGGGCACGTCGCCGCGAAGGCCGCGGCGCAGGCGCTCGAAATCGGTCGCGGCACTCAGCGCATCTTCGGAGATCACGACACAGTCGGGCCCGCGCCCGGGCTGCGATTCGAGCAACTCGACCGCCTCGCCGACGCCCGGCACCCCCCGTGTCGACCAACCGATGCGCGCGAGGCGCTCGGCCAGCCACGCACCGCGCTCGGCATCTCGCGAGAGCACCCAGGCGTGGCCGCTGCAATGGTGAGCCGCCGCGAGCGCGCGCAGCGGCTGATCGGCCTCAGCCGTGAGCAGCAGCTCGACGCGGAACTCCGAGCCCTGGCCGGGCCGGCTGTGCGCCGACACATCGCCACCCATCAGCCGCGCCAGCATGCGCACGACCGACAGGCCCAGGCCGGTGCCGCCGTGGCGCCGCGCGAGCCCCGGGTCGCCTTGCTCGAAAGGCTCGAACACGCGCGCGGCGGTGGCGTCGTCCATGCCGACGCCGGTGTCGCGTACCAGCAGCCGCACGCGGCAGGCTCCAGCTTCGGCGCTGCCTTCGACCGCGATGGTCAGCTCGACGCGGCCGCTCTCGGTGAACTTGATCGCGTTGCCGAGCAGGTTGGCGATGATCTGCCGCATCCGACCCGCATCGGCACGCACCCGTGTGATGCCGCCGATGTAGTCGAAGCCGACCTGCAGGCCCTTGCGCCGCACCGAGGGCATGAAGCTGCGCAGTGTTTCGCAGGCCAGGCCGGCGAGGTCGAAGGGCTCGTCGCGCAACTGCAGGCGACCGGTTTCGGCGCGTGCGAAGTCGAGCACGTCGTCGAGAAAACCGAGCAGAGCCTCGCCGGCCTGCTGCGCGAGTTCGAGGTAGCGACGCTGCTCGGTGCCGAACGCGAGCGCCTGCGCGAGCTGGTTCATGCCGAGCACGCCGTTCAGCGGCGTGCGCAGCTCGTGGCTCATGTGGGCGAGAAAACTCGCCTTGGCCTGGTTCGCCTGTTCGGCGGCGCGGCGTTCCGCTTCGGCCTGCTGCAGCGCCATCGCGAGGCCGCGCGTTCGTTCGCGGACGCGCTGTTCGAGCACCGCCTGCTGCGCCTTCAGCGCTTCGGTGGCGATCACCTGCTCGTGCACGTCGTACAGCGCGCCGACGACGATCGCCGCCCGGCCGCTGTCGTCGGGCCAGACCGTGAAGCGGCCGCGGAACCAGCGGTAGCTGCCGTCCTTGACGCTGGCGCGGAACTGCGACTCGCCCGTGGCCAGTGTCTGCGACGCGACGACAAATGTCTGATCGACCGCGCCGAGGTCGTCGGGGTGCAAGCGGCTGCGCACGGCCTCGACCAGGTTGGGCAACTCGTCGTCCGTGAAGCCGAGCAGCGCCTTGTAGCGCGGCGAGTACCAGGCTTCGCCGGTGATCAGGTTGCGCTCCCAGACGCCCTCGTTCAGGCTGTCGAACAGCCGGCGATCGTTGCGCGCGGCGGCGCCCAGCAAGCTCTGCGGCACGGCGGCGTCGCGTTGCGTGTCTTGCACAGTCGGATCGTCACTCATACGGCGGCAGGCGATTCGGGCAATTCGGGCTAATCGCGAATATTAGCCCGGGATCGCTCGGCGGGGTAAGGGCTTTGGCCACGCGCCGCGTTGAACCTCTCGCGCTCTCTAGAATGTCGCGCTCGCTCAGGAAAGTAGTTCCCCATGGCTTCCGGTCTGATCCGCATCCGCGGCGCGCGACAGCACAACCTCAAGAACCTGGACCTCGACATTCGCACCGGCGAGATGACGGTCGTCACCGGCCCGAGCGGTTCGGGCAAGTCGAGTCTGGTGTTCGACACGCTGTATGCCGAAGGCCAGCGGCGCTACGTCGAAACCTTCAGCGCCTACGCGCGCCAGTTCCTCGACCGCATGGACCGCCCCGCGGTCGACCGCGTCGACGGCGTGCCGCCCGCGATCGCGATCGACCAGACGAATCCGGTGCGCAGCTCGCGCAGCACGGTCGGCACGATGACCGAGTTGAACGATCACCTGAAGCTGTTGTTCGCACGCGCCGCGCAACTCTTCGACAGGCAGACGGCGCGGCCGGTGCGCCACGATTCGCCGGAGACGATCTACGCCGACCTGATGGCGCGCACCGCCGGCAGCGACCCGCGGCTGGTCGTCACGTTCCCGGTCGAACTGCCCGGCGGCACCAGCGCCGACGAAGTCGAGCAATGGCTCGCCGCGAGCGGCTTCACGCGCGTGCAGGCCGAGCGCGAGGTGGCGTCACCCACCGGCCCGCGCAAGCTGCTCGACGTGGTCGCCGATCGTTTCCGGCTGCAAGGCACCGAGAAGATCCGCGCGATCGAGGCGATCGAGACCGCGCTGAAACGCGGCAGCGGGCGCGTGATCGTCTACGCATTGAAGGAGGAGGGCGAGCCGGACCTGTGGCGCTTCTCGACCGGCCTGCACTCGCCCGAGAGCGACATCCGTTACGCCGACCCGCAGCCCGCGCTGTTCAGCTTCAACTCGGCGTACGGCGCCTGCGAGACCTGCCGCGGCTTCGGCCGCGTGATCGGCGTCGACTACGGGCTGGTCATCCCCGACCACCGCAAGACGCTGCGCTCCGGCGCGATCAAGACGCTGCAGACGCCGGCCTGGAAAGAGAACCAGGACGACCTGATGCAGTACGCAGGCGAGGCCGGCATCCCGCGCGACACCGCGTGGGCGCAGCTCACCGACGCGCAGAAGCACTGGGTCATCGACGGCTCGCCGAACTGGAACGGCAAGTGGAACAAGCAGTGGTACGGCGTCAAGCGCTTCTTCGAGTACCTCGAATCGAAGGCGTACAAGATGCACATCCGGGTGCTGCTGTCGAAGTACCGCGCGTACACGCCTTGCGGCACCTGCAACGGCGCTCGCTTGAAGACAGAAGCATTGTTGTGGCGCCTCGGCACGAAGGGCGATGCCGATGCGGTGCTCGCGCCCGCGAAGCGTTTCATGCCGGCCGGCGTTCGCTGGTCGCGTGAGCAGCTCGAAGCGTTGCCCGGCCTCACGGTGCACGACCTGATGCTGATCCCGATCGAGCGCCTGCACCGCTTCTTCGACCAGCTCACGCTGCCGAGCACGATGCTCGACGACGCGCTCAAGCTGCTGCAGGGCGAGATCCGCACGCGGCTCAAATACCTCGTCGATGTCGGCATCGGCTACCTGACGCTCGACCGCCAGAGCCGCACGCTGAGCGGCGGCGAAGTGCAGCGCATCAACCTGACGACCGCGCTCGGCACCTCGCTGGTCAACACCATGTTCGTGCTCGACGAGCCCAGCATCGGCCTGCATCCGCGCGACATGAACCGCATCATCGAAGCGATGCACCGGCTGCGCGATGCGGGCAACACGCTGGTGGTCGTCGAGCACGACCCGGCGGTGATGCTCGCGGCCGATCGGCTGATCGACATGGGGCCGGGGCCGGGCGAGCGCGGTGGCTCGATCGTGTTCGACGGCACGCCAGATGCGATCCGCCAGGCCGACACGCTGACCGGCGCCTACCTCGGCGGGCGCAAGCACGTCGGCATGGGCATCAAGCGCTTGATGAGCGAGAAGACGCCGAAGCTGATCCTCGAAGGCGTACGCGACCACAACCTGAAGAACGTCACGGTCGAGTTCCCTTTGCTGCACCTCGTCTGCGTGACCGGCGTTTCGGGCTCGGGCAAGTCGACGCTGATGCAGGACGTGCTCGCACCGGCGCTCGCGCGCCATTTCGGCAAGGCGACCGAAACGCCCGGCGAGCACGACCTGCTGCTCGGTGCCGACTGGTTGAGCGATGCCGTCTTCGTCGACCAGTCGCCGATCGGCAAGACCGCGCGCTCGAACCCCGCGAGCTATGTCGGCGCGTTCGACGAGATCCGCAAGTTGTTCGCGCAGGCGCCGCTCGCATTGCAGCGCGGCTACGGCCCCGGCATGTTCAGCTTCAACGCCGGCAACGGCCGCTGCCCCACTTGCGGCGGCTCGGGCTTCGAACACGTCGAGATGCAGTTCCTCAGCGACGTATATTTGCGCTGCCCCGATTGCGACGGCCGCCGCTACCGCGCGGAAATTCTCGACATCAAGATCGACCGCCGATTGCCCGGCGACGTGATCCGCGATCTGTCGGTCGCCGACGTTCTCGAACTGACGGTGAGCGAAGCCGTGCAACTCTTCCGCGACGACCGTGAGGTGCTGCGCGTGCTGCAGCCGATCGTCGACGTGGGCCTGGAGTACGTGAAGCTCGGCCAGCCGGTGCCGACGCTCTCGGGCGGCGAAGCGCAGCGCTTGAAGCTCGCCGGCTTCCTCGCCGAAAGCTCGCAATCGCAGACCGCGAGTCGGCAGGCAGTCGCCAAACGCGGCACGCTGTTCATGTTCGACGAGCCGACCACCGGCCTGCACTTCGACGACATCGCGAAGCTGATGCGCAGCTTCCGCAAGCTGCTCGACGCCGGCCACTCGCTGATCGTGATCGAGCACAACCTCGACGTGATCCGCGCCGCCGATTGGCTGATCGACCTCGGGCCCGAAGGTGGTGACGCCGGCGGCACCATCGTCTGCACCGGCACGCCGGAAGAGGTCAAGCGCCATCCCACCTCGCACACCGGCAAGGCGCTCGCCGACTACGACGTGCAGATGGGCCTGGCCGGCCACAAGGTCGAAGAAGGCACGCCGCTGCAGTACCTCGTCAAGCAGGCGCGCGACGAGCGCAAGGTCAGCGACGAGGTGATCCGCATCGTCAACGCCCGCGAGCACAACCTGAAGTCGCTCGACGTGAGCATCCCGCGCGGCAAGTTCAGCGTGGTCACCGGCGTCTCGGGCTCGGGCAAGTCGACGCTCGCGTTCGACATCCTGTTCAACGAAGGCCAGCGCCGTTACCTCGAATCGCTGAACGCGTATGCGCGCAGCATCGTGCAGCCGGCGGGCCGGCCGGAGGTGGATGCGGTCTACGGCATCCCGCCGACAGTCGCGATCGAGCAGCGCCTCTCGCGCGGCGGCCGCAAGAGCACGGTCGCCACCACGACCGAGGTCTGGCATTTCCTGCGCTTGCTGTACGTGAAGCTCGGGCTGCAGCATTGCGTCAACGACGGCTCGCCGGTCAAGCCGCAAAGCGCCGAGAGCATCGCGGCGCAACTGCTGCGAGACCACAAGGGCCAGCACGTCGGCCTGCTCGCGCCGCTGGTGGTGGCGCGCAAGGGCGTCTACACCGACCTCGCGAAGTGGGCCAAGGCGCGTGGCCACACCCACCTGCGCGTCGACGGCGAATTTTTGAAAGTCGACCCGTGGCCGCGGCTCGATCGCTTCAAGGAGCACACGCTCGAACTGCCGGTCGGCGACATCGTGATCGACCCCGCGAACGAAGCCGAACTGCGCGCGATGCTCGCCAGCAGCCTCGAACTCGGCAAGGGCGTGATGCACCTGCTCGCGCCGCTCGATGGGCTGGTCGGCGCGATGGCGAACGAGACCTCGACCGCGCAGATCGGTGCCGTCAAGGTCTTCTCGACCAAGCGCGCGTGCCCGACCTGCGGCACCAGCTACCCCGAGCTCGACCCGCGCATGTTCAGCTACAACAGCAAGCACGGCTGGTGCACGACCTGCGTCGGCACGGGCCTCAGGCTGACGCGCGAACAGCGCAAGGCCTACGACGATTCGATCCCCGACGACGACAACAAGGGCCGCGAGCAATCGTTCCCGTCGGAAGAGGCCGAGGTCGAGGGCGTGGTCGACGAGCCCTGCCCCGATTGCGTCGGCACGCGGCTGAACCCGGCCTCGCGGCTCGTCACGTTCGAGGGCGAGCCGATCACGACGATCGGCTCGTGGTCGGTCGAAGATGCGCGCGTCTGGGTCGATGCGCTGCGGCTCACCGGCCGCGACGCCGAGATCGCGCGCGACGTGGTCAGCGAGATCAAGAGCCGCCTCGAGTTCCTCGAAGAGGTCGGCCTCGGCTACCTCACGCTCGACCGCGCCGCGCCGACGCTGAGCGGCGGTGAAGCCCAGCGCATCCGCCTCGCGGCGCAGCTCGGCAGCAACCTGCAGGGCGTCTGCTACGTGCTCGACGAGCCGACCATCGGCCTGCACCCGCGCGACAACCAGGTGCTGCTGAACGCACTGCAGAACCTGAGCGACAAGGGCAACACGCTGGTCGTCGTCGAGCACGACGAAGACACGATCCGCCGCGCCGACCACATCATCGACATCGGCCCCGGCGCCGGCAAGCGCGGCGGCAATCTGGTGGCCGAAGGCAGCGCGAGCGAGATCAGTGCGAACCCCGAGTCGGTCACCGGCCGCTTCCTGGCTCATCCGCTGATCCACCCGCTGCAGGCGCGCCGTTTCATCGAGCCGGTGACGGCCACGACCGTGCGCAAGGAGAGCGAGGCGAACCGCCTGCTGACGATCAAGCGCGCGAAGCTGCACAACCTGCAGGACGTGACGGTCGACCTGCCGCTCAAGCGCCTCGTCGCGGTCACCGGCGTGAGCGGCTCGGGCAAGTCGACGCTCGCGCGCGACGTGTTGCTCGCGAACCTGCAGTTCATCAACAGCAAGGGCGGCAAGCCGAACTGGCAGGGCTGCGAAGGCATCGACGGCTGGGGCTACATCGACCGCGTGCTCGAAGTCGACCAGACGCCGATCGGCAAGACGCCGCGTTCCTGCCCGGCCACCTACATCGGCTTCTGGGACACGATCCGCAAACTCTTCGCCGACACGCTCGAAGCGCGCGCGCGCGGCTACGCGCCGGCGCGCTTCAGCTTCAACACCGGCGAAGGAAGGTGCCCGGGCTGCGAAGGGCAGGGCATGAAGACGATCGAGATGAGCTTCCTGCCCGACGTGAAGGTGCCGTGCGACGTGTGCCACGGCGCGCGCTTCAACGCCGAGACGCTGGCGGTGAGCTGGCGCGGCAAGAGCATCGGCGACGTGCTGACGATGGAGGTCGACGAGGCCGTCGAGTTCTTCGCGAGCATGCCCAACATCTCGCACCCGCTGCAGTTGCTGAAGGACGTCGGCCTCGGCTACCTCACGCTCGGCCAGCCCTCACCGACGCTCAGCGGCGGCGAGGCACAGCGGATCAAGCTCGTCACCGAACTGAGCAAGGTGCGCGACGACGTGACGAGACGCGGCAACAAGGCGCCGCACACGCTCTACGTGCTCGACGAGCCGACCGTCGGCCTGCACATGGCCGACGTGGAGCGTTTGATCCGCGTGCTGCACCGCCTCGTCGACGGCGGCCACAGCGTCGTCGTGATCGAGCACGACCTCGACGTGATCGCCGAAGCCGACTGGGTCATCGACCTCGGTCCGGAAGGCGGCGTGAAGGGCGGGGCGGTGGTGGGGGAGAGCACGCCGGATGTGCTGGTGGGGAATGCGCGCAGCCACACGGGGGCGGCGTTGCGGCCGGTGTTGGCGCGGGGGTGAGGTTTGAAAGTACAGCCGCCATAGGCCGATGGCCGCTCGAATGGGCCGGATCTCCAAAGGATTCGATCAAGGTCTTGCGACGCTGATCGACTTCCCACGCGTGCGCTACGTCTGCAGTTCGAACGTTCGAACTGCAACTGCGGACGCTGACTCGCCCGGCTCGCGCTGCGATAACGCGCCAATAACGCGGCCGCGCCTACAACCCCGAACCAACAGGCCCGAGGGGGCCTCGACGAGGAGCGGGGATGGAAAGCACAGTGAGTCAGCAGGGTGGCTTCGACGACCGACGCCAACGGTATTCTGGAACCGGGGCAGCGGCGTGGCTGCGCGTGGCAGTGGGTGCCTGCGTGCTGGTGCTTGCGGGGTGCGGAGGTTCCTCGGCACCTCCGCCGAGCGAGGGCTCTGCCACCCTCGATGCCACAGGTGGCGAGGTGCTTGGTCCGGATGGCGTCAAGCTGTCTATCCCCCCGAGCGCACTGACCTCGGCAACCACCTTCCGCATCGCCCGCGACGGCACCGGCGCCCCGGAACCGGGTGGCGCCAAGGCGATCTCGCCGGTCTATGCCATCACGCCGCACGGCACCGCGTTCGCAGAGAGTGCGCGTGTGAGCATCCCGTTCAATCCGGCCGATGTGGCGGCGGGCACGCAACCGATCTTGCTGAAGGCTGAGCCCGGCGGCGCCTGGATTGCGCTCTCGAGCAGCGTGGTCGGCAACACCGTCACCGCAGCCGACACGCCGAGCCTGTCGTTCTTCGCCGTCGGCACCTGCCAGACCATCCGGGACACCAACATCCCCGGGCTGGACCCGCTGCTCTACTGCCCGGCGGCGCACCAACTCAAGCTGACCCTGCAGGACGGCAACGGCGCCGAACTGCCAACGCCCACCTACCCGAGCGGCAGCCTGTCGCCGGCGCTGACGATCGACTCGCCGACAGTCCTGCGCTACACGGTGCAGTGGACCCGCCCGCGCGGCGTCATCCGCTCGGACCTGATTGACGTGTCCCTGCAAGGGGCCGGTCTGCTGCCGGCACAACAGCCGCTGCGCGGCTTCAGCACGCCGGGCAACTTCAGCCGGACCTTCAACACCAGCATCGACCCTGCCACCGTGCCGCAGGCGGCCAGCTCGGGTGGCGTGGTGATCCGCATCAAGGTGAGCGCTACGTACACCGCTGATGCCTTCTACCCCGGCTGCCTGTGCATGCGGCCCGCCAGCTGGACCTTCGACACCGAGATCCCGGTGCGGGTGATCTATCGCGGCACACAACCCGTCATCACCCAGCAGCCGCGGAACCAGTCCGTGGTGGCGGGCCAGGCGGCCAGCTTCAGCGTGGCCGCCACGGGCAACAGCGTGGACGTTCAGTGGTTCGTGACCCGGAGCGGCAACACCACCGAAATCCCCGGGGCAACCGGCAGCACCTACACACCCCCCAGCACGGCGGTGTCGGACAGCGGCACGCAGTACTCGGCGCGCGTCTGCTCGGCCCGGGGCACACCGGTTCAGCAATGCATCACCAGCAACCCGGCCACGCTCAGCGTCACGGCCGCGCCAGTGGCACCGGTCTTCACCACCCAGCCGCAGACGATCGCCGTCGTGGAGGGCCAGACCGGCAGCCTGTCGGCGGTGGCCAGCGGGCAGCCGGCGCCGCAGATCAGCTGGTTCCAGGTGGTCTCGCCGCGAGGTGCGCCGCAGACCCTTGCTCCCGTGACGGCCTGTCCGCCCACTGCACCGGGTCGCGGTACGGCCACAGCGGCCACATGCAACCTGGGCACGCTGGGATTTGTCAACGACGGCCAGCGCTACCTGGCCGTGGCCGGCAACGGCGTGGGCGCTGACGTGAACAGCAGCGTGGTGGCGGTGCGCGTGTCGCCTGTCCCCGTGGCACCCGCCATCACTTCGCCCGCCGAACCGCGCGACCAAACCAGTACCGCCGGCGGCAGCGTGAGCTGGACCGTCACCGCCTCCGGCACCGCGCCGCTGAGCTACCGCTGGCACACCGTGGCACCGAACGGCACCGCCTACAGCAACAACATGTGCTCGGGTGGCGTCGACCCCGGTCAGTCAACCAGCGCCACGCTGACGTTGGTGAACCTGCCGGCCGCCTGCGACGGCTACCGCTTCCAGGCGATCGTCAGCAACAGCGTGGCACCCGAAGCCGCGTCGCGCCAAGCGGTGCTGACCGTGCTGCCCGCCACCGCCGCACCGCAGATCACCACGGCGCTGGCCGCGCGCAGCGTGCTGAACAACGCGCAGGTCACCTTCAACGTCATCGCCACGGGCAGCCCAACCACATTCAGCTACGCATGGACTTTGGGCGGCAGCGCCGTGCCGCGCGTGGTGGCGGGCTGCGGCACGGCCGACTCTGCCTGCACCTTGACGGCGCAACTCATTGACAGCGGCAAGGCAGTGGCAGTGAGCGTGAGCAACGGCGTGGCTCCCGCGGCCGGCAGCAGTGCGGTGCTCACCGTCAGCACGAACGATGTCGCAGCTTCCATCACGCAGCAGCCCACCGCGCAGTCCGTCGTGGTCGGTGGCAGCGCCACCTTCACCGTCGGCGTCACAGGCACGCCCACACCCGCAGTCACTTGGCAAACGAGCACCGACGGCACCAACTGGGTCGGCGCTGGCAGCGCAAACTCGCTGGTGCTGAGCAACACCACGCTGGCACAGAACGGGCTGCAGGTGCGGGCCATCGTCTCCAACACGATCGCGGTGTCCGGTGGGTCGCAGCCGGTCTCGGTGACCAGCAATGCGGCAACGCTCAGCGTCATCGACAACTTGCCGGCCAATGCGCTGACCGCGGTGCAGATCGTGGCGCATGCCGGGCGTTCGCTGGTCGTCCGTCAAGACGGCAGTGCATGGGCCTTCGGCCAGTACACCGACCCGCTGACGGGCGGCTACCCCAACACATCCGTCCCGGCGCGGCCGGTCAGGGTCGCGGGCCTGCCGCTGGTTCAGCAGGTGGCCATCGGCGCCATCTACAACTCGTGGGCACTGGGGATCAACGGCGAGGTGTGGGGCTGGGGCTTCATCAACTCGGTCAAGGGCTTTGGTCAAGGGCCAACCAACAGCGCCGTGACTTTCCCGTCGCCCGTGCGGGTGTTGATGGCAGCAAGCACGCCGATCGATCGGGTCTGTCAGATCGCCGGCACGATGTACGGCGTGGTGATGGTGCGGTCTGACGTGCAGGGCGGCACCTGCGCCGCCAACGAGGCACGCTCAGTCTGGTTCACGGGTGAGTCGATCAGCTCCAACGAGGTCGGTGGTTCCTACGCCACACGCTTCGACCGCCTCGGTGGCGATGGCACCCCTGGCGGCTTGCCACAAGGGCGCTGGATCGTGGAGATATTCACATCGCGCGACCACGGCACCAATGTGAGCACGATCTTCGCGCGTGCCAACGACGGCTCCGTCTACGCCTGGGGCTACAACTCTGGGGGCTTGCTGGGCGTGGGCAACACCGACGCTGCGACCGTGCCCACGCTGGCCCCCGGCTGGCAAGGCGCAAATCGCATCGTGGCCACCGGTGAGGCGACCCTGGCATTGATGTCCGACGGCAGCATCAAGGGTGTGGGCAACAACATCAACGCGAGCCTCGGCATCGGCCCGGCCGAGTTCCGCGTCATCGACACGCCGACCCTGCTCGCCACGCCCACCGGTGCGACCGACCTTTCTGGCGCGTCGTCCCAACCCAGCTCGATGGCGCTGGTGGGCGGGCAACTGCGCTACTGGGGTTCGTCCACGCGCTTCGCGACCGGCGTGCAAGTCGTGCCGGTGGCCATCAACTCGACTGCGGCGCCCTTCACAGCCGTGGCGGTGGCCGCTTACCACGCGTTGACCATCGGCCCGGGCAACGCGGTGTATGCCTGGGGCGACTGGCAATCTCTGGGCTGTGGCAACTACGCGGCCAACGTCTGCGACACCACGCAGGTGCCGCAGTTGGTGACCGTGCCGTGAGCCACATGAACCCACCACCGAGGAGCCGCACCATGCAGCGCATCCACGTCGTGATCGCCGTCGGCCTGTCGCTGGCCGCTGCCAAAACCCAGGCCGCCGAGACCTTCGCCCCCGTCGGCGCCAAGGCCACGCTCAGCGTGGAGTACATCTACGAATCCGACGGCAGTAAGCAGGACCAGCTCGACCTGCACGAGTGGAAGGTCAGCCGCAACGCCAGCTCGGTGGCTGACCTGGTTGCACAGGCGCCGCAGCCGCTGCCGTCGATGCACAAGCTCGACGCGCGGCAGACCGCCGATCTGAATGCCAAGCAGGCCAAGGGCCAGTCGGCCGCGGCCAAGATGGCGCCGATGATGGACAGCGTCGAGAAGATCATGGCCAAGTGCGGCGACGACGAGGCCTGCATCACGCGCGAGACGCAGAAGCTGGGCTTCGGCATGGCGGGCACGCCGCCGATGGGCCAGGCGATGAGCGCCAAGACCGACATCGAGGCCGCCAGCAAGCAGGGCGCGCCGCGCTACCAGGTGTGGCAAGCCACCACCTTGAAGGGCCGCTACACCATCGACGAGAGCACGCACATCGTTCACGCCGACCCGATCTGCGTGAGCCTGCCCAAGCAGCGCTGCACCCGCGATGAGGTGCGCAAAGGTGCTGGCGACCTGCCGCTGCCGCCGCAGGCCACCAAGGACCCCAAGGCGCTGGCCGGCAACTCGTCGTTCGAGATCGATTTGGTGAAGAACACGATCACCCTGGCTCTGCCCGGGCCGCTGTTTCCGATGCCGTACACCGAGACCATCACCACCGACGAGCCCGCGGGCACGCACTCGTTGCCCACGCCCAAGGGGCCGCAGCCGCGCACCCTGGTGTTCCGCGTGGGCAACGACGGCGTGGCCACGACCGGCAAGTTCTGGACCCTGCCGCTAAAGGGCGGCTGGCGCAGCCAGAGCGGCGAGCGGGTGGTCATGCTGGCTGGCAACGCCGGCGAGGGCGGCAAGCTCACCGTGCGCTGGCGGCTCGCGGCGCAGTGATCGGCGCCGGGCGCGCGGCCTGCAAGAATGGGCGCCACATGCGTCATGACGATCACGCCCACCCCGCCGCGGCCCACGCGATGCTGAGGCTGTACCTGGCAGGCGAGCCCGCCATGCACGGCGCGGGGGCGCAGCCCGTGCCGCTGAACCACCGCGACGCGGCGTTGCTGGCCTGGCTGGCCATCGAAGGCCCCACGCCGCGCACGCGGCTGGCCGCGCTTATCTGGCCCGACAGTGCACTCGACACCGCGCGCAACGCGCTCCGCCAGCGCATGTTCCAGCTGCGCAAGCTGGCCGGCGCCGATGTGGTGGTGGGCTCCGCCACCCTGGCCCTGGCCAGCGGTTGTGCGCACGACCTGGTCGTCACCGACACCGTGCTTGGCAGCCGCCGCGACGAGATCGGCGGCGAGTTCGGCCAGTGGCTGTCGCAGCAGCGAGACCGCCGCGTGGCCCGTGTGCGCCACGGCCTGGCCGAGCTCAGTGACATGGCCGAAGGCGCGCGAGACTACCCCGATGCGTTGATGCATGCGCAGGAACTGCTGGCGCTCGAGCCGCTGTCCGAAGACGCGCACCGCCGTGTGATCCGGCTGCACTACCTCGGCGGCGACCGCGCCGCCGCGATGCTGGCCTTCGACCGTTGCGAGCAGGTGCTCAAGGACGAGGTTGGCACCACGCCATCGGCGCCCACGTTGGCCCTGCTGGCCACGCTGCAGGCTCAGGCCGACGGGGCAGCGGTTGTTGCGGAGGGCCCGGTGCCCGCCAGCGTGCTGCGCCCGCCCCGGCTGATCGGCCGCGCGCCCGAACTGGCCGTGCTGACCACGGCATGGCACAGCGGCCAGGTGCTGGCGCTGATCGGCGAGGCCGGTCTAGGCAAGACACGGCTGTTGCAGGACTTCATCGACACCCACCCCGGCATCGCGCGCGCGGCCGGCAGGCCGGGCGATGCGGGCGTGCCCTTTGCTACGCTCGCGCGGCTGCTGCGCGCGGTGATGGCGCGCCAGGGCGCGCTGGCGGACGGGCTGCTGCCGGCGGCCACGCGCAGCGAGATCGCCCGCGTGCTGCCCGAACTCGATGGAGCCGGCGGCACCCGCAGCGGAGAGGGCCAGCGCCTGGTGCTGCAGCGCGCGGTGCGTGCCCTGCTTCAGGCTCAGCCGGGTCTCGCAGGCCTGGTGGTGGACGACCTGCACTTCGCCGACGAGGCGAGCCTGGAGATGCTGGCCGGGCTGATCGACGGTCACGGCGATGACGATGGCGGCACACAGCCCGTCCCGCTGCGCTGGGCACTCGCCTACCGCCCCGCCGAGGCCGGCTCGCCAGTGCAGGCGCTGCACGACGGCCTGGCCGAGCAGGCGCGGCTCGTGCCGCTGGCGCTGCAGCCGCTGAATGAAGCGGCGCTGGCCGAGCTGGTGGATTCGCTCGGCCTGCCCGGCCTGCCCGACGGTGGCGGCAAGACGCTGGCCCCCGGGCTGCGGCAGCGCACCGGCGGCAACCCGCTGTTCGTGCTCGAGACGCTCAAGCAGGCCTGGGTCGAACGCACGTTGACGCAGCTGGCGGACGCACAGGCACTGCCGCGGCCGCTTTCAGTGGGCCGCCTGATCGAGCGCCGTGTCGCACAGCTCTCGCCCGGCGCGCTGGCGCTGGCGCGTGTGGCGAGCATCGCCGGGGTGGACTTCAACATCGCAATGGCCGAAGCGGTGCTTAGCGCGTCGGCGATGCAGTTCGCCGATGCGCTGAACGAGCTGGAAGCCGCACAGGTGCTGCGCGGCACGCAGTTCGCGCACGATCTGGTGTTCGACGCGGTGCGCGGCAGCGTGCCGGCGGCGATCGCGCAGCACACGCACGCGCGGGTGGCGGCCTGGCTGGAGCGGCACGCGGGCGAGCCGGCGCGGCTGGCGCAGCAGTGGGTCGATGCCGGACAGGCCGCACGGGCGGTACCCTGGTTGCAGAAGGCCGCCGACGCGGCCTGGCTGGCGCTGCGCCCGAAGGAGTACGTCTCGTTCCTGAAGCGCAAGAGCGCGATCGAGGAGCAAGGCGGCGACCTGGAGGCCGCCTTCAACACGCTGTTCAACGCGGCCGAGGAATTCATCAGCGTCGACCGCGACCCGGTCGCCACCGATGCCCACTGCCAGAGGCTGGAGAGACTGGCACAGACCCCCGCACAGCGCATCGATGCACTGCTGCACCGCGGCCACGTGCTGCTGCAGTCGGGCCGGCCCGAACAGGCCGTCGCACCCTCCCAGGCGGCACTGCAGCATTGCCTCCAGATCGGTGACGCGGCCCGCACGGCGCACGCGCGGCAACAGCTTTCGGCCATCCACGTGATGAACGATGACGCCGCCCAGGCCCTGGAGCAGTTGCAGGCCTGCATCGGCTGGTTCGACGAACATGGCAGCGACAAGGAACGCGCCATCGCGCACGGCGACGCCGGCGCACTGCTCGACAACCTGGGGCGCCTGGACGACGCCGTGCCGCACCACCGCCTGACCTTGGAGCTTATGCGCAAGCTCGGCGACTTCGCCAATCTGGCCATCGGCCACAGCAACCTGGCCTGCAACCGCATCGATGCCGGCGACCTGGTCGAGGCTGAAGGCGCGCTGCAGCGGGCGCAGCAGATCAATGTCTCCATCGACAACTTCGGCGCGGGCATAGGCGCCACTCACCTGTTGCGGGCGCTGACGCTGTGCCACCTGGGCCGCTACGGCGCGGCGCTGGCGCAGGCTGAAGGCGGCGTGCAGGTGATCCGCTGCTACCAACCCGGCAACCTGGACCGCGCCGAGCTGCGCCTGGCCCAGTGCTGGTGGCACCTGGGCCAGTGGGCGCGGGTGGCGGCCATCCTGTCGGCCCGCGAACCCGACGCGCAGGCCTCGCTGTCGGCACGACTCCAGCACGCGCGCCTGGCATGGGCCTGTGCGAAGGACGGCGGCTCCGACCGGCGCACCGCCACCGCGGCAAGCCGCAAGCTCCTGGCGCTGTGGGACGAGTACTTCGCCACGGACGAGCGCTCCCGGCCCGACCTGGCGCTGCCGCTGCGCATCGAGCTGGCCGACAGCGGCGGCGACCCGCTGGCCGCGCTGGCACAGATCGACGCCGCCCGTGCGCAGGCACAGCGCATCGGCCACCTGGGCACGGTGCAGGCCGCGCATATCCGTGCCGCGGCGGTGGCCGCTGCGTCGGATCCCGCCCGAGCCTGCCGCGAGGCAATGGCCGCGCTGGCGCTTGCCGCGCGTGGCGTCGGCAACACGGTGCTGCTGCCCGGTGAACTGTGGCTGCACGCAGGCCGCGGGCTGCTCGCCGCAGGCGACCCGAAGGGGCTCGAGGTGCTGGCGCAGGGCCGCGAGTGGGTCCGACGCACGGCACAAGACGAGGTGCCCGAGCCCTTTCGCGACAGTTTCGTGCACCGCAACCCGGTGAACCGCGAACTGCTGGCGCTGGCCGCGCGGGCGGGCGTATCTTGAGCGGCGCGCGACCCGGGTGCGCCGCTTGCGGCCTCACGCCAGGCTCAGTTGCACGGCCGGTGAGGGCCCCTTCCTCCCCGCCTTGACGCTCTTCCACAGCCGTTGCGTGAAGCCACGCGCGAACGACTGGTATCGCGGTTCTTGACGTTCGCGGCGACTTCGGCGAAGTTCAAGTTCCAACGAAGGCCAGCCGTTCGCCCCGAAAGCCGCCACCGGCTCCAACGGGTCGGGAGCAGCCCGAGACCGAGTCAATCTTCTTTGCTCGCGCCATCAAGTCGCGCGAGAAGTACCTCTGCCGTCAAGATCGGCCGATTGAACTCGGCCGCCAAGATCAGCCAATCTTTATCCCCGGTCACCGGGCTGCGCGCGCTGCGGCAATACGGCAGGTAGTCGGCGAGCAATTCCTCGCTGTCGGTCGGCGAGAGCTTGAACTTCGGGTAAGCGAGGACGTGCATCAACTCGGATGCGGTCGCATGCGATGCCAGCGGAATGCAGCGCCCGGTCTGCCATGCGGACCGCAGCGGTGCCAAGCGGCCGGACGCGAAAACGAGCGCCGACAGCACGAGGTTCGTGTCGAGCACGACCACGGGCGGCGACGCCTTCGAAATCAAGTGGGCGCGCAGGCGAAGTGACGGCGGCGGCCATGTCGACCTCGCCGAGCCCGAGTTCGGCCAGCTTGGCCCGCACGGCGTCGCCGCGCTGGATGCGGACCGGCGTCAGGATGATCTGGCCGTCACGCGCCTCCACGTCGAAGTATTGGGCAGGGGCAACGGAGGCGGTGATGCTCTTGGGCAGCGTGAGCTGATTCTTCGAGCTCGTCTTCGCGAGCACGATCGGCGTTCCGTCAAAGCAGGAAACCCTTGCCGCATCACACCCGGATGATGTTGCCCGCTCGAGGTTAGCTCGCGCCCACCGGCCGCGTGTTCACCGGCAGGCACAGCAGCGCCGTCAACAGCGCCAGGCCAACATGGCAGGCATACAGCGGCACGAAGCTCGCGTGCGTCAGCCCGGCGTGGCCGAGCAGCAGCACGGTGACCGCCACGCCCATCACCGAGCCGATCTGGCGCGTGGCCTGGTTCACCGCGCTGCCCACCGCGTACTGGTCGGCCGGCAGGCGGTTCACGGCCGCGGCCGACAGCGAGGGCAGCACCAGGCCGACGCCGATGCCGCTCATCACGAGGCCGGGCAGCCAGTGCGTCAGGTAGGCCGCCTGCACGCCGGGCACGAGCATGAACCACAACCCGGCAGCCGCGTAGATCAACCCGCCGCCGACGAGGAAGGGCCGGTGCCCGAGCCGCGCCGCCAGCCGCCCCGACACGATCGCGAACGGGATCACCAGCAGCGGCCCCGGCGTGATCGCGAGGCCGGCCTGCGGCAGCGTGTAGTGCCAGACCTCGGTCATGTAGAAGAAGAATCCGAAGAACATCATCGAGAACGCGGTGCCGAAGGCCAGCGTCGCGAGGTTCACGAAGGTGTAGGTGCGGTGCTTGAACAAGCGCAGGTCGACCAGCGGCGCGCTCGCGACCCGAGCCCAGCCGACGAAGCCGATCAACGCGATCGCGCCGGTGCCGCCCGCCGCGATGAGCTCGGTGCGCGACCAGTTCGGCGACTCCGACTGCACGATGCCGAGCGCGAGCGCGCCCACGCCGACGATCAGCAAGGCCATGCCCACGCCGTCGATGCGGCGCCGGCTCTCGGGCTTCTTCGCTTCTTTCAGCAACGCGGCACCGCGCCACAGCGAGAGCGCGCCCAGCGGCAGGTTCAGGTAGAAGGCCCACGGCCAGCCGACCGCGTCGACCACGAACGAGCCCACGCTCGGCCCGATGGCTGCGGCGAGGCCACCGACGGCACCCCACAGGCTGACCGCGACCGCGCGCTTGTTCTGCGGAAAGGCATCGAGCACGATCGACAGCGATGCGGGCGTCAGCAGCGCCGCGCCGACGGCCTGCGCCACGCGCGCGGCGATCAGCCAGGCGACGCTGCCGGCCAGCCCGCAGGCGGCCGACGCGGCAAGGAACAGCGTCACGCCGAGCATGAAGATCTTCTTGCGCCCGTGGGTGTCGGCCATCCCACCGGCCGGGATCAGCATCGCCGCGTAGACGACCGTGTAGCCGTTCAACACCCACGACATGTCGGCCGCAGACGTGCCGGGAAACCCCGCGCGCACCGCGCGAAACGCCGCGAACAGCATCGTCGTGTCGAGCGACACCAGGAAGACCGCGATGCTGGCCACCCAGAACACGGGCCAGGGCGAGGCGCGCGTCTCGCCGAGGGCGATCACCGGCGTGTGGATGGTGGTTGTGGTGGTGGTGGCGGTCATGACCGGCTCGACGGCTGATGGCCCGCTGATGCACGGCCGGTTGCGCCGACTGGCCGGCACGCACTTGGCGGTAGCGTTGTCGAGTTCATGTTGAGCTGCTCGTATTGAATGGTGTGAGGCTCGCATATGACACTCGTCATATTTTGAGGCGTGGCCGGTGGGTGCGCATTGCAGCGCGATCAGAACAATCGTTGATCAGGTGTCGTACTGCGCCAGCAGGGCGTCTCGGGCCGCGGCCAGCATGGCCTTGCCTTGTGCGTTGACGCCCAGGGTGCGCGCCAGTTGCAGCGTGCCGACCAGGGTGCCGGCGATGACCATGGCCTGCTCCCTGGTGCCGCCCTCGGGCAGCGCGCGCTGCACCGAGGCGATCAGCTTGCGCACCCGCTCGACCGAAGGCGCGCGCAGCGTCGGCGGCTGGCGCGGCATCTCGGAGCCGAGAGCGGCGACCACGCAGCCGGACTCGGCGCCGGCCAGATGGGCCTCGGAGAGATAGCTTTCGACGACAGCGCGCAACGCGCTCTCGCCACGCGCCCGGCTCGCGTCGACACGCTGGCGCATCGCCAAGACACTGTCGCGACCTGCGCGCTCGATCGCCTCGGCCAGCAAGGCGTCGCGCGATTCGAAGTGGGCGTAGAAGCCGCCGTGCGTCAGGCCGGCCTGCTTCATCACATCGGCCACCCCGACGCCGGCATAGCCGTTGCGGCGCAGCGTGCGCGCCGCGACCTCGACGATGCGGTCGTGGGTGGTTTCGCGGC
>Ga0209583_10000058_pt1 | contig 33850 bp, 46 predicted proteins | sample Str014_FD_187201 | JGI IMG/M metagenome (GOLD analysis project Ga0209583, IMG submission 187201) | Freshwater sediment microbial communities in response to fracking from Pennsylvania, USA - Straight Creek_MetaG_SC_2014 (SPAdes) (version 2) | ecosystem: Environmental > Aquatic > Freshwater >... | reverse complement strand
GCGCGCACCGGCACGGCGCGTTCGGCGGCTGCGGTTGGTGTGGGGGCGCGCCAATCAGCGGCATGGTCAAGCAATGTCGTATCAGTTTCATGGCCGATCGCAGAAATAAGCGGGATTTGACTTTCCGCCGCGGCACGCACAACACTTTCTTCGTTGAAGGGCCAGAGGTCTTCCAGCGAACCACCGCCACGGGCGACGATGAGCAGGTCTGGCTTTTGCGCCATGGCGTTGAACCCGTGTATCGCGGCGGCCACTTCTGCTGCTGCTGTTTCACCCTGTACACGCACGGGCCAGACGATGACATGGCGCGGGAAGCGATCATTCAGGCGGTGCAGAATATCGCGGATAACCGCACCTGTCGGGGAGGTGATGATGCCGATCAGCTGCGGCAAATAGGGCAAAGGCCGCTTACGCTCGGCATCAAAAAGCCCTTCGCCCGCCAATTTTTTACGCCGCTCTTCGAGCAACGCCATCAAAGCGCCTGCGCCTGCGGGCTCGATATTTTCGATGATGATTTGATAACTGGATTTGTTGGGGTAGGAACTGATCTTGCCTGTAGCGATCACTTCCAGCCCGTCTTGCATTTTGGCGCGCAGGCGCGTGAAAGACCCGCGCCAGATAATCGCATCAAGCTTGGCACCTTCATCCTTCAGCGAAAAATAGCAGTGGCCGGAAGAATGTGCGCCTTTGTAGCCCGATATTTCGCCGCGCACCCGCACTTGGCCAAAACGATCCTCTAACGTGCGTTTCAGGGCGTGGGAAAGCTCACTGACAGACTGCTCCGTTTGGTTTGATTTTGGCGCTTCGAGGATTTCGCCAGTTTCAGGATCATAATCAGATAAATTGGTCAGGTGGAAGATTCCCTTGAATTGAGGGCACATCATGCCAGATAGAGGGGCCATGATGCAAAACGATTCATTGAACGTGCTTCTGATCGGTTCGGGTGGCCGCGAACATGCGCTGGCTTACGCGCTGGCCAAATCACCACGGCTGAAGAAGCTCTATGCCGCACCGGGCAATCCAGGGATTGGGACGTTGGCCGCGCTGGTGAGCGTGAAGGTGACGGACCATGCCGCTGTCATTGATTTTTGCAAGTCCAACGCCATTGATTTTGTGGTCGTGGGGCCAGAAGCACCTTTGGTGGCAGGGCTGGTGGATGATCTCGCTGCGGCGGGTATCAAGGCCTTTGGGCCAGATCAGTTTGCGGCCCAACTCGAAGGCTCCAAGGGTTTCACCAAGGACATCTGCGCCACGTATAATATTCCCACAGCGGCCTATCAGCGTTTTAAGGCTGAAGCCCCAGCTCTGGCTTATTTGCGTGAAGTTGGCGCGCCCATTGTCGTGAAAGCCGATGGCTTGGCGGCCGGCAAAGGTGTCACCGTCGCAATGACACTGATTGAGGCCGAAGGCGCGTTGCGCGATATTTTTGACGGGCGCTTTGGTGCTGGTGAATGTGTGATTGAAGAATTCCTCGAAGGCGAGGAAGCGAGTTTCTTTGTGTTGTCGGACGGCAAGGATGTTTTACCGCTGACCACTGCGCAGGACCACAAGCGCGTGGGTGAAGGCGACACGGGGCCAAACACCGGTGGCATGGGTGCCTATTCGCCGGCACCTTGTATGACGCAGGCGCTGTGTGATGAAGCGCTTGAGAAGATCGTCAAGCCTACGGTCAAAGCGCTGGCCGACATGGGCCATCCTTATAAGGGTGTGCTCTATGCGGGTTTGATTCTCACGAGTGAAGGCCCAAAGCTGATTGAATATAATGCCCGGTTTGGTGACCCCGAAACGCAAGTGATGATGATGCGTTTGGAGAGTGACTTGCTCGAACTATTGTTGGCAACGGCGGAAGGTGAGATCAAAGGCAAGACAGTAAAGTGGAGCACTCAGCCCGCGCTGACCGTCGTTTTGGCTGCCAACGGCTATCCGGGCGACGTGGCAAAGGGCAGTCATATCAATGGATTGAATCAGGTGTTTGATCAAGGCGTAGAGGTGTTCCATGCGGGAACGGCTTTGGATGGCGAGTTTATTGTGTCGAACGGTGGGCGGGTTCTCAATGTCACCGCCTTGGGCGATTCTGTGAAAGAGGCGCAGGCCAAAGCCTATGCCGCCGTTGATCAGATCGGCTGGTCAGACGGTTTCTGTCGCCGCGATATCGGTTGGCGGGCCATCGTGAAATGAAAATTGGCTTGGCGCTCGGCGGTGGCGGTGCGCGCGGACTTGCGCATATTCCAATGCTTGAGGCCTTTGATGAGTTGGGTCTGAAGCCTGCGATGATTGCGGGTTGCAGCATGGGGGCACTGGTTGGTGCGGCCTATGCTGGCGGCATGTCGGGCCGCGATCTGCGCGAACATGCCCTTCAACTTCTTTCAAACAGGGTGAGCTTGGCGCGTCATGTTTTCGGCGCGAAACAAGCGCGTTTGGGCGATATTTTTTCTCTTAAGGGCCTCATGTCTTTACAATTGGATGGGCAAAAGCTGGCGGATATTATGTTGCCGGATCACCTGCCACAGAAGATTGAAGACCATCCTATCACGCTCAAGATCATCGCCACCAATTATGAACGAATGGAAGAAGTGGTTTTTGAGCGCGGCTCGGTTTTGGAAGCCGTGGGCGCGTCGATTGCCATTCCCGGGTTGATTGCGGGGCCGCGCATCAATGGCGAGATTCATATGGATGGGGGTGTCAAAAACCCTGTGCCCTTCAATCACATCGCGGCTGACATTGTTGTGGCCATTGACGTGACCGGGCGGCCCAAACCCATTCTGAAAGCACATCCCTCGAATTTGGAGCTGGCAGTGGGATCCCTTCTCATCATGTTTCATGAGCTGGCTGATTTGCGCCGCGCCCAGAACCCGCCGCATATTTATATTGAGCCGGACCTCAACCACGTTGGCTCTGGCGATTATTTCAAAGTGCGCGAGATTTTCGAAGCCTCTGCACCCGCCAAGGAACGACTGAAACGGGCACTGGATTTGAAAGTCAAAGCAATAGGTTAACGGCGTGCTTTGAAGAAATCTGTGAGCATGATCTTAGCTTCGGCCTCACCAATGCCGCTGTAAACTTCTGGGGTATGGTGACAGGTGGCTTGGCAAAAGAAGCGTGGACCATGTTCGATGGCCCCCATCTTCTCATCTCCCGCTGCAAAATAAACCCGCCTGATGCGGGCAAATGAGATGGCGGCGGCACACATGGCGCAAGGTTCCAGGGTGACATAGAGATCGCAATCTATCAGCCGCTCGCTGCCCAAAGTCTTTGCGGCGGCGCGGATTGCCAGCAGCTCGGCATGGGCGGTTGGGTCATGGTCTTCCAGCGTGCGGTTTCCGGCGCTGGCTAAAACCTCGCCACTGGCCGCAACAATCACCGCCCCCACAGGCACTTCACCCCGCGCGGCTGCCGCTTCGGCTTCGGCAAAGGCAAGTTGCATTGGCTCTGGCAGTTTTTGTTTCATCGTGGCAGATCAAGCGGTGAATTGGGGTAAGGTCAAGCACAGATGCGCATTGTCGGCGGAAAATTCAGGGGTCGAGAAATCAAGGGACCCACCAGCGGCGCAACACGGCCCACGTCCGACCGCGTTCGTGAAAGCATATTCAATATTCTGGCACATGGCATCGCGGGCTTTACGCTTGAAGATACGCGCGTCATCGATTTGTTTGCCGGAACCGGTGCTTTGGGGCTTGAGGCCGTTTCACGCGGGGCCAAGTTTTGCTGTTTTGTCGAAGAAGATGCAGCTGCGCGCGGCGTCATTCGCACCAATGCCGACCTTTGTGGGGCCATTGGTCAAACAAAAATCTGGCGACGCGATGCCACGGTGCTGGGACCTTGTGCGCCGCAGACACCTTTTGCGCTGGCTTTCGTTGATCCGCCTTATGGCAAGGGCTTAGGCGAGAAGGCTTTGGCGGCGTTGGTTGAAGGCGGATGGCTTTGGCCTGGTGCTGTGGTGGTTTTGGAAGAAGCAGAGAAAACGATTGTCACCGATGTGCCGGGCGTCGCATTGCTCGACCAGCGGGTTTACGGCGAAACCCAGGTTCGGTTTTACCGTTTGGCCTGATCAGGTTCGTCCAAAAAGCCTTTCAATATCCTTCATCTCCAACGCGATGAACGTGGGCCTGCCGTGGTTACACTGGCCCGCATTTGGCGTGCGCTCCATCTCGCGCAGCAAAGCATTCATTTCTTCGAGGCGCATGGGGCGGCCAGCGCGGACTGAATAGTGACAGGCCATGGTGGCCAGCATGTGGTTGATGCGCTCGGCCACCGTGGTCATCTGCTTCATTTCATTGGCGTCATCGACGACGGCGCGCAATACGGCGGGCATATTTGCCTGGCTCAGCGCGGCTGGCACTTCGCGGACAATGACTGAGCCGTTGCCGAAGCTTTCGAGCTTTAGTCCTGTTTCAGCAAGCTCCTCTTTCAAGCTTTCCAGCGTGGCGATGGAGGCTGGGTCAAGATCGACGACCTGCGGCACCAGCAGAGGCTGGACGGCAATGCCCTGCCCGGTGCGTTCCTGTTTCAGGCGTTCATAAACAATGCGTTCATGAGCCGCATGTTGGTCAACGAGGATCATGCCTTGGGCGGTTTGTGCAACGATGAAGGCATCATGCAGTTGGGCGCGGGCAAATCCCAGAGGATAGTCTGGAGCGCTGTTAAACCCACGCACTGGCTCCATCGGCGTTTCACCGAGGCCCGAGGGCGGCATCTGCATCGCAAAGGCACTTTGAAGCTGGTTCATTGGTGCTGTGGCTTGCCAGTTGGGCGCGGAGAAGGCTCTGGCTGTGGCAAAGGCTTTGGCTGCGTCGGGCGTTGTCGCGGCCCCGGCCAAAGCCCGCTTAATTGCCGAAATGATCAACCCACGGACGAAGCCTTGATCACGAAAACGCACTTCGGTTTTGGCGGGGTGCACGTTCACATCGACACGCGTTGGCGCGCAGTCGATAAAAAGTATGAGGGCCGGAAAACGCCCCGGCGGCAGCACATCGGCATAGGCGCCGCGAATTGCACCGCTGACCAGTTTGTCGCGCACCGGCCTGCCGTTGACAAAAGCGAACTGCATGGTGCCGGAGCCGCGCGCAAAAGTGGGCAGGCTGGTGAAGCCTTCGATGCGCATGTCGTCACTGGCATGGGAAACGGGCAAGGCATTGGCCATGAACTCTGCGCCCATGATGCGGGCCACTCGGGATTTTGGTGTTTCGGTCTTGGGCAGATCGAGCCAGCTGCGTTCTTCGGTCGTGAAACTGAAACCAATTGCGGGATGAGAAAGCGCTAATCTGCGCGTTATATCAACGGCTTCGGCGACTTCGCTGCGATCTGACTTCAAGAATTTTAACCGCGCTGGCGTGGCGTAAAAAAGATCACGCACTTCGATTTCAGTGCCCTGTTCCAAGCGCGCGGGCGCTGGGCTTGAGGCTTTGCCGGCTTCGACTTCAATGGCAAAGGCGGCGGCACTTGCGGCAGCGCGCGATGTGAGTGTCATGCGTGCGACGCTGGCGATTGATGGCAGGGCCTCGCCCCTGAAGCCCAAGGTATTGATCTCAATCAATTCGTCATCGGCCAGTTTGGACGTGGCATGGCGTTCCAGTGCCAGGGCCATTTCCTCCGGGCTCATGCCTGAGCCATTGTCACTGACGCGGATCAGCGCCTTGCCACCGCCGCGAAAAACCACATCAATCTGCGTGGCGCCTGCATCAATCGCGTTTTCCACCAGCTCTTTGACAGCGCTGGCGGGGCGTTCCAACACTTCGCCTGCGGCGATGCGGTTGATGGTGCTTTCTGAAAGTTTGCGGATTCGCATGGGAGCAGAATAGGGAGACGGTTGGCAGATCGCCACTGGCTATTTAAAGATCGCGCCGATGTTGGCGATGGTGCCATAGCCGGGGGTCTGCTGTTGCTTCTTTTTTAGTATCGCGGCGTTCAGTTCATCGGCCAATTGGGTCTGGGTCTTTTGCGTGCCGTCTGGATTAAACTTGGAAATTCCATATTGCGCAAAAATATCGCCGGTTCCGGCAGGAGCGGCGGCGGAGGCCGTGCCATAAAGGCCACCGCTGGTCGCGGTTTGGGCTGTGGCCAATTGCTTGACTGGCTTGGCTGCAAGGGGCTTTGCGGCCGCGGCCACCGCGCCATTGGGCTGATAGGCATCTGACGTTGCGGTGGGTGCTGCCAGTTGCAGATCAGGCGGGAGGGCGAGGTTGTTGCCGACGGGCACGCTGGAAGCTTGTGGCACGCCCGTCTTGCCATCGAGCAGCCCTGCCCCGGCGGAACATCCGCCCAGCGCCAAAGTGGCCAAAGCCAAAAGCAGATATGGTATTCTGTTTCTCATTGTCATACCCGATTGTCCGCCATCGCCTAGAAATCAGGCAAATCCATGGCCTAGGTCTCTCGTCTCAAGAATGTCGACTCATAAAGCAACAGTCCAACGCCCGCAACGATGGCCACATCGGCAGGGTTAAAAACGAAGTTCAGCAGCGCAAAATTCAACCCCTCAAAGTGAAAATAGAAGAAGTCTGCCACCGCACCGTGCACAACACGGTCAAGCGCATTGGACAAAGCGCCGCCGATAATCATGCCCAGAGCCATGGCATTGAGCACCAGCTGGCTGCGCGCCAGCCAAATCCAGAGCAGCGCGCAGATGAGCAGGCTGATGCCGATGAGCAAGCCTTGCGTATGGGTGGTGAGCAGACCGTAAGACACGCCGTGGTTCCAGGCCATGGCGACATCGAAGAAGGGTGTCACCGCGATGTGCTGGCGCGTCGGCATGTCCACGATGTTCAGCAGCCAATATTTGACGCTCTGGTCGAAGCCAAAGCTCAAGGCGGCGATGGCGAGGCCGAGGGTGGTGAGGGGTCCCCAGAGGCGTGTCACACCATCTTCCCAAATCTGGTCTGCCATTCGCGTACCGCTTCGGCATCACGCGGGGTGATGTCGGGGAAATCTTTGTCCGCGCCAATGTCTTTGGAAATTTTCCACGAGCGGGTGCATTTCAGGCCTTGGGCTTTGTGGACGATGACGGCATCTGTGCCTTGGCTGATGGTTACGCCTGAAGTGATGCAGACTTCGGCGAAATCGACCGACTGCACGGCGGCCAATTCTGCGGCATCATTGATGTGAACTTCAGGTGCGGCTTCCAATGAGGAGCCAATCACCTTATTCGCACGTTCCACCTCCAGCGCGCCTGTAACGGCGCTGCGCACTTTGCGGATGGTGGCCCATTTCTCGGCAAGTGCATCATCGCGCCATTCGGCTGGCACTTTTGCAAACTGCATGAGATGCACCGATGAGCCTTCGCCCGCATAGCGCTGCAGCCAGACTTCTTCCATAGTGAACACCAACACGGGCGCCCACCAGGTGGTGAGGCAATGGAACAATTCGTGCATCACTGTGCGCGTGGAGCAGCGCTTTACTGACGACAGTGGATCGCAATAGAGCGCGTCTTTGCGGATGTCGAAATAGAAGCTCGATAATTCCACATTCATGAAATTGGTGAGCAAGGCGCAGGCGCGTTTGTAATCGTAGACTTTATAGGCCTCGGCCACGCCCTGCCCCAGTTCGGCCAGCTTGTGAAGAATGTAACGCTCCAGTTCAGGCATTTTGGCGGGGGCGATTTTTTCGCGGTCAGTGAAGCCATCGAGTGCGCCCAGCATGTAGCGGAAGGTGTTGCGCAGTTTGCGATAGTTTTCGGTGGCCGATTTCAAAATCTCCGGCCCGATGCGCATATCATCGCTGTAGTCGCAGGTGGCGACCCAGAGGCGCAGAATATCCGCGCCAGAATTCTTGATCACCTCTTGCGGCACCGTGGTGTTGCCGAGTGACTTTGACATCTTGCGGCCATCTTCGGCCAGCGTGAAGCCATGGGTGATCACTTGGTCATAAGGCGCGCGGCCGCGTGTGCCGCAGCTTTCGAGCAATGACGAATGGAACCAGCCGCGATGTTGGTCAGAGCCTTCGAGATAAACATCGGCCGGCCATTTCAAATCGGGGCGTTCTTCAAGCACGAAGGCGTGAGTGCAACCTGAGTCAAACCACACATCGAGAATGTCTCGAACTTGCTCATAGTCTTCGGCGCTGTGATCGGAGCCGAGGAATTTTTGTGCGGCACCATCAGCATACCAAGCATCTGCGCCCTGCTCACAAAATGAATCATAAATGCGCTGGTTCACCTTGTTATCATTGAGGATTTCGCCTGTCTTCTTGTTGACGAATACGGCAATCGGAACACCCCAGGCGCGCTGGCGCGAGATCACCCAATCCGGGCGTTGCTCAATCATGCCGCGCAAACGGTTCTGGCCTGCGGGCGGGAAGAATTGCGTTTGCTCGATAGCGGCTAGCGCCTTTTCACGCAGCTTGCCCTTGTCCATCGAGATGAACCATTGCGGCGTGTTGCGGAAGATGATCGGCTTTTTCGAACGCCAAGAATGTGGATAAGAAATCGTGCGGCGATTGTGGGCCAGCAGCATGCCTGCGTCTTTCAACGCCTCAATCACGCGTTTATTGGCATCGCCCCAACGGCCATGATGGTCGATGACACGAGCACCATCAAAGCCCGGCGCGTCTTTGGTGTAGAAACCGTTTTCATCGACGGGGGTTGGAACGTCCGTGTCGATGCCACGATCACGCAAAGCTTTCTGATTGGCGATCCAGACATTGTAGTCATCCGCGCCATGGGAAGGTGCGGTGTGCACAAAGCCCGTGCCTGCATCGTCGGTGACGTGATCGCCATTCAAGAGTGGCACCTTAAAGTCATATTCACGCACTTCAAACCTACTATGCAAGGGGTGAAGGCATGCACCGTTGGGCCATGATGAGAAATCAATATCGGCAAGTCGCCTGTAGCCAGTGACCCTGAACGAATTCATCACAGATTCTACAAGCTTGTCGGCAAGGATATATTTCTCACCGACTTTCGCCCAATTGCCTTCCGGCGCTTCGACGACTTCATACACACCGTATTTGATTTTCGAGGAATATGAAATCGCACGGTTGCCAGGCATGGTCCACGGCGTTGTGGTCCAAATTACGACGTTCGCACCCTGAAGTTCAGGATGCTTTTTTGTAAACTCAACAAGCTTATCATACTCGGCGTACTTGAAATTGTTATGTGCCGAAAATGGAAACTTCACAAAGATCGTATCAACTTCAACATCCGCATATTCAACTTCCGCCTCGGCCAGCGCAGTGCGTTCCACCACGCTCCACATCACTGGCTTGGAACCGCGGTAGAGTTGCCCATCACCGGCAAACTTCAACAGCTCGCGCGCGATGATGGCTTCGGCTTTGAAGTTCATGGTGAGATAGGGATTATCCCAATCGCCCTCAACACCAAGGCGCTTGAATTCTTCGCGCTGCACATTCACCCAGTTCGTCGCAAACTCACGGCATTCCTTGCGGAATTCGTTGATGGGGATGGCGTCCTTGTTCTGGCCCTTGGCGCGGTATTGCTCTTCGATTTTCCATTCGATGGGCAGGCCGTGGCAATCCCAGCCGGGTACATAATTGGCATCCTTGCCGCTCATCTGCGCGCCGCGCACTACGAGGTCTTTCAGAATTTTATTGAGCGCATGGCCGATATGGATGTTGCCATTGGCGTAGGGCGGGCCATCATGCAGCACGAATTTCTCGCGGCCCTTTGAATCCTCACGCAGCTTGCCGAACAGGTTCATCTCGGCCCAGCGCTTCAATAAAGCCGGTTCCTTTTCCGGCAAGCCGGCTTTCATCGGAAAGTCGGTCTTGGGCAGAAATACGGTTTCGCGGTAACGGTCAGTCTTCTTGGGTTCGGTGCTCATGACGTGGGCTCATATCAGAGCCTTCGCCCATGATCAAACGCCCGCTATTTCACAGCACAAGAGTCGTTGGTGCACCTGCGGCGATGCAGAATCAGCCACAACGCCGCGGCCATCACCAGAACCCCCGCCAAAACGGCCACCTCCATGGGCAAGCCGGGTTGCCCAAACCACAGGGCTGAGGCCGCCACGCTGCCGCCGCCCAAAAAGGCCAGTGCCAGAGGTGCCGCGCAACAGAGAAGGCAGAGGCCGACGATGCCGCCTGTCCATTTAGCGATTTTTTCCATGATATGATTTTTCCTTTCTTGAATTCTTGTCTTGGCGTTACCACTTCAAGTAACTTGAAGAGCAAGAGGTATTTCATGTTGAACATTGGTGAAGCTTCGGCACGGTCTGGCCTCTCTGCCTCAACCATTCGGTATTATGAAGATGAGGGCCTGTTGACAGCCCTTCCGCAGCGTAAGGCGGGGCGCAGGCTTTATGATGCGGCAACGCTGGCGGAACTTTCCCTGCTCCATGATCTGCGCCGCGCGGGGATGACGCTAGCGGATATTAGGCATTTTCAATCTCTGCGAGGTTCATCAGCACCCTGCAGCGAACTATCGGCACTGGCGGCGGAGCGGGCGAAGCATTTGCGGGCCGAAATTCTAGCCCTGCGGCAAGCTGAAAGCCGACTCAATCAGTTTGCGCAAAGTTGCAGCGTCAACTGCGGAACAGACGGAGCCGCCGAATGCAGCCAACTTGGCACCATCACAAAAAAAGGGGCGGCACCTTTTAGGGTGGCCGCCCCTCACGGGGTGCATGAAGGTCTTATAGCCCGTGGTTAAAGGCCGTTAACTTAATTTTTGCTGAGAAAGCTCAGCCGTCCTTGTCAAAGTCCTCATGGGCCTCTTTGGCCAGGGGCAGCATGATGTTTGCCGCCTGTTCGCCAGCCAAGGCATAGACCAAATCGGATTCAACCCAATAGCAGGTCACCAGCTTGCCGCGGCTCGTCACCGTCATCGGCAATTCGTTTTTGGCCGGGTTTGCGGCCACATACATCACCAACCTGGCTTTGTTGGCGTCTTCATAAATCAACAGGCCAGCGGGCCTGTCCTGCTCGGCCAGCATTCGGCCGCCGACGAAGCTGAAACCTTTGCCCGAAAGATCAGGGATGCTGAACTTGGCACCAATCCGCTCCACCAGCCAGCGGCCCAGCTTGTCCTTGTCACTGCCTGAAAATTCAACGGCATGGTCTGCATCAGACGCAAAAACGTCGAAGGCATTCAAGGCGCGGTCCGGCAAGGTTTCCGCCATGGCCTGGCTGCCCGCAAGATTATGGGCGAACCATCCTGATGCCCCGCCAACAAGCAAAGCCGCGAGGCCCGCAGCAGCGGCCCATTTGGGCCAGCGCAGCGCGGTTGGTGCCGAACCGCGCGCCATACGCAGCAGTTCGGGTGGCACCACTTCATCCAGCACCGGATGATAGACCTTTTGCAGCGCGGCCTGCTGCTGGCGAATATCTGCCACCAGTTTGCGGGCTTCTTCATTGCTTTTGAGAAATTCTTCAACTTCACGGGACTCTTCTGGTCCCAGCTGGCCATCAGCATAAGCGTGTAACGCCCATTTTTCGATCAATTCGATTTTCATCATTTCACCACACGTAAAACGGTTATGCCACGCTGGTCTAAAAGGATGCGCAGGCTTTCGCGGGCGCGTGAGAGGCGCGACATTACAGTGCCAATGGGCACGCCAGTAATATCGGCTGCTTCCTTATAACTCAGCTCTTCCAAAGCCACCAATACCAAGACTTCGCGCTGTTGCAGGGGCAACATATCGAGCGCTTGGGTTATCGTGGCCACGCTTAGGTTCTGTTCTTGTTCAGGGGCAACAGCCCCTTCAAACTTTTCCATATCTTCAAGCGGTTTTTGCACCCCTCCCAAGGACGCTTTACGCCACTGACTCACGTGAATATTGCGCAGAATCGCATAGAGCCAAGCCCTGAGGGGGCGCGAGGCATCATAGAGATGCTGTTTAATCAATGCCCGTTCTACGCAATCCTGCACAAGATCGTCTGCCAGGGCCGCATCTCCGCACAGGGCTCGTGCGAAGCGACGAAGATAGGGCAACTCCGCCAACAGATGTTTCTGAAATGGGGCCGTAGACATGACAGTTATGATACGCCCTTTCTGTTGGGATATTCCATCGGTGCGGAAAAGGGCCTTAGCCTTTCCACTTCTCGCGCATTGTCACCAATTCCTCCGATGCCGTCGGGTGAACCGCCAATGTAGCATCAAACTGGGCTTTGGTGGCACCGCAGGTGATGGCTATTCCCAAGAGCTGGGCCATTTCGCCCGCATCGGTGCCTGCAATGTGGCACCCGAGAACGCGGTCGCTTTCGCCATCCACCACGAGCTTCATCAACATGCGCTCATCGCGGCCCGAGAGCGTGTGCTTCATCGGGCGGAACGAGGTTTTGTAAATATCGATCTTCTTGTGCATCACCCGTGCTTGGCCTTCGGTGAGGCCCACTGTGCCCAATTCAGGCTGTGAGAAAACCGCACTGGGCACAAGGCCATGATCCACCTTTGTAGGTTTGCCACCAAAGACTGTATCAGCAAAGGCGTGGCCTTCGCGGATGGCCACGGGCGTCAAGTTCACGCGGTTGGTGACATCACCCACGGCATAGATATTCTCAACTGGTGTTTGGGAGAATTCATTCACCGGGATGGCGCCTTGTGCGTTGAGGGTGAGGCCCGCGTTTTGGAGGCCAAGGCTATTGGTGTTGGGAATGCGGCCTGTGGCAAACATGATTTGGCCCGCGCCGATTTTGGTTTCATCTTCCAGTGTCACACGCACACCATCGCCGGAGCGTTCAATCTTGCTAATATCGGCATGGGTGCGAATTTCGATGCCCTTCTTGGTCATCTCAGATGCAAGGTGGCTGCGCAAGTCTTCGTCAAAGCCGCGCAGGATCTGTTCGCCGCGATAAACCAGAATTGTTTCAACGCCGAGGCCATTGAAGATCCCAGCGAACTCAACCGCGATATAGCCGCCGCCGACGATGACAATGCGGCGTGGCAGGCGTTCCAAATGGAAGGCTTCGTTAGATGTGATGGCCAGTTCATGGCCGGGTAAATTGCCCGGCACATAGGGCGTAGCCCCGGTGGCAACTAAAATATATTTCGCCGTGATCTTGCGGCCTGATGCGAGCTGCACGGTGTTGCGGTCCAGCACTGTGGCGCGTTCCATGATCAGCTCCGCGCCCGCGGATTCAAGATTGCGGATATAGGCTTTGTTGAGCCTGTCGATTTCCTTGTCTTTGTTCTCGATCAGTTTTGTCCAATCGAAGGAGACTTTTTCAGTGGTCCAGCCAAAGCCCACCGCGTCTTCAAAATCCTCAGCGAATTTTGAAGCATAGACTAAAAGCTTCTTGGGCACGCAGCCGCGAATGACGCAGGTTCCACCAACACGGAATTCCTCTGCTACAGCAACTTTGGCGCCGTGCTTGGAAGCAATGCGCGCGGCACGAACACCACCAGAGCCTGCCCCGATGACGAAAAGGTCGTAATCAAAATTCGTCACTTGCGGGTCAGCTCCTGAACGCCCTTATCCGTGCCTATCATGACAATCCCGCAGATGCCGATGAAGAGACCAACCTCGATCACGCCCGGCATATTGTTAAATGTATTTTCAAGACGTTCTGGATCTGTGATATTTTCCAACTTCAAATCGATGATGGCGTTGCCGCTGTCAGTCACGAAGGGTTGGCCAGCGTCATTGGCGCGCAGGCGCATTTGCACATTGGTGTAACCTAGGTGCTGCAAGGCCTTTTCGATTTTCCATGCCGTCGGGTTAACCCCCCAGCGCGATACTTCGACGGGCAAGGGAAACTTGCCGAGCGTATCGACTTTTTTGGACTCGTCACAGATGCAAACCACAAAGCGCGACGAGGACGCCACGATCTTCTCGCGGTGCAATGCACCACCAGCGCCTTTGATCATGCGGAATGACGGATCAATTTCATCAGCACCATCCACTGTGAAATCAAGATAGGGCACTTCTTCGATGTTCTTCAAGCTCAAGCCCAGCTTTTGAGCCAAGGCTGTTGTTACTGCTGAGGTTGGAACAAAAATTGTGTTCAGCTTTTCACGCTGCACTTTTGCGGCAGCGGCTTCGATAAAATAATTGGCTGTGGAGCCCGTGCCCAAACCGATTTTCACATCTTTCTCGACAAGCTTCAGCGCAAATTCTGCTGCAGCCTTTTTTTGCTTTTCTCTGCTCATTTGCCCAGACCGCCCATCAACATATATTTAACCTCCAAATATTCTTCCATCCCATGGGCTGAGCCTTCGCGGCCAATACCGCTTTGCTTGACACCACCAAAGGGTGCTTCCGCTGTTGAAATCAAGCCTTCATTGATGCCGATCATGCCATAATCCAGCGCTTCGCCGACGCGCCAGACGCGGCCAATGTCGCGCGTGTAGAAATAACAGGCGAGGCCAAATTCTGTGTCATTGGCCATAGCGATGGCTTCTTCTTCGGTTTTGAATTTGAACAGCGGGGCCACGGGACCAAATGTTTCCTCGCGGGCCACAGTCATTTGGGTTGTAACACCCGTGATGATGGTCGGCTCAAAGAAATTGCCGCCCAAGGATTTGCCACCCACAGTGACCTTGCCGCCTTTTGCGATGGCATCGGCGATATGTTCTTCAACCTTCCTGACGGCGGCTGCATTGATCAGCGGACCTGTTGTGATGCCATCGCCCACGCCATTGCCGACTTTGAGTTTGGCCACGGCGGCGCTGAGCTTTTCGGCGAAAGCATCATAGACGCCTTCCTGCACCAGCAGGCGATTGGCGCAGACGCAGGTTTGGCCGTTGTTGCGGTATTTCGAAGCCATGGCACCTGCCACGGCTGCGTCCAAGTCTGCATCGTCAAAAACGATGAAAGGCGCGTTGCCGCCCAGTTCCAATCCCATTTTTTTGATGCTGGGCGCGCATTGGGCCATTAGCATCCGGCCGATTTCGGTTGAACCGGTAAAGGTGAGGCCGCGTACAATGGGGTTGGCGCACATTTCGCTGCCGATCTCTGAGGCCTTGCCCGTCAATACCGAAAACACGCCAGCAGGAATTCCGGCGCGTGCGCCGAGTTCTGCCATGGCCAGCGCCGATAGCGGCGTTTCGGCGGCAGGTTTCACCACCATGGTACAGCCCGCCGCCAAAGCAGCACCCGCCTTGCGGGTGATCATGGCATTGGGAAAATTCCATGGCGTAATACAGGCGATGACGCCGACGGGCTGTTTGATCACCACGGCACGACCATTGGGGAATGGCACAGGAACCGTTTCACCATAAACACGCCGCGCTTCTTCCGCAAACCATTCAATAAAGCTGGCACCATAGGCGATTTCGCCACGGCTTTCGGATAGTGGCTTACCTTGTTCGGCGGTGAGGATTTGAGCTAAGTCTTCCTGATTTTCCGTCATCAGGTTGAACCATTTGCGCAGGATGGTGGCGCGCTCTTTGGCGGTTTTTTTGGCCCAGGGGTGAAAAGCTTTTTCGGCGGCTTCGATTGCCGCCTTCGTTTCAGCTTTGCCGAGCTTGGGCACATGGCCAATGACGCGGTTGTCCACCGGATTGGTGACATCGATCATTTCCGTGCCCGAAACCCATTGGCCATCGATGTAGCAGTGCGACTTGAGCAGCGATTTGTCTTTGAGCAAATCCTTCAGCGCCTGGGTTTTTAGAACATCCATGGGAGACTCCGTTTCGTTTGGGCTTGGCAATGGGCGGGGCTTAGCATAGGGAGTTTCTCCACACAAACAGACCAGCCATGTTGGAAACGCGATGCCAGTTGAAGCCCTGATATTTGATCTTGATGGAACCTTGGTGGATACAGCCCCTGATTTAATGGCGGCCACCAATCATGCTTTGGCTTTGGCGGGGCGAGCCGCGATTTCGGCTGTTCAGCTGCGCAGTTTTGTGGGCCATGGTGCGGGCATGTTGATCAGGCGCGGGCTGGATGCCACGGGGGGCGCTGTGAGCGAAGACGAATTCAAACAGCTGCATCATGCGTTTCTCGAATATTATGGCGCGAACATCGCACGCGAGAGCCTGGTGTTTCCCGGCGTTCTGGCCCTGCTGGAACGCGCCCGCAGCCAAGGCCTGAAGCTGGGGGTTTGCACCAACAAGGTGGAGGGGCTTTCGAACAAGTTATTGCTTGAGATTGGTCTTGCGCCTTATTTCGATGCGGTCGTGGGCGGGGATACTTTGCCGGTGTTGAAGCCAGACCCCGCGCCCTATTTTGAAGTTGCGCGGCGGCTTGGCGTGGCAGGTGCGCGCACCATTTTCTTTGGTGATAGCGAGACCGATATTCGCACGGCCCAGGCAGCAAAGGTTCCGGTGATTGCGGTGAGCTTTGGCTATACGCCGGCACATGTGAGCACTTATGCGCCGGATCATGTGATCGATCATTATGATGATGCCTGGGCTTTGGTTGAGACTTATGCGCGGGCCTGAGCGACGCGCCATCACTTCAGTTAAGAGCCTCGTGAGTACAGGTTTGGTGGCACGCGAAGATGAGACTGCACTTTCAAAGGTGGAGGCGAATTTCAGCACGCGGCTTACGCCTGAGGTGTTGAAGCAAATCAAATTGGCGACGCTGGATGATCCGGTCTACCGACAATATGTTCCACACACAGATGAATTGAACTTCCGTGCTGATGAGCGCGCCGATCCGATCGGCGATAAGATCAATTCTCCAGTCAAGGGCATTATCCATCGCTACCCCGACCGATTGCTGCTCACGCCCACACATACTTGCGCGGTCTATTGCCGCTTTTGTTTCCGGCGCGAAAATGTGGGCAAGGCAGAAGCTTCCCTGAACAAGGCCGAGATGGACACGGCGATGGCTTATATCGATGCTCACACGGAAGTAAGCGAGGTTATTCTCTCTGGCGGTGATCCGTTGATTTTATCGGATCGGCGTTTGGCCGAAATTCTCCACCGACTTGCAGGCATTGCGCATATTCAAGTCATTCGCTTGCACACACGTGTGCCACTGGTGGAGCCATCGCGCATCACCCCGGCTCTTATCAAACTCATGCGCATTCGCCCTGCAGTTTATATGGTTTTACATGTGAACCATGTGGCAGAACTGAGTGTGCCCGTGAAAAAAGCCATGGCGCGTTTGGCCCGCGCCGGCATTCCACTTTTGTCGCAATCGGTGTTGCTGAAGGGTGTGAATGACAGTGCTGAAACATTGGAAGAATTGTTTCGCGCTTTGGTGGCCAATCGTGTGAAGCCATATTACCTTCATCACCTCGACAAAGCGCAGGGCACATCGCATTTTCGCGTTTCAATCGCCCGTGGCCAAGCGATTATGCGGGCACTGCGCGGGCGGCTTTCGGGCATTGCCCAGCCCACCTATGTGATCGATATTCCGGGCGGCCATGGCAAGGTGCCGATTGGGCCGGAGTATCTCAGCGTAAATGAAATCGTCGACCCAAAGGGCCGACGACATCAGATTTAAAATACTTAAACCAAATTAGAAGCGGAAAGACACGCCCGCCGAAACGATCCATGGGTTGAAACGCACATTGCTGACGACTGCTGGCGCAATTGTCACGTCAGTCGATGCGAACATCTTTTTTACGTCCAAGAAAACACCAACGTTATTGGCAACATCGGCTTCAACACCTGCTTGAAGCACTGCGCCAAAACCGTTGGCAACATCTAACCTGCCAGCCGCAACAGGGCCAGGCGTTGTGCTCAGAGTAATGTTATAGGCAGCACCAGCGCCAATATATGGCTTGATCGCGCCCAAGCTGTTAAAATGATATTGGCCCAATAACATCACCGAACCAAATGTCACCTTACCAATGTTACCTGCGAATGCACCGCCCACAGTCAAATCAACATTGGCCGTTGGCGGAATGCCTGCTGCCACAGCAAAGGCGATATTTGGAGTGACGTAACGACCAGCTTCAATAACGCCCGTAAAGTTATCACCAATCCTCAAGCCGCGCGGACCGGGAGGGCCACCCGCAAAATTGTTAAATGCAGGAACATAGTTCACCCAGGCACCACCAACATGGACGAACCATTTGTCTTGGCTCATCACTGAGCTGCTATCCATCGCAACGGCCGAGTCTGCAAAGCTTACGCAAAACAACGCCAGTGTTGCCACTAATTTTTTCATCTTCCCATTCCCTGCACAGCGCCCGTTGACCGAGCTGCCTTGTTTATAACAATTTGGTAAAGGTCTAAGACAAAGCGGGCACGGGTTCAAGGGTGAATCTGGTCTAGCCAAACCGCTCCGGCAGATGGTCTTCGCGGGCCAGATTTGAGAACTTCGTCAGCCTGCCCTCAAATTGCAGCTCCACTGTTCCCGTTGGCCCATGGCGCTGTTTGCCGATGATCACTTCGGCCTTGCCGTGGGCGCGGTCCATCTTCTCTTGCCAGCCCGAAAATTCCGGTGTGCCTTCTGTCGGCATCAAGCGTTCGAGATAATATTCTTCCCGGAACACAAACAGCACCACGTCTGCGTCCTGCTCAATGGAACCTGACTCACGTAAATCTGACAATTGCGGGCGTTTGTCTTCGCGGTTTTCAACCTGGCGCGACAGCTGTGAGAGTGCCACGATTGGCACATTAAGTTCTTTGGCCAAGGCTTTGAGGCCCACGGTGATTTCGGTCACTTCCTGGACGCGGCCTTCGGCGGCTTTGCGCGAAGAACCCGCGAGCAGCTGCAAGTAATCCACAATCACTAGGCCCAGCCCGCGTTGACGCTTTAATCGCCTGGCGCGCGAGGCTAATTGTGCAATCGTGAGGCCGCCGGTGGCGTCGATATAGAGCGGCAGCGCTTGCAGATCACGGCTGACATCGACCAGTTTCTGAAATTCATCTTCGGTGATCTTGCCGCGGCGAATGAGTTCGGAAGACACGCCCGTCTGTTCCGCGATAATGCGCGTGGCCAATTGTTCGGATGACATTTCGAGGGAGAAGAAGGCGACAATTCCGCCATCCAAAATCTTGTTCGAACCATCGGTTTGATATTCGGCCTTGTAGTGCTTGGCCACGTGATAGGCGATGTTGGTGGCCAGTGCGGTTTTGCCCATGGCAGGCCTACCGGCGAGGATGATTAGGTCTGACTTTTGCAGCCCACCCATTTTTTCGTCCAAATCAGTGAGGCCGCAGGAAATGCCGGAGAGGCCGCCGCGCAGCATGAAAGCATTGTTGGCCATATCAATAGCATCGGTCAGCGCCCTGCCGAAGGCTTGGAAGCCTTTGCCATATTTGTCGGTTTCGGCGAGGCCATAGAGCGCTTGTTCGGTTTTCTCGATCAGGTCTTTGGCGTTGGTTTCAATATCGGGTGCGAAGGCTTCATTGACCACTTCGGTGCCGATGGTGATCAGTTTCCGGCGCTGGGCCAATTCAAAAATCATGCGGCCATATTCTTCGGCGTTGATGATGGTGGTGGCCGACGCGGCAAGCCTGGCGAGATAGGCGGGGCCGCCAATTTCTTTCAAGCTCAAATCATTTTCGAAATGGGTTTTGAGCGTGACGGCGCTGGCCAGTTTGCCCATGCGAATGAGCGTGGTTGCGGCTTCGTAGATACGCGCGTGAACGGCTTCAGAGAAATGCTCCGGGCCCAGGAATGTGGTGACCCGGTCTGCTGCTTCATTGTTGGACAGGATGGCACCCAACAACGCCTGCTCGGCCTCCAGGTTTTGGGGCGGCTGGCGGGAGGGTTCCTCAGTTTCAACGGCGCGGAGCGGGATGGTGTTCATGGCGATGAGACTAGCAGATTTGGGGGGTGATTTGGAATTGCTGATGGGTTGTGCCCGTTATCCACAGAGGGGTGGTTGACGTCCCGATAAACCGCGCGTTGCCCTTCTCCCTGCTGCCGAGAATAAGACAGAGTAGCGCGGGTTTACGCAAGCCATTCTGCCGACACATCCAAGGCTTCTGCGAGTTTCGCCATCGTCTCCGGCGTTCCTTTGCGTTGTCCGCTTTCGAGTTCAGAAAGATAGCTCTGACTGATACCGGTTTTGAAGTTCAAATGCAGTTGGGTGACATCGCGCCAGTTGCGAATGGCTTTAAGCCTGCTCTCGCCACGCAAGATCGCTGCGCTGATTTCGCGAGGCAACGCAGTTCCGCCCAACGAAAGTTCTGCCTTTCGCGAATCATAGATTGCAATGTCATCAGCATCTTCGGCATCGTGATCGGCACGCGCAAGCAGGGCTTCGTATTCTTGACGCGGCAGGACCACCAGCTCTTCACCAGCGGGCGTTGTGATGATTTGTGGTGCGCTCATGGTTTTAGTTCCTATTATAAGTTGTCGTGGCCCGGCGACCGACGTAGATTGCCAGAATTGTCGTTGCGTCTTCATCAAAGAGCACTCTGTAGCTGCCCATGCGGATGCGGTAGCCTTTGCGGCCCTGCAGGGCCTTCACATCGCCGAAGCCTGTCATAGCGTAACGATGTAAACCCGTTTCCACCTGCTCGCGCGCATCTTTCTGCAAGCCATCGAGATCCTTTGCAGCACTGAGGGTGAGTATGATTGTTTTCAAGAGCGATATTATCGCTCAAAGCGATCAAAAAGTCAACCGATAATATCGCTGTTCTGCGGCAATGGTTGGCTCAGTTTGCACGCACCCGCAAGTTGAAAGGGTGGAAAAACGCAAAAACCCGCACACTGCTGCGCGGGTTCCGTTTCGCTTTTGGTGGCTGCCGGTACATCCGTGGTCAGCCTGACCTTAAGCGTATTTGTGAGGCCGATTAAGCCTTCTTCAAGTTACCAGCAGAAGTCTTGCCAGAGCGCTTGTCTTGTTCCAGTTCGAACGAAAGCTTGTCGCCTTCGTTGAGGCCGTTCAGGCCTGAACGTTCTACGGCGCTGATGTGAACGAACACATCTTGCTTGCCATCGTCAGGTTGAATGAAGCCGAAGCCTTTTTGGGTGTTGAACCATTTTACGGTACCTGTTGGCATAGTGGTATTTCCTTGTCTTAGTGTTAGTGCAAAGCCTCTGCGATTATGGCGCGTTGGCGGGTAAATCGATGTTTTTGGAAAATTAAAAGGGCGTTTGCACTCGCATTAAGCAGCACGAAGCCAAGCCAACCGGCCGAAACTCGATGGGGGTCATATAGGCCATATTGGAGAAATTGCAAGAGAATTCGCTTTTGAGGTGGAAAAGCCCTCAAAACAAAAGAACCCGCACCTTTCGGCGCGGGTTTTTGATTCACAGAATTTGCCCAATTACTCGGCTTTTTCGGCCTGCTTCTTGGCGCGGGCCTTCTTTTCTTTTGGCAGTTCGACGCCTTCTTCTTCGGCGGCGTTGTCGGCTTGGGCCTGATCGAACAAGGCCTGGGCTGCATCACGCACTTCAGCGCGATCTGCGGCATTGCCTGTCAGCACATCGCCACGGGCCTGGGCTGCGGCTTCCTCAACCGAGCGGGCGACGTTGATCTGCACCGTGATGGTCACTTCCGGATGGGGAGCGACTTCAACCGTGTAGATACCAATCGACTTGATCGGGGCTGTGAGATGCACATGGTTCTTGTTGATATGTGCGCCCTGGGCATCGGCTGCATCAGCGATGTCACGTGGGCTGACGGAACCGTAAAGCTGGCCGCTTTCGCCGGCTTGACGGATGAGCACATAGATTTTGCCATCGAGAAGCTTGGCTTCGTCTTCGGCGGCTTTGCGGTTTTCTGCGTTCTTGGCTTCCAAGGACGAACGATCACGCTCAAACTTGGCCTTGTTGGCTTCAGTGGCGCGCAGGGCCTTGTGGTTGGGCAAGAGGAAGTTGCGGGCAAAACCGTCCTTCACCTTGACCACTTCACCCATGTGGCCAAGCTTGGCCACGCGTTCGAGAAGAATAACTTGCATGTTCTCTATCTCCTCTTAGCTGATCACATAAGGCAACAGGCCCAGGAAGCGGGCGCGCTTGATGGCTTGCGCCAGTTCACGCTGCTTCTTGGAACAGACGGCCGAAATGCGGGCAGGGATGATTTTGCCGCGCTCTGACAGATAACGCTGCAAGAGACGGGTATCTTTGTAATCGATCTTTTGAGCGCCATCGCCCGAGAAGGGGCAAGATTTGCGGCGGCGGAAAAATGGGCGACGTGCGCCTTGTTCGAATGCCATTAGCCCATATCCTCCATGCCAAAGCTGTCATCATCGCGGCGCTTGTCTTCACGGCGACGCATTTGGGCCGAGGGGCCCTCTTCCAGTGCTTCAACTACAATTGTCAGGTGGCGGACAACGTCTTCCGAAATTGCCATCTGGCGTTCCATTTCAGCAATGGCCTGATGCGGGCCATTGATGTTCATGAAACAGAAATAGGCTTTGCGGTTTTTCTTGATGCGGAACGTTAGGGATTTGAGGCCCCATTGTTCCACCTTTTCAACCTTGGCGCCGCCCGCAGCGAGCACGCCCTTGTATTGCTCGATCAGCGCGTCAACCTGCGCTTGAGCCGCATCCTGGCGCACCAGGAATGTGTGTTCATAAAGACCCATGGGGTTCCTTTCATTTTCGTTGCAAAGCACCCGGCGCAGAGCCTCAAACAAACCCAAGTTGAAAGGTTCGAAAGACTGGTCGTGATGAGCAGAGACACGGGAAGCCGGGTGGTAAAGCCCTAGAAAGTTCTCTTGCGAGACCCTCCCCTTCCGTTCAGCCCCTGGCCGAAAAGCTTTGGTTGGCGGTCTATGGCGAAAGATTTTGGTGATTGCAAGAGCCAAGCTCAGATTGCAGATATGTTATGCAAATGTTGCATTGCAGCATTATTGTGCAACGCAACATAATCTGTTATGGCACGGCACAGGTTAACAACAATGCCCAATAGAGAGAGAAACCATGACTGCTATCCATTCCGCACCGACCACAGACCAAATCGCTGTCCTTGCCCATAAGTTCTGGGAAGATGAAGGCCGCCCAGAAGGCCTTGCCGAATCGCATTGGCTGCGTGCCACCGCGACTTTGACTGTAAAACCCGCTCAAGTTCCTGTTGCCAAAGTTGTGGCCACACCGCGCGCCAAGATTGATCCGAAGAAAGCCAAGAAGCTCTCGGCCTGATCACATCTGGTTGAACGCCATTGACTCCCAGCCGCCGAGGCCCATTTTGAGGCTTGGCGGCTTTGCCATTTGAAGGGAGACAAAAATGAACAAGACCGAAACGGCGTTACTGGCTGGTGGCTGCTTTTGGGGGATGCAGGATTTGATCCGCAAAATGCCCGGCGTTGTTTCCACACGGGTTGGATATTCTGGCGGCGAAGTGGCCAATGCCACATACCGCAACCACGGCAACCATGCTGAGGCCATCGAGATTGTGTTTGATCCGGCCATTCTTTCCTATCGCGCGATCCTCGAATTCTTCTTCCAGATCCATGACCCGACGACAAAGAACCGTCAGGGCAATGATGTGGGGGCGAGTTATCGCTCGGCGATTTATTTCCATTCGCCTTCCCAAGAAAAAACGGCGCGTGACACGATTGCCGATGTGGATGCCTCTGGCCTGTGGCCGGGCAAGGTGGTGACGGAGGTTGCCCCCGCTGGCCCGTTCTGGCTGGCTGAGCGCGAACACCAGGACTATCTCGAACATTTTCCCAATGGCTATACGTGCCACTTCGCCAGACCGGGTTGGACGTTGCCGAAGCGGCAGGCGGCGGAGTAAGCTCGCGGCAAAGCGAGGACCATATGCCAGACTGGATCAATCGACATGCCCTGACCGGGCGATGCGCCTTGGTGACGGGGGCCACCAAGGGCATTGGCCTTGAAGCCTGCAAAGTTCTGGCCGACGCGGGGGCTGATATTGCCGCTGTTGGCCGCGACGAAAAAGGCTTGGCGGATGTAGTGGCTGCGGTCAAAAAGATCGGCCGCCGCTGTGTGCCGATCTCAGCTGACCTCGCCACCGTCGACGGCCCGAAATCTGCCGCAGCGAAAGCGCTGAAAGAATTCGGCACGATTGATATTCTGGTGAACAACGCTGGCGTGACCACCATCAAATCCATTATCGACACGCCTGTTGAAGATTGGGAATGGGTGAACGCTGTCAACCTGCGTGCGCCGTTTCTATTGGCCCAAGCGCTGGCGCCCAATATGATCAAACAAAAGATGGGCAAGATCATCAATATCTCTTCGCAATCGGGCGTGGTGGCGCTGGCAGATCATTCGGCCTATGGCGCGTCCAAAGGCGGGCTCAACATGCTCACCAAGGTGATGACCATTGAATGGGCCAAATATAACATTCAAGCCAATACGATTTGCCCCACGGTCATATTAACGCCCATGGGCGAAATGGTCTGGGGCGATCCGGCCAAGGGCGACCCGATGAAAGCCAAAATTCCGGCGGCGCGTTTTGGCAAGACGGTGGAGGTGGCGGATCTGATCTTGTTCTTGGCCTCGTCTGCATCTGACTTGATCAATGGCCAAGACATTCTGATCGACGGCGGCTTTACGGCGCAGTGAGAAGCCGACGTGAACGCGGAGCGTTTGACTTCGCGTTGTGGCGTGCAATAGTGTGCGATCATTCCAGTGCGGGCGCACATGAAAATCGTCGAATTGCTTCACTATCCTGTAAAGAGCCTCCCCGGCACCTCGCTGGCGCAGGCGAATGTTGACGGGCTTGGGTTGGCCGGAGACCGTCGCTGGATGGTCGTCGATGAGACTGGGATGTTCCTGACGTTTCGCGATTATTCGGTGATGGCCAGCATTGCCGTGGCTATAAATGAAGCCGGGATCGTTCTCTCTCATGCTGTCTTTGGAAGCGTTCAAATTCGAACCCCAGGGCGGGGCACACCGGAAGCTTCGGTCACCGTCTGGAAAGACACAGTGCTTGCGCGTGTCGCCGATGATGCTGCCCATGTGTTTCTGTCGCGCATATTTGGGAAGCCTGTGCGCTTGGTTTACATGGATGACCCAAAAGCGCGGCGTGTCGATCAGGACTTTGGCCGCAGTGATGATCATACAAGTTTTGCTGATGCCTTTTCGGTTTTGTTGACAACCACGGCTTCGCTCGCGTCATTGAACCGCCAACTTGCCAGCCCGGTGGAGATGCGGCGGTTTCGGCCCAATATCGTGGTTGAGGCGCAGACGCCTTGGGTGGAAGACACTTGGCGGCTTGTGCGCATTGGCAATATGCAGCTTCGCGTGGTGAAATCCTGCACGCGCTGTGTGATGACGACGCGCGATCCCGACACGGGCAATCAAACGGACCCGCAGGAACCCTTGCGCAGTTTGGCCAAGATTCACCGCTCGCCAAAGGGCAAAATCAGCTTTGGGCAGAATCTCATGCCTGTTGGTGTAGGCGCATTGCACTTGGGCGACGAGATTGAAGTTCTCGAGTCTGGGCCTTCAAATTTGATTTGAGGGGCACAGCGCTGCCTCACGCCGCTGCCTTTGATCTTTCATCAGGCTCGCCCCTGCCCGTTTCGATCAGGCTCTTCAGACTTTTTCCGAGATAGAAACTCCAGCCGCCCGAGCAGGCCTCAAAACATTCAAACTGCGGCACAAGGCCTGAGTGGGTGACTTTCAGTTCAGTCTTGTCACCCTTCTTGGCGATCTCAAAAATCACTTCGGTTCCGTCCCATTCGGATTTGTGGGAGACGAAGTTCAACTGACTTTCAGAGATTTTCCAAACTAATTTTTTGTTGGGCACCAGCTCGGCAATCGTCTGTTTGCTGAGATGTATTTTGCCGTGGCGATAGTTGAATACGTCACCAACTTTGCTGGTTTCCCCGCCAATCCCCTCGCCCCACCAGCGCTGAGGGTTGGTGATGGCGGCAAAGACTTGTTCAGGTGATTGCGCGACGGTGAATGAGGTTGTGAAACTTTGGTTTGCCATGATGACCTTCCTCATACGTCTGCCGGAATGCGCGTTTCGTATTCTGCCTTATGAACGCGCCAATGATTCCAGAAATTTTCGATCTTGGTGGCCGAAAGGCGGGCCGCCAAAACATCGAGATGAGTGTGCCAGCCGGTGCTGACTCCCACCATCATGCCGCGGTTCGGCAGATCCTTATGCGTCAGGGTGAGCAGAACCTTGCTGCCTGACGGCTTCAATTCGAAAATCACTTCCGTGTCACTCCAGAACATGAAGCCAAGCTTGTGCGGCGGCTCACACACTGTGATGCGCGATGGCAGCTGCGATTCAGGCGACGACATGGAGTCCGGCCGCTTGCCCGGCGGCGTTGTGGTTTCGTCGTGATGCCAAACGAGTTCGCAAGTGGTACCTGCTCTCAAATCCATATCACCAGAGGCCAACCACTGGCGGCGCAAATCGCTCTTGGTGAGATAGTCCCAAACGCGTTCAATGGGGCCGGGCAAGAGGCGCTGCATTTCAAGGGTGCGCGGTCCAACCAATTTGCCGAAGTCTTGTTCCTGTGCGAGGCTCATTTTTTCTCTCCTGATTTGGGTTTTGGTTTTGATTTGAGTTTTTTAACGTCCTCGGCCTTGAGCAGTGCTTCGAGGGCATCAAGCCGGTTCGTCCAGAAAATTTCATAATAGGCCAGCCATTGGTGGGCATTGGCCAGTGGGCCAGGGTTGAGGTGGCACACATGGGTGCGGCCCTGCACGTCGCGGCGCACCAGCCCCGCCGCTTCCAACGCCTTGATGTGTTTTGAAGCGGCGGCCAGCGACATGTCGAAAGGCTCAGCCAATTGTGAAACCGTGCGGGTGCCCGAAGCCAGCTGCGTCAACATCCCCCGCCGCGTGGCATCGCCAAGGGCGTGGAAGATCGTATCGAGTTGTGATGTTTTATATTCAACCATGTAGTTGAATATGGATCACTGTAGGAGGATTGTCAACTCTTGGGTTGAATATATTTTCAATATTTGCAATGCTGCCCATCATGAAAGGAAGAAACGATGAAAACCTTCACCTGCAAAGAGATCATGAATGACCAGAGCGGTTGTGGCATGGAATTTTCGGGCGAGAACCCGATGGATGTGGCCAGCCAATGCGGCAAGCACGTAGCAAGCTCAACTGACGATGCTCATGCGCCGATGCGAGCGACGATGATGAACCCCAACCACACGCAGGAAGACCGCGCGAAATGGTTCACATGGTTTCAGGGCGAGTGGGACAAGAAGAAGGAAGGGTAGTTTTGTACCATCGGGCGTACGGCCAGAATGCAATGGCATAGTTGTTGCGGATCTTGACTTGCCATACCTTGTCTGTACTATGCCAGCGTGGTTCAATTCAGGTGGAACGCAGATAAGAACCTTATGCTCAAGGCGAGTTCTGAGCGAGCCGTTTGCTTTGAAGATATTGTTGCTGCGATTGAAAATGGCGGTGTGCTTGACGATATTGAACATAAGAATTCCGCCAAATATCCTAATCAACGCATTTATGTCGTCTTGTATAAATCCTATGCCTACGCCGTTCCCTATGTGCGCGATGAAGGCAGCATTTTTCTAAAAACGATTTATCCGAGTCGAAAGCTCACTGGAATTTATCTCAAGGATCAAGACGATGAAAACTAAACCAACGATTGGAAAGTATTTTGACGAAGAAGAACGCGAGTTAATTGAGTCCATTGAGGCCGATGACGCGGTGTTCAAAAGCCACCTCACGCCTGCGCGTAAAAAGCAGATCGAAGCCATAGCTCGCGCCACTATGAACGGCGAGCGTGAGAAGATTACGCTACGCATTTCACGCAACGACTTGTCGCGTCTCAAGTCCAAGGCGATGCAAGAAGGAATGCCCTATCAGACGCTGATCAATTCGATTTTGCATAAGGCGGTGAGTTGAATAGTGTTTAGAAGATTGCCTTGGGTCTACTCACTGTTATTGGGGAGAAAACATTATGCCAAAACGCACTCATGAATACGAACTCGGCCATAGCGACTGGGAGCTCAAACGCTTGGCGACACAAGCTAAGCTTGTCGATCCTTTCACACGTCAATTCCTTTCAAATGCCGGAATTGTCGCTGGCATGTCAGTACTTGATATTGGCAGCGGTGCAGGAGACGTTAGTTTTTTGGTTTCTGATCTGGTGGGGCCAACGGGAAAGGTAGTCGGCGTTGATCGGTCCGCGACTGCAATTGCCGCAGCAACGGAACGTGCCAGTTTACGCAGGCTGAACAATGTCTCGTTCCGTTTGGGTGACGCAGCGGAATTGATGTTCGAAAAGCGCTTCGACGCTATCACTGGTCGATATGTGCTGATGTTCTCGGCAGATCCCACTGCCATGCTCAAAGGTATCGCGGCGCATTTGCGCCCCGGTGGCGTAATCGTTTTCCATGAAGCGGATTGGTCAGGCGCAACGTCCGTTCCTCCAGCTCAGGAATATGATCATTGCGTCGGATTCATAGTAGAAACGCTCCGGAAAGTCGGCTCAAAAACAAATTTGGGGCTTGGTCTCAGCGCAGCATTCAAGAGCGCTGGACTACCCGCCCCTACCATGGGCCTGCAAGCCTTAGTTGGCAGTGGCGAAAATGACTGGAGCGGGATTGATATGATCGCTGATCTCGCGACAACAATGGCACCGATTATGGAGCAAATGGGCGTTACAACCATAGCAAAACTTGATCCCAAAACACTTTATCAGAGGATGCGAGATGAAGTTATAAAAAATAATAGCGTTGTGGTTGGGCGCTACGAAGTCGGCGCTTGGGCACGCACTTAGAGTTTTACGTGCTAACTACAAAATTCAGATTTGGTCGAAACTCACACCCGCTCCATCATCCCCACAAACCGCTTGATCAAATATTGCCAATCCTGCGGCAAATCTAATTTTCGCCACTCACCTCACCGCCGCTCAGCAGCCTTATAGACTTCATTGCGTTCGCGTCGGCCAACCGCCACTACCAGAACAATGAGCTCGCGATCACTCACTTGGTAGACGAGGCGATAACCAGCACTACGGAGTTTGATTTTGTATCTTTCTTTCGCCCCATGCAGGCGGGCTGAGGGAATTTTGGGATTCTGCAGGCGCTCGGCTAGCTTGGCCTTGAATTGCTCACGCGTAACGTTGTCTAGTTTGCGCCACTCTTTCAGGGCCTCATCGAGGAAAGCGAGGTCATAACTCATCCAGCGAAACCTTGTGGACTTTCTGTCCCTCGCGGGCATCGGCAATGGCGTTCAATTCCAAATCTTCCAGCCGCTCCAGCATCGCTTCATAAGCTTTGGCGGGCACACAATAAAAAGCAGGTTCATTGCGATTGAGGATGGCAACAGGGAAACCTTCCCCAGCGGCGACTGTTCCCATGGGGTTCTTTTTCAGTTCCGACACGCTTGCCGTGGTTGCGGCATGGATATGGTTGGTCATTCTAATTCCTCTTAATGGTATCTTATATAGCACCATTAACAGGTCTTTTCAATGTCTCTCACGCCCGCTCCATCATCCCCACAAACCGCTTGAACAAATAGTGGCTATCCTGCGGCCCCGGGCTTGCTTCTGGGTGGTGCTGCACTGAAAACACTGGCTTGCCTTCCAGCGCGATGCCGCAGTTGCTGCCGTCGAACAGGCTCACATGCGTTTCCACCACGCCGGCGGGAAGGCTCTTCTGATCCACCGCAAAGCCATGGTTCATGGACACGATTTCCACCTTGTTGGTGGTGAAGTCTTTCACCGGATGATTAGCCCCGTGGTGGCCTTGGTGCATTTTCATGGTCTTGCCGCCAAGTGCGATGGCCAGCATTTGATGGCCCAGGCAAATGCCGAAAATCGGCTTGCCACTGGCCACCAGTTTCTTGATTTCAGGCACGGCATATTCGCCTGTGGCCGCCGGATCACCGGGGCCGTTGGACAAGAACACGCCATCTGGCTTCATGGCCAGAATGTCTTCGGCCTTGGCGGTGGCGGGCACCACCGTCACATTGCAGCCAGCAGACACAAGGCAGCGCAGAATGTTGCGCTTCAGCCCGAAATCCATGGCCACAACTTTGAACTTGCCCGCAGCGTGTTCATAGCCCTTTTCCCAATCCCACAGTTTCTCATTCCAATTCATGCGCTGGGTGAGGGACACATCCTTGGCGAGATCGAGGCCTTCGAGACCGCTCCAAGCTATGGCCTTTTTGTGCAGAGCCTTCACATCGAACTTGCCCTTGGCATTATGCGCGATCACGCCATTGGGCATGCCCTTGTCGCGGATCAGATTGGTCAGTGCGCGTGTGTCGATGCCCGATAGGCCGATGATGCCTCTCGCCTTCAGCCATTTGTCGAAATGCTTGTGGTTGCGATAGTTGGCAGGCTCAGTGATCGGCGCTTTGACGATGAGCCCCTTCACCGCAGCAGAGGCCGCGAGGTTCACGGTTTCAATGTCATCATCATTGGTGCCGACATTGCCGATATGCGGGAAAGTGAAAGTGACAATCTGGCCTGCATAAGAAGGGTCTGTCAGGATTTCCTGATAGCCGGTCATCGCAGTGTTGAAACACACTTCGGCCACCGCCTCGCCCTCCGCGCCAAAGCCCTGCCCTTCAATCACTGTGCCATCGGCCAACACCAAAACCGCTGTGGGCTTTTGCTCGTCCCAATCGCCAAAGGCGCGTGCTTTCGGATTGGCCTTTTTGGGGGCTTTCTTGGCGGGCATGATGAGTCTCCGGAATTTGCCACTGGTTAGGGATTGGCGGCATCCGCGTCAAGGTTGAAGGCCCCGGCAAATTGGCCTATCTCACAGGTTTTTAAAAGGAACCCGACATGAGCCTGCGCGACAAACTGAATTCAGACATGAAAGAGGCCATGAAGGGCGGCGACAAGAAGAAAGTCGGCACTTTGCGGCTGATCAATGCGGCGCTGAAAGACAAGGATATCAACAGCCGCACCGAAGGTGCTGCCTCCGAACTCACGCCGGATTCTGGCATCATCGATCTCATGGCCAAGATGGTCAAACAACGGCAGGATTCCATTACGGCTTTTGACCAAGGCGGGCGGCCCGAGCTGGCGCAGAATGAGCGCGACGAGATGGTGATCATCCAATCCTATATGCCCAAGCAGATGGATGAGGCCGAGGCCAAGGCCGCTGTTGCCGATGTCATCAAGGCGGTGGGGGCCACTTCGATCAAGGACATGGGCAAGGTGATGGCGGAACTCAAAGCCCACCACGCCGGAAAGATGGACATGGCCAAGGCCGGCGGCATCGTGAAGGCGTTGCTGGGATAGCACGACGGAATTCTTGTGCCACAGCGTCTCCACAATTGATGCGGTCAATTCCGCGCTTGGGAGGATTATTATGAAATTTGCAATTTTTGCTGCGGCGCTGTCACTGGCGTTGGCTTTTTCCGGTGCGGCAGAGGCCCACAAGGGCCATAAGGGACATCATGGCGGACATCATGGTGGTGGGGGACATCACATGCATGTGGGCGGCCAGCACCATGGCGGGCATCATAGCCGCCCGTTCTGCTATGATCACTATGGCAAGTGCATTTCCTAGGCATGGGCCCGCATCTTCGTTGAAAGCTTCGACGGAGATTGCCGTGCTGTAACGTCTCCTCAGGGTCGGCAGGCAACGCCAACCAACTTCGTGAGGAAACCATGTTGAAGAAATTTACCCTTGCTGCGGTCACCGCAGCCACCATGTTCGTGGGCGCTGCCGCCATGACGGGCGCTGCTGAAGCTCGCCCTTGGCATCATCGCTGGCACCGCGCCCATATGATGCACCGCTGGCATCACAATCATTGCCAAGGCATGTGGGTGTGGCGGCATCATCACCGGGTCTGGGCACCGGGCTGTTACTAACAACCTCGCGCCTGAAACTTCTGTGACAGGCCCCGGGAATTGCGCTACCATGCTGCCCGGGGCTGTTGCTTTTCACCAACAGGAGGAACTTTGATGTTCAAGAAACTTGCAACTGCGGCATTGGCTGCTGCCACACTCAGCATCGGCCTGCTGGCGGCCACACCAGCGCAAGCTGGCATTGGTTTGGGCTTTGGGTTTGGCTTTGGCCAACCCTTTTACGGCCAACCTTATTATGGCGATCCCTATTATGGCGGGCCGCGCTATGGCCATTGGCGACACCACCATATGATGCGCCATTGCGGATGGGTGCGTGTGCGCCACCATCATCATTTTGTGAATGTGCGCCGCTGTGGGCCGGTTTATTATTGAGCTTTGATGAGGGGGCTTGCGCCCCCTCGCATCTCACACCAGATTGGTCGTGACCTTCACATTGCCGTTGATGGCATGTGAAAAGGGGCAGACCACGTGGCCGCGCTTGCTCAAATCTTCGGCGTCGGCCTTGCTGAGGCCGGGAAGTGAAACATTGAGCACAACTTCGATGCCAAAGCCTTGGCCATCATCACGCGCGCCAATGCTCACTTCGGATGACACTGTTGCTTCGGCGGGCATGGCGAGTTTATCGCGGCCCGCCGCAAAGCGCATGGCGCCCAAGTAACAAGCGGCATAGGTGCAGGCAAACATCTCTTCAGGGTTGGTGCCTTTGCCTGAGCCGCCCATTTCAGTTGGCGTGGCCAGCGTGAAGGTGAGGCGACCGTTCTCCGAAGCGCTGATGCCATTGCGGCCATTGCCGGTGGCTTTGGCGTGGGCGGTATAGGCGAGTTTCATGTGGTATCTCCTGTTTGGTGGGTTGTGGTTGTGTGGAAAAGAATTCAGGCCTTGGCGTGTTCGCGCAAACTGCCCGATAGAAGATGGAGCTTCGCAGTGAGTGCGGCAATTTCACCAAGCTTCATCTGCGTTGCCTCCAACACTTGCGGCGGCACGCAACCGATGTTTTTGATGAGCTTGTTGCCCGACGTGGTGAGCGAAACATGGACCACACGCTCGTCCACATCACTGCGCTGGCGCTTGATCAACTGGGATGCTTCCAAGCGTTGGAGCAGAGGCGTCAATGTGTTCGATTCCAGAAACAGCGCCTCGCCAAGCTCGCTCACCTTCTGGCCATCGCGGTGCTGCAAGCACACCAGCACCAGAAACTGCGGATAGGTAAGACCGAAGCCCTTGAGTAAGCCGCGATAAAGCCGGTTGAAAGCAAGGCCCGCAGAATAGACCGAAAAGCAAACCATGCTTTCAAGCGGGGGACGTTTTGATGAGTTCTGGCGCTTCATGCGCAGCACTTTAGATCGTGCGCGATATAATCGCAAGGGATATTTTTGAAGGCGCTAAAATCGATATGGAATTGAATGCACTGTCACCGTAATTCGATATAATAAAATGCACTGTCACCGTAATCGTAATTTAATAGAATGCACTGTCACCGTAATTGCAATAGAATGCACTGTCACCGTAATTTCACTGTCACCGTAATTTAACTGGGAAGATATGGGCGTAACGAAATATCGTAAGACGACATGGATTACCTCTACAGTTTAACTTGCGACATAACGGACGTAAATTGTCAGCAGAATGTGGAGCAGCATTAAGATGGAAAAAATCACGATGCTGCGTGCTGCTGTAATTTTGGGCGAACGCAATGAAAGCGCTGCTCGAAAGGATAGTGCTAAAACGATGCCATTTGTTGGTGGAAAGTAAAAAAATCCAACTACCGGATTAATAATTTTTTCAATTAAGTTTACGTTTTGAAAATCTGCAAATTCGTAGAAGTTCAAGAAGGAGATGAGAAAAACTATTAGCCATGATGTGAGCCGCAAGTAGACGCTGGTTGGAGCGCCCGAAAAGGCTGAAAATGCGAATAAGGCCACAGCTCCGCCATATCCCATCAAATAGCTTGTCGGAAATTCAGACCACATCGCAGGAAGTTCATTCGCGAGAGCCAATTTCAACTCTAATGCAGCGTTGTTAAATACGGTGCAGATCGAAGTGATGTCTCAGGAAAAATATAGCGTAGTGGATCCAATAGCACTGTTCTAGCCCCCAACCCCACTTTAAGACTTTGCCAGTTCCCCCTTAAGCCGCCCATTTGAGATTGATATTTCCCCACGTCGCCCCCGACCGATTTTTTATTGACAGCCTATTAATATTCTTGGCACGAGCGGTTAGACTCTGCAAGCGTAAATTGTATCGAATTTGGCTAATGCCCGCCTGTATTGGCGCAGCCAACAGGGTTACGGTGACAGGATTACGGTGTCAGGATTACGGTGTCAGTGCATTTATCTAGTATTGCAACGGAATGTCGCCGCCCATATATTTACTAAAAATCTACCTATGGCATTTACATGGCGATATAATAAAATGCACTGTCA
>Ga0209583_10000057_pt1 | contig 34036 bp, 33 predicted proteins | sample Str014_FD_187201 | JGI IMG/M metagenome (GOLD analysis project Ga0209583, IMG submission 187201) | Freshwater sediment microbial communities in response to fracking from Pennsylvania, USA - Straight Creek_MetaG_SC_2014 (SPAdes) (version 2) | ecosystem: Environmental > Aquatic > Freshwater >... | reverse complement strand
GAGGGCTGGGGCGAAAGCATGGTCTCCGGCAAATATTGCGTCAGCATCGGCTATCCGGGGGCCACATTCCGCGCGGCGGAAGAAGCCAAGAAAAAAGGCAACGGCCAGATCATTTACAGCGTTCCCCAGGAAGGCACCGAGATGTGGCTGGATTTCTTTGTCATCCCGACCCATGCGCAAAACAAAGACGCGGCTTACAAGCTGATCGACTTCATGCTGCGGCCCGATATCGCGGCGGCCAACACCAATTTTCTGCACTATGCCAACCCGGTGACAACCTCGGCACCTTTCATCACGCCCGCCATCCTCAAGGAAAAGGGCCTCTATCCACCGGCAGCCACATTGAAGAAGATTTCCGCCATTGCGCCTATTTCACCAGAGGAAGAAAAGCTGCTGCAGGCAACATGGGAGAAGCTGCCAAAGCAGTAGGGAGTTTATTGCAGGGATAAAGCAGGCTCGCGCTGTTGGTGGATGGCGCGAGCTAGATTGACGAGAAAGCCGCGTTGATTTCGATCAAGTGACTATCCGGGTCCATGATGTAAAGCTGGGAATACCCCGCCATGCTTTTGCGTTTGATAATCAGCCGTCTGTTATCAGTTTCATCCAGATCATCGCGGTAGCCGTGGCGGTTCAATTTGTCGATCAATGACTCGAAGTCCTTCACACGCATCGCAAAATGAACATCGTCCGTTCCGACAGTTTTCGTGCTGCGAAATGATCCCTCTGGATAATCGATCAAATGAATTTCAACGGAGCCCGCGTTGAGCCATGCTCCTCCTCGTGGGAACGCCGGACGGGCGATCTCTTTAAATCCGAGGACATCGACATAAAATGATTGCGCTTGGGAAAGATTTTTCGTCGTGAGCGAAACGTGGTGCAAGAATACATTGTTCATGCTTAGCGCCTCCAGCCAAGCTCGTTCTTACACCTGATCAGATCGGGCAGCAAACCGAATGGCACAGTCAATTTTACGTTGGCTCCAACTCTCCGGCCATGTCCTGCTTCTTTTCTGCCTCAGGTTTTTTGTCGGTGGCCGCGAAGACGGCGATGCCTGCGATAACCATGGCTGAGCCCAAGGCGTCATAGATCGTGAAATGCTCTCCCAGAATCCAGACAGCGAGCGAAATGGTGATGAGCGGCGAGATCGAGGCGATCATTGAGGTGGCCTGCGCCGAGATGCGTGAGAGGCCAGCGTTGACCATGAAGCTGGGCAGCACAGTTGCGAAGAACCCGCAGCCTGCGGCTAGCCAGTAAAAGCGCGTGGTGGCAGAGAAATCGAAACCGCGCGTGGTGATGATGTAATGCAGAATGCACGCGATTGCGGAACTTGAGAGCGCCACGCCCGTAAACAGCAGACTGCCCATCACCCCAATATAGCGTTTGGCAAAGAGTTGATAGATGGCAAAGGTCAAGGCGCAGCCCAGCACCAAGGCGGTGCCGATCACTGTGTTGCTGCCACCTTCGGGCAAGGCTTTGAGGAAGACCACCAAAAGCCCGGCATAGGTGATCCCTGCCCCCAGCGCACCCAACCAAGTGATGCGACCTTTGAAGAACAGCCAGCCGATCACCATGACCATGACAGGATAGGTGAAAAGCACGAGACGTTCCAACTGGGCCGTGATGTAGACGAGGCCTTCGAAATCTAACAGTGCTGATAGGTAATAACCAAGAAAGCCTACCAAGACGGCACCGACCCACGCCGATGCCGGAGGCAAGGGTCTGCCTTCACGGCGCGATTTCAGCACCATATAAATGGCAACCGCAAGGAAGAAGGGCAGCGCTGTCACCATGCGCAGGGCCAGCATCAAGGCGGCATCCACCTTGTCCATATAGGCGAGCTTGATGAAAATGGCCTTGGTTGAAAAAAGTGCAGCACCTGCCGCCGCGTAGAAATAACCCAGAAATGTTTGCCGGTTCATGCGCCCTCTTTAAGGGGCAGCAAATGATTTGTCGCCTGCCCCTTGCCGTCTTGGCGCGCATGGGTAATCTGCGCTGATGCATGATCTCATTTTCAAACCTGCTCTTGAGCTTGGTCGCCTTTTGAAGGCGCGCAAAATTTCTGCCAAAGACCTGTTGCAAGCCTGCCTCGACCAGTGGACACGCCACAATGCGGCGGTCAATGCAGTGGTGGTGACAGATATACCCCGCGCCTTCAAAGCGGCGGAGGCAGCGGACCGGCGTTTAAAAAAGGGTGCCGCCCTCTCGTCCATCGACGGCGTTCCGATGACGGCCAAGGAAAGTTTTGATTGGGTGGGCACGCCCTCGACTTTTGGCGACCCGGCGCTGGCCCATAATATCGCCAGCCGTGATGCTGATGCCATCGCACGGCTGACCTCTGCTGGTGCGGTGCTCTATGGCAAGACCAATGTGCCCCTGGATCTTTCCGATTGGCAAAGCTTCAACGCCATTTACGGCACGACCAACAACCCGTGGGATTTGACGCGGGCACCGGGCGGTTCGTCCGGTGGTGCTGCGGCGGCCTTGGCCACCGGCATGAGTGCCATCGAAATCGGCTCAGACATTGGCGCTTCGATCCGCAACCCCGCGCATTATTGCGGGGTCTATGGTCATAAACCAACGTATGGTCTCGTGTCCTACAAGGGCCATGCCAGCCCCGGCGTGGTGACGGTTTCGGACATTACTGTCGCAGGGCCTTTGGCGCGCTCGGCAAAAGATTTGAGCGTATTGCTCGGCTTGATGGCGGGTCCCGCATTTCCCGATGCGCGGGGCTTACAGGTTCGGCTGCCCCGCGTAGAACAAAAATCCCTCAAAGACTTTCGCGTGGCGGTGAAGCTGAACAGCGCGGTCAGCCAAGTGGACCGTAAGGTGCAGGACAAGATTGCGCAGCTTGGCGAGCGTTTGGCCAAGCGGGTGAAGAAAATTTCATTCAACGCGCAGCCCGGTTTTTCTGATGAAGAGAATTATCAGATTTTCATCATGCTTCTGCGCGCCACTTCGGCGCGGCGGTTGACGGATGCGCAGTACAATGAGGCGTTTGCCAAAGCGAAAACGCTTTCAAATGATGATCGCTCCTATGTCGCCATGATGACACGGGCCTTTGCACTCTCACATCGTGACTGGCTGCGTGTGGACGAAAGGCGAAACCAGATGCGGCTGATCTGGGACGCGTTCTTCGAGGATTGGGATGTGCTCCTCTGCCCTGTCGCCGCGACGACGGCCTTCGCGCATGATCAGGTGGGCGAGCGGCATGAACGCTTCATCACGGTGAATGGCAAAAAGGTTTCCACCATCGATCAGCGCTTTTGGGCGGGTTATTCGGGCGGCTATTATCTGCCATCAACCGTTGCGCCTTTGAGTCTTGCTGAAGATGGCTTGCCCGTCGGTGTGCAAATCATCACGCGGGCCTATGATGATCTGAAGGCCATCCGCTTTGCGGAATTGCTGGAGAAGGAATTTGGTGGTTTCACGCCGCCGCCCGGCTATTGAGCGTGGCTAAATCATATCCACAGCCGTAATCTCGCGGAACAGTTTAATTCTCAGCGTGTGGCCATAGGCTTCGAAATCATTGGCTTTCAACACGAAGCTCTGGTCACCACCGATCACGCTTTTGGCCATGTAGTCGTCGAGATCAGCGGAGTCGGTGGTGATGGCGAGGCCATTGATCACCGTGCCCCGTGCCACCACAGCGTCGCGCACGCTCTCCACTTTTGGGCCTTCGTTGCATTCACCGTCGGTTGAAATGTCAATAACGTGGCGCAGCGCGCGAGGCGCGTTGTCGAGAAGGCTTTGTGCGAACAGGAGAGCAGAGCCCGTGGCCGTTGTGCCCAGTGGCACATCTCTGGGCACGCGCAGGAACATTTGGCCGATGGCCAACGCATCTTCCGGCCCGCGCAAAAGTTGCCAAGGCACCAGCATGAAATGGTTGGTAGGCTCTGACCAGAGGAAGGCCGAAAGTGCCACCTGTTTGCGCAGTCCGCCCGCCACCGCCTGCAATACTTCAGGTGCCATCAGGGCTTGGGCTGTGCCTTTCATTTGAAGGGCATATTCATTCGCGTCCACGCTGTAGGAACAATCTATGGCCAGCACCAAAGCCAGATCCACATCCGCGTTGGCATAAGCAGTCGTAGCCCCGCACGCCAACAGTCCCAAAACAGCGCGGCGGCTTGGCAATGGCAGCTGCGTCATTGCAGCCTATGCCATTTTCAATCCGGCAATTTCCCGGAAAAGCTTGCGGCGAATGGCTAGGGTATAGGCGTTGTAGTCATCGGCGGTGATGACAAAGCTGCCTTCGCCGCCGGTCACCTCGCGCTGCATATAGGCCACAAGGTTTGGCTCACTATCAGTCACTGCCAGGCCATTGATGGTGATACCGCTTTGTACCAGTCGGTCACGGATCGGAGACACCGGAATACCCATATTGGCATGGCCATTGGTTGAGACATCGATCACACGCCGTGCTGCGGCGGGGGCCGATTGCAGCAAGTTGCCCGCAAATTGCAAAGCATTGCCAGTTGCCGTGGCCCCAGATGAAATGCGCCGCTCAGCAGCAAAAATTTCATCTGCTAGGTGATAAGCATCGCCGCCATTGCGCAAGATACGCCAAGGTACAATGACTTGCTGCGCATCAGCGCTGGACCAAAAGAACGCAGCCACGGCAATGGCGTGTTCATGCCCCTGCCCAATGACTTGGACCAATCCGGAATCAATGATGGCCTGGCCTGTGCCACGCAATTGTATGCGATAGTCAAATTCATTTATGCTCAAGGAGCAATCAAGGGCCAGCACCAACGCAAGATCGACAGTTTCCGCCCCGAGCGACGGCGTGGCAAGAGCGGCGGTTCCCATGGCCGCCAACAGGGTCCGACGATTGATCCCTATCCCATGCATGAGGCTTTTATACACCTCTCCTCAAGCGATGAAAAGGCACACTTGAAATTTGGTTATGTCCGGCGCAACATAGCCTGATGGCTCAACTTGTAGACCCTTTTGGAAGGCATGTTTCTTATCTTCGCGTTTCGGTGACGGATCGTTGTGATTTTCGCTGTGTCTATTGCATGTCGGAAAATATGAGCTTTCTGCCAAAGGCGGATTTGTTGTCGCTGGAAGAGCTTGATCGGCTGTGCTCGGCTTTCATTTCGCGCGGCGTTAAGAAGCTGCGCTTGACGGGGGGCGAGCCCTTGGTGCGCAAGGGTATCATGACTTTGGTGGAAAGCCTTTCGCGCCATCTTAAATCTGGTGCGCTGGAGGAACTTACCTTCACCACCAACGGCAGCCAGCTGGCCAAATATGCGATTGATCTAGCCAGGCATGGGGTGAAACGCATCAATGTTTCGGTGGATACTTTGGACGCGGCAAAGTTTAAAGAGATCACACGCTGGGGTGAGCTGCCGAAGGTGCTTGACGGGATCAAGGCTGCGCAGGACGCTGGCATTGCGGTGAAGCTGAATGCCGTGGCTTTGAAGGGTGTGAACGAACACGAAATTCCGTCGATGATTGCTTGGGCGCATGAGCGCAAAATGGATTTCACTTTGATTGAGACCATGCCGCTGGGTGATATTGATGGCGATCGGACAGATCAATATTTGCCGCTGTCGCAGGTTCGCGCCGCGCTGATGGAGCAGTTCACGTTGGAAGATATTGCTTACAAGACGGGTGGCCCGGCGCGTTATGTGCATGTTGCGGAAACGGGTGGACGGCTCGGTTTTATTACACCCCTCACGCATAATTTCTGCGAAAGCTGCAATCGGGTTCGGCTGACCTGCACGGGTAAGCTCTATATGTGCCTCGGGCAAAATGATGAAGCCGATCTCCGCGCACCTTTGCGGGCGAGCGAGGGCAATGAACTTCTGCTGCGCGCCATCGATGAAGCCATTGGCCGCAAGCCCAAGGGCCATGATTTCGTGATTGACCGTGAACGTAACAAGCCGGCCGTGGCGCGGCATATGAGTGTGACGGGCGGTTAAATAATTCGGCGAAACTGGCACTTTCTGCGGGGTGGTCACGTGTTAAGGAACATCATGACCCAATCCCCGACAGAACGCACCCGCGTTAAACGCCTCGCCAAGCGCGCGCATTATGACGAAGCCACAATCCATGCCATTTTAGACGCGCAACCGTTTTGCACTGTTGGCTATATTTTCAATGGCACACCATTTGTGACGCCCACCATGCAGTGGCGCGAAGGCAATCATATTTACTGGCATGGCTCTTCGGCCAGCCGGGCACTTGAAGCCAGCGAGGGCGCTGAAGTGTGTGTGAATGTGACGCTTTATGACGGCATGGTCATGGCGCGTTCGGCTTTCAATCATTCAGTCAATTATCGCTCGGTGATGGCTTTCGGGCGAGCCTTCAAGATTACTGACGATGTGGAAAAAGAGCAGAAAATGAAGAATTTTGTCGATCTGCTTTACCCCGGAAGGTGGGACATGTTGCGCCCGATGACCAAGCAGGAATTCAAGGCCACGATGATCTTGGGGCTGGAGCTTTCTGAGGTGTCGGTGAAGGTTCGCGCTGCCGGTCCTGGCGATGACGAGGAAGATTTCGCGCTGCCGATCTGGGCGGGCGTCATTCCCATGCATGTGCAGATGGAAGCGGCGACAGATTGCCCGCGCCTGCCCGCCGGGTTGGTACCGCCGGCGCACGTGAAGGCGTTCAAATTTGGGTGAGAGGCCTCACGCCGCGTCATCTTCAACTTCGATCCGAGTGATTAGCCCCATTTCAGTAAAAGTCATCCGCTGCCTGCCGCTGCGGCTCGATTTGGCAGATTTTAGGTGCCAGCGGCTTTGCAGCCTGTGCCCATCAATTTGCTGCACATTCTCATCGGTATTCACTTGATCCGTGTGCTGGCGAAAATATACTCTGAATGCTGCGATGATGGCGGCGCGGCCTTTAACCTCGCCGCCGAGGCCGGGGGAGACGTAGATGGCGTCTGCTGCAAACATCTGTTCAACTGCGTCCAGATCATAGCGATTGAGTGCTGCAGTATAGGCCGCGACCTTTGATAATAATCCGCTCATTGGCTTGCGCTTACCGCAGGCGACGCGCCGGCGAATCTGACTTGATAAAAGGCAAAATCTCTGACCAGCTTATCTTTTCAACATTCACTACGCAGACATAACAGCCGCCTTGGTAAGATGATGTCATGAACTCCAAACCATCAGGCTTGAACCACCAACTGGCAACATCCAAAGCCGCTGTATCAAGGCCTTTTAATGTGTCATCGCTAAGATCGGCATCCTTGTATGAGCGGTCGCCAATAGACAATTTATTATGGAAGAGATCCACCATCTGGTCACGCAATTTTTGATCAGAACTGAACACCTCCTTTGAATCAAGTATCCTTGGCTCCGATACGAAGTCCACCAGGATGGCACTCTCTCCGTCGCTGCCATGGGGCCTGCCATAACAATAGCCACCACTGCTTATCGAGAGGCTTGCCAAGTTCTCTGCCGCAGCGCCGACTCTTATCGTTGCGCCCGATTCACCAGAATCGCAGTCATTGGATTGAGATTTGGCCAGTTGCTTCAAGTAATCGTTAAAAGCCCTCACCTGCGGGCTTTTTTCATCGTCAATATGAGGATAGCTAACGACGAATTCAGAGCGTCCTTCTCGGTTGCCCGCCAGATAAAGTTCTTGGTCGCCAATATCCACATTGTAGATGGGGAGCTGAATGATCACAAAGGGGCCTGATTTTTTGCCACTCTCCTGCAAATCGCCCAAACGGGCATCGAGCGCCGATTGCAAGCAACGCTGATAAGTTTTTATGCTGTCGGTGCCTGAACCCTTTTTGCATGACTTATCCACATACTCTAACCATTGCCTTTGTGATTGCAGCAGCAACTTTCGGCCCTCATCAGAAAGTTTGGCTAGCGCGGCAGCGTAAGCTTCCGCATTGCGTTGATCATCTTTTAAAAGGCGAGGTTCAGCACAAATCGCATTCTCGCGTTCTGTAGTTGCTTTGGAACAGTCAATTCCAGCCGCGCAGACCGGAGCCGAAAGCACCATAAAAACGGCAAGGATAAAAAATCTCACTTCGCCAATTCTCCAATAATCCGCACCCAGCTCTTAATCCCGCGCTGGAAGCTTGTGAGATTATATTTCTCATTCGGGCTGTGGATGGCGTCGTCGTTCAGCGCGAAGCCTACGAGCACCGAATCCATTCCTAGAATATCCTTGAAATGGCGCACGATGGGGATTGAGCCGCCGCTACCCATCAATACGGCTTCCCTGCCCCATTCTTCTTTCAGAGCTGCTGCGCTTTTGATGATATAGGCATTGTTCTCTGGCACTTCGCTGGCGGGTGCGCCGCCGCCTTTGCCTGAGAAAGTGATCTTGGCGTCCTTCGGCATGTGCTTTTTGGCGAAGGCTTGGAAGGCTTTCAGAATTTTCTGCGGGTTTTGTTTGCCGACCAAGCGGAAGGTGAATTTGGCATTGGCTTTGGCGGGCAGAACCGTCTTGCTGCCTGCGCCAATATAGCCACCCCACATGCCATTCACTTCAGCGGTCGGCCTAGCCCAGGTTTGCTCCAACAAAGAGTAGCCTTTTTCACCGGCTAGAGATTTGAGGCCGATGCTGGCCAAAAGTTTCTTCTCGTTGAGCTTAAGCTTGGACCATTGCTTCTTAGTGGCTTTGGGAAGTGGAGCCACACCTTGGTAAAATCCGGGAATTGTCACCTTGCCGTTCTTGTCATGCAGCGCGGCAATCATCGCTGACAGCGCCTTGATCGGGTTTCTGGCTGGGCCGCCATAGAGGCCGGAATGTAAATCCAGCGAAGGGCCAGTCACCTCCACCTCTTCATGCACCAGCCCGCGCAATCTGGTGGTGATGGCAGGGGTTTTTTCGTCCCACATATTGGTGTCGCAGACAAAGGCGATGTCACAGGCGAGTTCAGCTTTATGGGTCTTGAGGAAGGGCACCAGCGAGGGCGAGCCTGACTCTTCTTCGCCCTCAATCAGGAAAGTGGCCTTGATCGGCAGATCGCCCGTGGCTTCCAGCCAAGCTCTCGCGGCTTCCACAAAAGTCATCAGCTGGCCTTTGTCGTCAGACGTGCCACGGCCATAGAGCTTGCCGTTTCTGATTTCAGGCTCAAAAGGTTTGGTGTGCCAGAGTTCCAGCGGGTCTACGGGTTGCACGTCGTAATGCCCATAAAACAGCACATGAGGCGTTTTGGCGTTGGCGGCCTTGGGCGTGTAATGGGCCACCACCATGGGGCGGCCAGGGGTATTATGGGCCGCTGCTGCAAAGCCCAGGGCGCTCAGTTCTTTGACGAGCCACGCCGCCGCTTCATCGCATTGTGCCGCATAGGCAGGGTCTGTGCTGATTGACGCGATGCGGAGTAATTCCAACAAGCGGTTCAAGCTGGCTTTGGAACTGGTTTCGGCCTTGGCAAGAATGGCGGCTATATTCATCAAAACACCTCAAATGGCTTTACGAATCCGGCAATGCGGGCTTAGGGTTTAGGCGGAAATTCTTTGACTGCAAATGGGCTGTATATTTGGTGACTGACACGGCGCAAACCTTCCTGCTTTCAAGAGACAGCCTGCAAGCGCGGGAGGCGGCTTCGCGCCTTGGTCGCTTTCGCCGACGTGGCTATCAGCGCTATTTGCTCTGGCGGAATTTCGTTGATTTCTCGCTGCTGTGGAAGCGGCGCTGGTTTATCATCGCTATGTTCCTGGGTTTTGCTTTGATGACAGCGCCCACGCCTGCGGGCCTCACCCATCCGGGGCAGATTGTCTTGTGCATGTCGTTGATGGCGACGATTCTGTTCGTATCCGAAGCCGTGCCTTTGCCCACGGTGCCGCTGCTGATCATCGTGGGTGAAGTGATCCTGCTGAAGATGGACCCAACCAAAGTGGCGCAAAGCCTGATGACAGATTCGGTTTTGTTCATCATGGGATCGCTGATGTTGGCGGTAGCCGTTGTTAAGCAGCGGCTGGATAAACGTATCGCTTGGTGGATCGTGCGGGTGACAGGCACCAACGTCTATTGGATTTCGTTTGGCATCACGGTGGTCTGCGGCTTGCTGGCCGCGTTTATCGGCGAACACACGGTGGCGGCGATGATGCTGCCAGTGGGTGTCACACTCATCACACTAACTTCGAATGACCCCGGAAAAGTGCATAACCTTGCAGCAGTGATTTTGTTTTCCATTTCTTATGGCTGTTCGATAGCTGGTGTGGCCACGCCATCAGGGGGCGCGCGCAATGCCATCATGATTTCCTATTGGAAAGATTTTTTCTATCTGGCGAGCGATCCCGCCACGCAACGCTATCTGATGGATTATGTGCATTGGGCCTTATACGCGTTCCCGATGTTCCTGCTGCGGCTGCCCTTCGTGACGCTGATGCTAATCTGGACGTTCAAACCCGAAACCAATGATATGACGCGGGCGATCACGCGGCTGCGCACGCAGGTTTCAATGCAGGGCCCCATGCGCGGTTCTGAGTTTATGACGATTTTGATTTTCCTGCTCACGATTCTGGCCTGGGTTGCGTTCTCATCGCAGGTTGGCCTCGGCGTTATTGCGATCGCGGGCACGGCGGCGTTTCTGGTGTTTGGCCTAGTGCGTTGGGAAGACATTAACGCAGGCGTTAATTGGGGCGTGGTTCTGCTTTATGCGGCGGCCATTTCACTGGGCGTGGAAATGAAATCAACAGGTGCCGCCGAATGGGTGGCGCTGAGCGTTTTTAATGGTTTACAAGCCGTGGGGGCCACCGATCTTCTGGCCTTTAACAGCGCGGTTTCGTTGCTCACAATTTTTGTTTCAAACACAATGACGGCAGGCGCTGCGGTTGCGGTTCTTGCACCTATAGTTTTGAAAACGGCCGTTGCCGCCGGGCATGATCCTTTGAGTGTTGGGTTTCTCACAGCGATCTCATCGGCCTTTGGCTATCTGACACCTGCCGCTCAACCTGCTTTCACCATCATCTATGCCTCGGGTTATTTGAAAGCTTCTGACTTTTTCAAGATCGGCATTCGCATGATGGTCTTGTCTTTCGCCGTGTTGATTTTGACGGCGCAATATTATTGGCCGGTGCTGCAGTGAAATTGTTCAAGCGCCCATTGCTGCCAGTGCGGCAAGAAGCTGCGTTTCAGAAAACTGTTTCCAATTTGCGGGCGCAACGGCGCAACCGCTTTCGTATTCTGGCCTGTATTGACGGCACAGAAGAGAGTTTCATCACGGTGCGCAAGGCGGCGCGGTTTGGGGCTTCGGATGAATGCGACATCATCGTCCTTTATGTGCGGCCCATTGACCAAGGCTTGCATTCAGGTGGTTTGCAGGTGCGCCTGGCGCGGCAGAATATGATGGATGCAGGCTTTGAGCTGCCCGGCGTCAGCCACTTGCGCCGTGCTCTCGACATGCTCAAAGCTGAAGGGCTTGACGTTTCGGATTGGACAAAGACAACGCAAAACCAAAATGCTTGGGGAGACCCCGCAGGTGACAACAAGATTGAATACAAAGGCCCTACGGGGCGCAGCGTGGTGCTGAAACTCAAAACCGCGCCTGATGTGGCCGTTGGCATTCTCGATCAGATTGAGCTTGGGCCTTATAATCTGATTATTGTGGGCGAGCCGTCGCGTTGGCGTTCGGAGCTAAAATCTTTCTTTGACTCTGGCGTGGTGCAAAGTGTTGTCACCATGGCACCCTGCTCTGTCTTGGTGGCGCGCAAAGCCAATGAGCGGATGGGCTTTCTGATTACCACGGATGGCACCTCGCGCTCCCTGCAAACAGTGCGCCGCGCTGCTGTTCTGGCCCATGTGATGGGCCGAGAGATCAGTTTGCTTTCAGTTGCCCCGACGCTGGAGGCAGAAGGTGCGGCGCGCGAGGCTGTGGCCAATACGCAGGCTTTGCTCAAAGCCATGAAAATTACGGTGCGCGATACCAAAGTGGCGGTGGGCGACACGGTGGCGAAGATCGTCGAATTCGGCAACACCTACGGCACGATTGTGGTAAGCGATGAACGGCGCTCCCGTTTGCAGCGGGTTTTCAAGGGCTCGATTGCCACTGATGTGGTGCGGCGTTCGACAACAAGTGTATTGGATGTTCGATAGATATGGCTGAATTCAAACTTTATGGTTTTGGTGAGAGTGGCAACTCGTACAAGGTTGCGCTGATGCTCAATCTTTGCGAGTTGGAGTGGGAATCGGTGTTTGTTGATTTTTTCAATGGTGAAACGCGCAGTGCTGCCTATCGCAATGATATAAATGAAATGGGCGAAGCGCCAGTGCTTGAGCACAAAGGCGTGAAGCTCAGTCAATCTGGCGTCATCCTCGATTATCTTGCGTCACTGACAGGCAAGTTCAGCGGTAAAAAGGCAGAGGAACGCCGCGAGATTCTGCGTTGGATATTGTTCGATAATCACAGGTTCACGGGTTATATAGCAACGCTGCGTTATATGATTTTTCTGGCCAAAACAGGCGAAACGCCAGTGACAGAGTTTTTGCGTGGGCGCGTCAAAAACGCGATGGCGATTGTTGATGGGCATTTGGCCAAGACGGCGTTTCTGATTGGCGACAAGCCGACCATCGCCGATCTTTCAATGGTGGGTTATCTTTATTATGGCGACGAGTTGCCATTTGAAATTGCGCCCCATGTTAAGGCATGGACTGAAAAAATAAAGGCGCTTCCGGGATGGAAGCACCCTTATGACTTGATGAAACGCGGGAAGGTTTAGGCGTTCTGCTCTTCCACTGAATCGAGATATTCATTCAAGTGATCAAGATTTTCAAAGCGCATCCAGCCTTCATCGGTTTCGGCTTCCACAGTATCATCTGAAAGAATACGGGCCGGACGACCGCGGACGACTTTTTCTTCGACGACAAACAGATCATCGTCTTCGCCATCGGCCACATCATCCTGCTCAGCTTCATGGGCGTTGGGCGTCGCATTCGGCGCAGCATGGGTTGGCGTTACTTTGGTGCCCGTTTCGAGCAATGGTGCAGCCGCAGGCTTGGCAACCGAATCCATGCCGCCCATCGAACGGATAACATCGGCTTTGGCTTGCTCAAGCGCCGTGATTGTTTCCGCGACGGAGTCGGCAGGCTTTGCGGCAGCTGCGGGCTGGGCGGAGGCTGATGTTGCCATGGCGGCAAGGCCCGTGGCCACGGCGGCTGTTGCTGCGGTGGCTTCGACGGCTTTACGGTTAAATGGATTATCGACATTCGCTGGCTTTGCGGCGGTAGTTTCGACCACGGCTTTTACGTCGCTCACGGCTTCGGCCACTTGGCGGCTGCGGGTGCCACGCACTGCATCAATGACACCGCCAAGGCCCATGGCGAGAATACCGCCCACGAGCAATATCGCTGCTGTATCTAATTTTATGCCGTAGACATCCATCACGCCGGGTGTTCGGAAGGTCATTGCCCCCAAAGCTAGGCCTAGGATGGCCATTACAGCGCCGAAAATCTTTAAGAGTGCAGACATGGTTCCCCTCTTGAATTGGAATCAATCTTTGGTTGTTTTTAAACGCAACGCCAGTTTATGATCTTACCGTTATTTGATGGTTAAAGCTAATCCCCAATTACGAGCTTAGGGGCAGGCTTCACGCCTGTCCCCTGTTCCAGCATTTCCCATACGGTTTTGGCAATAGCACGAAAAGTGGCGGCATGGGCAGAGCCCGGCTTACTGACCACAATTGGCTCGCCAGCATCAGACCTTTCGCGGATCATCGGGTCTAAAGGGATCTCACCCAAAAATGGCAGGCCTAGCTTCTGGGCCTCCGCCTTAGCGCCGCCATGGCTGAAAATTTCATGGCGTTTTCCGCATTGATCACAGATGAAATAGCTCATGTTTTCAACGAGGCCGAGGACGGGCACGTTGACCTTGAGGAACATGTTGAGCCCCTTGCGGGCATCTATCAAAGCTAGGTCTTGTGGAGTGGAAACAATGATTGCCCCCGAAAGTGGAGTTTGCTGCGCGATGGTCAATTGGGCATCACCTGTGCCCGGAGGCATGTCGATCACCATCACGTCGGTTTCGCTCCAGGCCACTTCACGCAAAAGCTGGGTCAAGGCTGACATAACCATCGGCCCGCGCCAGATCATCGGCGTTGCCTCGTCAACCAGAAAGCCGATCGACGCCACTTCCACACCAAAGCGTGACATGGGTTTCATGCGCGTACCTTGGCGGTCGCTGGCTTCGGGCTTGCCCGTGATGCCAAAGAGTTTGGGCATCGAGGGGCCGTAAACATCTGCGTCCAAAACAGCGACGCGTAAACCGTTGGCCTTAAAGCCGAGCGCAAGATTGATCGCTGTTGTCGATTTACCAACGCCACCTTTGCCAGAAGCAACGGCAATCAGATGTTTGACGCCTGGCACGCCATTGCGCAGGGTTTGCGCGGCTTGTTGCTTTGGGCCAGCCTCACGCTGCGGCGGACGTTCGGCCGTGAGGGCAACAAGTGCTTTTTTAACGCCGGGAATTTTCTCAACGGCCTTTTGCACAAAGGCCTGGAGTTGCCCCATGGATTTGGCGTGCTGTGGGTCTGTGTTCAAAGCAAACATGACTTGGCCGTCGTTGACAGCAATTTCCGACACCAACCCCGCACTGACGATGTTGCCACGGCCATCGGGCGCGGCGATGCGCCTGAGTTCAGCAAGAATGGTATCTTTCGTCACGTCCGGCATTTTGGATCCTTCAAGGGGTACTTGGTTAATGGAATATTGAAAACACCAAGCATTGTCCAACGCTTTACGCGTGCGAGACCAAGGTTGGTCACTCAATATTTACCCAGTTTGACAACCCGACGTTCACGCCAAGTCGCTAAGGTTTTCACAAATTAAGGATAGCAGCGGTGCATGTGATGGCAGAACCTACGAATCTTTCGCGCGACAACGCCTTTGCAGACGTGGAATTGGCCAAGGCTGCGAAGAAAAGCCGTTTTGAAGACTCAATGCCCAGCGAAGATGAGATTCCTTGGCAAGCTGATCTGCTTGAGACGTTTCTTCACAACCAGCTAAAACTGGCACCCACGATGCCAGTCGTTGCTGTTTTGCTGAGCCTTACAGTTGCTAGCTGGAACAACATCAGCACAGCGCTGTGTTGGCTGATTGGCGCGGTTGGCAGTAATCTCATTCAGCTTTTCTTGTGTAAACTCTATTTCAAAGCTGAACGTAGCCGCACGGAACAACGTGACTGGATCGGCATGATCGCGGCCTCTGAATTGTTGCAGGGGATATTCTGGGTCATTCCTCTGTTTTTCTTTTGGACAAACGCTGATCCAAAGCAAGGCGCATTCCTAGTCGCGGCAATCATGGCGGTGACGGCGCTGCGCTTTCTTGTCGTCAATAACTTTATGCCGATTTTAGTGGCGGGTACCGGCTTTATGACTGTCGGTGTGGCCATGCGTTGTTTGCTCGAACAAGACACGGTTTTCTATAGTCTTGGCGCCATATTGATCTTGCTCGAAGCATTCTTTCTCTATGTGGCGCGTCAGTTGCAAGAAACGGCGCGAGATAAAGTTATTTTCCGCAAGCAGAAAGATGCTTTGATTGAAGAGTTAAAGAGCGCGCGCAATCAAGCAGAGGCTGAACGCGACAAAGCTGAAAATGCCAATCAAGCCAAGACCGCGTTCCTGGCCAATATGAGCCATGAATTGCGCACACCGCTGAATGCTATTTTAGGTTTTTCAGAAATCCTACAGCATGAACTTTTTGGGCCGCTGACCAATCATGCCTACAAAGACTATGCTGGTGACATAAATAGCTCGGGTCGGTATCTCCTGGGCCTGATCAACGATATTCTTGATATTTCACGCATCGAAGCGGGTCGGCGCGATATTCAGGAAGAACCAATCGACCTGTTCGAACCTTTGGACCACGCTCTCAATCTTCTTGAGATCAATGCCGGACTAAAGAAAATTGCAGTTACAATTTCAGTGGCCGATGATTTGCCGAAGGTTCTGGGTGATCTGCGCGCCATTCAACAAATTGCGATTAACCTGTTGACCAATGCGATCAAGTTCACGCCGCGTGCTGGCAAAGTGAAAATGGTGGCCGAACGCTTGGCCAATGGTTCCGTTGAGTTTTATGTGCAAGACAATGGCCCGGGCATTCCAGCCGATGAAATTGAGCAGGCGCTTTCTGCGTTCACGCGCGGTCGCTTGGCCACCCGCAGGGCTGTCGACGGCGCGGGACTTGGGCTTTCCATTGTGAGCGGCATTATGCAACTCCACGGCGGCACGACACATATTGAAAGCGTCGTCGGCAAGGGCACGAAAGTGATTTGCATCTTCCCTGCCAAGCGCGTTCTGTCGGGCCCACGCGGTGCCTGGCAAACTGCCAGCACCGTTAAGAGCGACACGCAACGTCGTTTAATTTCTATTACGGGTTAAGCGGATAGGTTAGTCCTTATTCGAAACACCAGCGCTTTCAAAGCTGGCCATGCCGTTGTGGCAGGCCAATGCGGCTTTGACCACGCCTGCGGCCAATGCGGCGCCGGAGCCTTCCCCCAGACGCATACCAAGATCGAGCAGGGCTTTTTTGCCCATCGTGTCGAGAAGTTTGCGGTGCGCCGTTTCTGCGGAACAATGGCCGAAGAGGCAATGATCGAGTGCAGTTGGATCCGCTTTGAAGAGGACTGCTGCGGCAGCCGTTGCCACATAGCCATCAATCATCACCGGGACATGTTGCATCCTTGCTGCCAAAATAGCGCCGGCCATTGCCGCAAGTTCGCGGCCGCCTAAGCGCCGCAGAACTTCGAGCGGGTCTTTCAGATGTTCGTGGTGAAGTGTGATTGCACGATTTACAGCGTCGGCTTTGCGTTTCATGCCTTCAGCATCAACGCCTGTGCCCGGGCCCACCCAATCTTCACCTTTGCCGCCGAAAAGGCCAGCCGCCAAGGCAGCTGCAATCGTGGTATTGCCGATGCCCATTTCACCGATGCAGAGCAAATCACAGCCCCCGGCAATGGCTTCCATGCCATAGGCCAAAGTTGCGGCGCAGTCTTTTTCTGACAAGGCCGCTTCTTGCGTGATGTCGCCTGTTGGTTGTTCCAGCGCCAGTTCAAAAACTTTGAGACCGAGATCGAAGGCCTTGCAGATTTGGTTGACGGCCGCGCCGCCGCTTTGGAAGTTGGCAACCATCTGTGCGGTGACGGCTTGCGGATAGGCCGCAACACCTTGGGCGACAACGCCATGGTTTCCCGCGAACACAGCGACAACCACACGATCAGCCCGAGGCGGATAGTGGCCTTGCCAAGTGGCCATGTGTTCGGAAATCATTTCAAGCTGGCCCAAGGCACCGGGTGGCTTGGTCAATGTGGCTTCTCTGGCACGGGCCTTGGCCTTGGCTTCAGCATCTGGGCCGGGCATGGATTTCAGAAGATTGCGAATATCGTCAAATGGCAGCGCTGAAGACATAATACAGTTTTTTCCCATGGGCTTGAATCGGAATAGCTTTCGCGTCTAACACGTGGGCCACAGAAAGCGGCTAAATATTCGGTCATGAGCGACACATTTTCTCCAGAAGACGATAAAGCTGTGCGGCCGCGTCCGATCTCGGAGTTTCTGGTGGCTTTGCGGTTTTTGACGCGGCTGCCCATTCCGTTTGCACGCACCGTTGATCCCGTCCCCCTGGCCACAGCCATGCGCGCCTTTGCATTGGCTGGTGCGGTGATCGGCGGGGCCATTGGTTTGGTTTTGGAATTGGGCCATCATTTGCATCTTCCGGATTTGATGGCGGCAGGTTTGGCCTTGGCATTCGGCTTGTTCACTACCGGCGCTTTGCATGAAGATGGGCTGGCCGACACTGCTGATGGCTTGTTTGGAGGCCAGACCCGCGAGCACCGCCTTGAGATCATGCGCGACAGTCGCATTGGTAGCTATGGCGCAAGTGCATTGGCGCTGGCCTTCATGATGAAAGCCGGGGCCTATGAAGCGCTTTTGGCCTTGCCCTTCTGGCAAGTGATTTTGATTTTGGCAGCAACAGGCGCTTTTTCGCGGACCATGGTTGTGGATATGATGTGGGCCACGCGCCCTGCCCGCAGCGATGGGCTTTCGGCAAGTGTCGGACGGCCCAGCCGCAGCACGGGATTGGTTTCCATTTTATTGGGCGGCGCCCTGGCCGTTGTGGCGGGCTGGTCCATTGGCCCGCTGTCCGGCTTTGTTGCTATGGCGGTTGGCGTGATGATCACAGGCCTGATGCGCCGCTTGGCGTCGCGGCTCGTGGGCGGGCAGACGGGCGATATTTGTGGGGCCGTACAAGTGCTGGTGGAAATCGGAATGCTTGCCAGTTATCTGGCAAGCATTGGTTAACCCTGCTCACTGGAAATTTCTCCGCGTCAATACTTTGTGGTTTTTGCTCGGTTAACTTGCTCGCTGAGCGCCGCTGCTTGCGATCTTATGGCCTGCGGCCCGTGTGTGGAGTTTCGATGCGTACAAATTATCCAATGCCCAGTGTGGCGCTTGCAATCTTATTGACGCTGGGCGCTGGCCTGCCCGGCTTGCGGCCTGCAACAGAGCATCCGCCCGCGCTCTCACTGATGGCGATGACGGAAATCAAAGGCGGGCAGAACGGCCACTATTTTATCGCTGCGGCGATTAACACACATGCAATCAGCGCATTGCTCGACACAGGTGCCAGCACCGTCGCGCTTTCCTACGAAGATGCCGAAACTGTTGGCCTTCATCCACATAGCCTGACGTATGATGTTGGTGTTTCCACGGCCAATGGTCTGCTGAAGGCGGCGCGGGTGAAGCTTGAGCGGGTCGAAGTTGACAATGTGCGGGTGGATAATGTTGACGCGTTGGTTTTGCCTGAAGGAGCCCTTAAAGGCACATTGCTGGGCATGAGCTTTCTCTCCAAACTTTCCAGCTTCAAATCCGAAAATGGCACTTTGACCTTGAAGAACTGACGGTTCTTTTGATAATGCGTCGCTGCCGGAGGGCAAAACCTCCGGCCTTTTGTTTGAATAGGCCCATGGATTTTGATTCACTGCCAGATATCGAAACGCCCTGTGTGAAAGTATGCGTGGTCGATCCGGAAACGCAGCTTTGCATCGGCTGCGGGCGCACGCGCGGTGAAATCGCAGGCTGGCTGGGCATGGCTGCGCAAGAGCGGCATCTAATCGTCGAATCCCTGCCCGAACGGTTGACGACATTGACGCTGCGAAAATCCCGCCGCGGTGGAAGGGCGGGAAGGGTTGCGCGCGAAGGCGCAGTTTAATCAGGCTGCGATTTTTGCGGCTTGTTCGTCGACCACTTGCAACGCGCGCAAGATCACTTCTGGTCCAGCGCCCGGCTTGTGTGAGTCAATCGTCAAGACCTGCCGCCACAACCTGCCGCCCGCTTGGGCATGATAAAGGCCCAGCATGTGGCGCGTGATGTGATGCAGGGGTGCACCCGATGCACAATGCTTTTCTACATAGGGCAACATGGCAAGAGCAGCTTCGCGGCGCGTGGAAACGGGAGCATCCACGCCTGCGAAAGTGGGATCAACATCTATTAAAATCCAAGGATTGTGATAAGCAGCGCGGCCCAGCATCATTCCATCCAGCTGTTCGAGATAAGGCAGTCCGGACCGCAGCGTTTCCAAGCCGCCGTTAAGACTGATATGGAGTAATGGATTGGCAGCTTTCAAGCGCAGCACGCGATCATATTTCAATGGCGGCACTTCGCGGTTTTCTTTCGGCGAAAGGCCATGCAGCCAGGCTTTGCGGGCGTGGATGATGAATGTCTTGCAGCCCGCAGCGGCGACTGCACCCACAAAAGCATCGAGCGCCGCTTCCTCATCTTGATCGTCAATGCCAATGCGGCATTTGATGGTGACGGGAATTTTCACGGCAGTTTGCATGGCGCTAAAACAATCCGCCACCAGCTTTGGTTCGGCCATCAGGCAGGCCCCAAAATGCCCGCCCTGAACGCGATCTGACGGGCAGCCGACGTTGAGGTTGATCTCGTCATAACCAAAAGTCTCGCCAATGCGCGACGCCTGGGCCAAATGCAATGGATTGCTGCCGCCCAGTTGCAGAGCTACGGGATGTTCAGCGGCATCAAAGCCCAAGAGTTTTTCGCGGTTGCCATGGATTATAGCTTGGGCCGTCACCATCTCCGTATAGAGCACCGCAGAACGTGTCAGTGCCCGGTGGAAGACGCGGCAATGCCGATCGGTCCAATCCATCATGGGCGCAACGGCGAAAACTTTCCCGCGCGCCACAGGCGGTGGCGTGTTGTTGGTCATAGGGCGGGTTTAGCGCGAAGTGGTGCGCAAGCTCAATTGGAAAAGGCGTGAAAACCAGTGAACATCAACACATGCGATCGGCATTGTTTCGGCCTCGCAAAGCCCGGCGTCATGGGCACATTAGTTACTGTCCCTGAAGCTTGGCTCGCCACAAGTGGTGCTTGCTGTCTTCTTCATAGCCCAGCTTATCAAAGCTGGCGACTTCGAGCATTTGCCCCCAGGGTGACTCAAAATAGACCCAGCTAAAACCAGCCAACGGCCCCTCCTCTACCGTATTGGGGCCTTCGAGCAATGCAATGCCTTGCGCCTCGAGCCGCTTTGCGGAGGCAAAAACGTCTTCCACTTCAAAGCAAAGGTGAACGCCGCCGACTTCGGACACGCGCTTAGGTCGTGCTTTGCTGTCTTCTCCGCTATATTCGAAGAGTTCAACACTGGTGCCATTGCCACAGCGCAGGAACACAAGGTCACGGATGCGGGAGTGAGGAGCGGCGCCCAATTTCCGTTCCATGAAAGCATCGTCAACATTAAACGCGCCGGTGTGAAATACTTCTATGGCACCAAAAACAGCTTTGAAAAAAGTGATACCCTCTTCAATATTCGGCACCGTGATGCCGATGTGATGCATGCCGTAAACATGTTCTGCCATTTCGTTCTCCCGCAGTTCAATTGAACCTATTCTGTCACCCAGAAACTGTCTAGTCTGGCCACATGACGGAATATGAACTTTTGCGCATCATCACGTTTTTAGAACGGATGCGCGCACCCTATGACAAGCTGCTAAAAGCAGCTGAGCCTGATCCCAATTGGAACATCATTCTTTACCTAATGAAGAGCCATTTGCGCGGTGACAATATCACCATGTCGTCTCTGGCCTCAGCGGCTGAAGTGCCCTTCGCCAGCGCCATGCGCCGCATTCACAAGCTGATAGAGAATGGTGATATTCAGCTTCGCAAACGTGGCACCACAGGAAAGTCGCATTATCTTGAGCCCAGCCGCAAATTGGCCATTGGCTTTACCGACTATGCGTCTAAGGTAAAAGGGCTGCTGGGAGACACCTTCGGCCTGAAAAGCGGCAGCGGAGATTCAGAAGACTATTATTTTGGTGGATCATATCTCGCGGGCCAAATCATTCCGCCGCTCGAGATTATGGATCGGGATAAAGAGGTGGGGCCGGATCTCCGCTTCCTTCTGCATGATGACAACTATTTTGCCAGCATGCGTAATATGTGGTCGGACTTTCGCAACAAACTGTCAGCACGGAAAAATTTCAATTTATTGAACCTGCCAGATTTACGCGAAGAAGTTTTCGAAAACGCGCGGCGGATTGAAAGCAAATATGATGTGATCGCCATCAACATGCCTTGGTTGGGTGAGAGCGTGGTTCACAATGTGGCCCAGCCCCTGACTGATTTTCTAAAGACCAGCAGCCTCAACCCACTTGATTTTCATCCCAATATTTGGGCTACGGGTAGTTGGAGCCACACACAATTTGGTGTGCCAATCTATTGCACCATTGAAGCGCTTTCTGTTCGCAAAGACTTGTTTGAACACCACGGATTACACCAACCAACTAGTTTTGAAAAAGTGATTGAAGCCGCAAAGCTGCTGCATGATCCAAGGCATGGCATGTATGGCATGGTATGGAATGCGGCCAAAGGCATGCCAGTTTCCCACTCCTTTATGTTTTTCCTGGGTTGTTGCGGCAGCCCGGTGATCAACATTCCAACACCGCGTATTCACTTGGACTACAGCAAGCTGAGTGGCGAAGCCATGCGCCCACGTATATTGAGTGAGTCAGGCAGGCATACCTTGAAATATATGCACGAGCTGCTGGCGGTGTCTCCGCCGGACATCCTCTCAATCGATTGGAACAAGGCGCTTGAATATTTCATGACCGGGCACGCGGCCATGACCTATTGTTGGACAATGCGTGCGGCACGATTTGAATATGATATTCATTCTGCAGTGAAACGGAAAGTCGCCTACTACCCCCATCCGCACGGACCGGGGGGCACAAGCGTTTCGCCGATTGGCGGCTTTTTGTTGGTGGTTCCTTCATCTCTCTCGCCGGCCCGCGCCAAACTGGCCTTTGATGCCATTTCCTGGATGGCATCGCCTTCGGCAATGAAGGAGCATGTGAAGAACGGCTTCCCGGTTGCGCCGCGCTTCAGCGTGAGTGCAGACCCCGAAGCTGCCGCGTCAACGCCGATTGTGAGTTTTGTTGATCGCCTTGCCAAGCAGAACAAAATCCAGAATTGGCAGCGGCCACCCGTGCGGGAGTATTATTTGATTGAGCAGATCTTGGGCGAGGAAATCTTTGCTGCCCTTAACGGCCAGTGCACGGATTCAGAAGCCCTGAGCCGCAGCCAAAACCGCATTGACGCCGCGATGCGTGAAGCGGGTTACTATTGATCAGGCGCTCGCGCGTTTGCGCACAGTGGAGTAAATCAGTGCTGCTGCAACGATCAACAGGCCTTGGAAAATGTATTGGTAGGTTTGTGTGAGGCCAAGAAAGGTGACCGCATTTAAAACTTCCGTGAGCAAAACTGCGCCCAAAACCGTACCAATGAACGTGCCACGGCCACCGCGCAAACTTGTTCCGCCGAGCACAACTGCAGTGATGCTTGAGAGTGTGTAATTCACGCCTTGGCGTGGATCACCCACACCGATTTGCGTCATCAGCATAATTGCGCCACATGCGGTAAGCAACGAACTCAAAATATAGCCCGCCACGAATGTGCCATCCGTCCACACACCAATCCGACGGGCAGATTCCTCATCAGAACCGGTTGCCCGCAATTGCCATCCGGGGCGCGATTGGCGAAGCAAATACTCACCAGCCAAAGCGAAACCCACCAACACCAGAAAGGCCACTGGGAAGGGGCCAACCTGATAAGTGACGATCTCAGTTACCTTGCCGTTGATATAGCCATCAGGCTGATCTCGCAGCAGGAAGCTCATGCCCTGCAGCGCCACATAGACGGCCAGTGTTGCCGCAATTGCGGTGAAGTTGGCAAAGCGGATAAGAGTGCCATTGATTGCACCCACGATAAAGGCGACCACAAACACCAGGACAAATCCCAGTGTGATTGTACCCATGGATTTATCATCGTTGATAAAGAACGAGGCAATCACCACGAGGAAGCCCACCAGCGGCCCTACCGATAAATCGATACCACCCATCAACAGCGCCACCGTCTGTCCCATGGCGATAAAGCCCAAAGCCGTAGCGAGCATAAGGATGTTATAAATATTGAAGGTAGTGAGGAAATTTGTATTTTGACTGAAAACAAAAAGCCCGAGCAAAATTATGACGAGGGCTAGCGGAACCGCTGGCGCATTGTCGGACTGCAAGAAGTGCCGCCAACCAGACTTGGCTTTCACGCCTTCATCTTTGGCGCTGACACCCGCATGACCGTGAGCGTTAACGGCGGCAGCAACGATTCGGGCTTCTTTCACATCTTCATGGGCCAGTGTTTCTACCACACGGCCGCGCGAGAGAACGATCACCTGGTCACACAGTCCTTCAAGTTCGGCGGCGTCCGATGAATTGACGATGACAGGCGTTCCGGCACTCGAGACTTCGCGCAAAATGCGATAGATTTCCGCACGAGCGCCAACGTCAACACCTTGTGTGGGTTCATCAGCAATGATGAGACGCGGATTTGAAAGCAATGCGCGGGTCATCACCACTTTTTGTTGATTGCCGCCGGAGAGCGACAAAATAGGCGCTTCCATGCCCGCTGTTTTCACTGCCAAGGAGGAGAAAGTTGCACCGACACCACTACGTTCTTTCTTTTGGCTCATGATACCGCTGGCCGCAAATTTATCCAGCGCAGCAAAGGAAGCGTTTTCGCGCACTGTGAGGCCCGACGCCAAGCCTTCGGCGTGGCGGTCTGAGGGCATGAAAGCTGCGTCTTGAAGCAGCTCTTTGGACTTGAGTGTGCGACCATCAAGACTAATCGTGCCGTTTGAAGATTGTAGGCCCGCGAGTGCGCGCATCAATTCTGACTGGCCATTTCCCGAAACACCAGCCACGCCAACGATCTGGCCGCGTGCCATATCAAAGGAAACATCACTAAAGCCTTTGCCCGAGAGAGAAACAACCGAGAGAACCTTCTCACGCGACGTGTGTTGGGATTTTGGCGGGAAGGCTGAGCCCAGAGTGCGGCCCACGATCATGGCAAGAATTTCTGCATCACTGAAATCTTTGACCAAGCCAGTGCCCCGCTTGCGCCCATCTCGCAGGACCGTTACGCGATGGGCGATCTGGCGAATCTCCGCCAAACGATGCGTAATATAAATCACCGAAGTACCAGATTTCACCACATCGCGAATGCGTCCGAACAACATATCCGTTGCATCTTGATCGAGCGAGGCAGTGGGCTCATCCAAAATCAAAACCTTGGGCCTAATGGCGAGAGCCTTTGCGATTTCAAGCAGGTGTTTTTGGGCGACGGTCAGCGCATCAGCGCGGGTGCGCAAGGGCAGATGCAAGCCTACAGCATCCAGCATCTTCTGCGCCACAGCCTCTGCTGATTGGCCCGCGAACAAAGCGGACGGCAATGCCACCCGCAAATTTTCCAGAACAGACAGGTCTTCAAGGATGGCCGGGTGTTGAAATGAAATGGCAATGCCCAAAGATGCTGCCGTTTCCGGAGTCATCTGTGCAATTCGCCGACTTTGAAAGGTAATCTCGCCCAATTCCGGATGAATGGTGCCGGAGATGACATTCATCAAAGTGGATTTGCCAGCTCCGTTTTCGCCCAATATTGCGTGAACTTCGCCGGCATAAAATTCGACGCTCGCATCACGAAGGGCAGGAACGCCGGAATAGAATTTGGAGATATTGGACAGCTGAATGGTGACGTCGCCTTTCACTGGCGCGTCTGTCTCAGTCGCACTTGCTTTAGCTTTCTTTGCTGCCACGATCTCCGTTCCGTCAATAGTTACGCCCCGAAGAGATTTCTCCCTTCGGGGCGTTGAAGGGTGCAGTTACTTCACAGCCTTCGCTTGATCATCAGCGCGGAGCTCTGACGACAGATAAATGGCACCTGGCAGATCCTTGCGGCATTTCACATTGCCTTTGGTTGAATCTTCGAACGCAGGTGCCTTGAAAATTTGCTCAGTTGGAGGTGTGCCACCTGTTGCCGCAGCAACAGCATGCATCACAGCCAAGCGAACGTTGTCGTTGCCAGTTGCTACAGTGAACAGTTTGAAGTCAGGATTGTCTTTGTTCACGTCAGTCCAGAAGCAGCCCAGTGAGTTGCCATCAGATGTTGCCAGAGCTGGGATCGATTTGCCCGACTTGCCGAAGAGCGGCAATGCGCCAACCAGTGATGGGCCGAAGTCTGAGATGATCACATCGATCTTGTCATTCTTGGCGATTTCAGCGGTCAGAACCTTTTGTGTCAAAGCTGGGTCCCAATTTGTCACGGCAAATGGATCTGGGTTTACAAACTTATATTCCGGGCCGAGAACCGATTTCAGGCCAGCAAGTTCATCCAGGCCTTGGCTGTTACCAGCTGGGCCTGAAAGGAACAGCATGTTGCCACCTTTTGGCAATACGCTCTTGATCCAATTGCCCCAGCTTGCGCCATCATCCTTAAAGGATGAGCCAATGAACTTGGTGTAGTTCTCGCCTTCCTTGCCACCCACATTCACACGATATGGCACGATCACCTTACCGGCTTTGAATACGGATGTGATGGCTGGAAGCATTGCAGGGCCGGCATCGCCGAACACAACGAGAGCGTCAACACCCTTGGCGGCCATGCCCTTAATGTCGGAGATGGATTTTTGGGTATCGCCGTTGCCGTCAGCATATTCGTAAGAGGTGATGCTTGGGCAGAGGGATGCGGTCTGTTTGCCGGAAGCCGTCGTCACTTGACGCCAGCTGTTGCCACCATAGCCATCGAGCAAGGCAATGGTTGCTTTCTTAGGGCCGCACCATGATGGAACATCAGCATGGGCGAGGTTGCTGGCGCCAAGCGCGAGAAGCGCCGTCGCGGCCAACAGTTTAAGAGACTTGAGTTTCATTGGTATCCTCCGTTTTTGTGTTTTTAGTTTGCTTCACCGCGTTCACGCTCCAACGGAGCGAGTAAACGCCTATTCCAAAACCCAAAGCCAAGGCCTGGATGATGGTTTGAGCCGAATAGGGCACGCCAACGGCGAGCGCGAATTGGCTCAATTGGTTGAGGAAGAAGGCCGCCAATACGGTGGAGATCGGATAGCCCCGACCACCGAGCAGCGAAGTTCCTCCCAGGACGACCACGGCAACTGAGGGCAGCAACAGGGTATCACCCTGAAAGGCCGTTGGTTCGCGCGTTATTCCCGAGATTAAAATGCCCGCCACGCAATAAAGCAGCTGGGCAAAAACATAGGCCATCATCTGGTGACGTTGCACTTGCAGGCCCACAGCCTGAGCAGCCAGAGGATTGGCACCAATGGCCTCAAACCGACGGCCGATGACGGTTTTTTTCAGCACGAAAGAAGCCAAAATCAGTGCGGCGGCGGCAAAATAGACCGCATTGGGAATGCCGAACTTTGTGCCACCCGCGATTTCGGCAAGCAGTGTTGTCGTGATCGAAGGCACACCGCCAGACACCGCAAACACCGCACCATAGAGCAAGGCGTTGATACCAATGGTGGAGATGATGGCGTTGAGTTTGAAGATGCTGACCAACGCACCATTGATGAAGCCAGCAACCAACGCAAAGCTCAGGGCAACCAACACAGCGGGCAACAGTTGAGCATTGTCCTGCTGCGGATAATGGGTTGAGACCACAACCGCGAGAGACACTGCACCCGGCAACGAGAGATCAAAGCCACCTTGTTGCACCACCAGCAGCTGGCCCAATCCCACAATCGCAATCACCGCCGCGAATGGCAAGCTGCCCGCCAGAGCGCCCAGCGACACACTTGAAGGCGCAAAAATCCGGCAGACAATGATGAGTACAACTGTGGACAGCAACACAGTCACAAAACTTCTCGCCAACGGCAGCATCGAAACGCTCCGCAAGCCTGAGAAAGATGTGATGGTGGCGGGTTGGCTCATCTCACATCATCTCACGGCAAAATCTTGGCTGCGCGGAATTTGTCCCAAGCATCCGTGAAAGAAAGCACCGAATTTTGATAAGCGGTAAAGCCCAAATCGCGACTCTTGGTCATGTCGTTGAAGTTTTCTATCACGCGGCCCAAATCAGCATCGCTGTGCCACCATGAGGCCACGGTCTGGAGTGAATTTTTCTTCAGTCCATGCTTGGCGACGATCTTGTCCCACACAGCCTCCATGCCAGCCATTTGTTTTTCCAAGGGTTGGGCATGACCAAGATAGGGGGCCGCAGGAACACCCCAATATTCCGCCAGCTTTGGCCAGAGCCAGCTCCAACGGAACACTTCGCCATTGGCAATGTTGAATGCTTGATTGCGTGTGGCTTTTGCTTTGGCGGCCCAAAGCAATTGCATGGAAATAATACGGCCGTCAGTGATGTCAACACAGGCTTCGTATTGTTGGGGAGAGCCGGGGAACACGAAGGGTTTGCCGGTTTCTTTGCAGATCGCTGCATAAGCACCAAGTGTTGCCGCCATATTCATCTGGTTACCAACAGCATAGCCAATCAGCGTGTGGGGGCGATGCACTGACCATGAGAAGCCCTGCTTTTCAGCAGCAGCAAACAACTCGTCCTCCTGATCATAGTAGAAATTCTGATATGGCAAGCGCGGCATCTCCTCACGAAAAGGCGTCACCATCTTGGTTTTGGCATAGGCCTCGAAGGGCCCCATGTAGTGTTTTGCGCCCGTCACCAAAGCGGCGTGCTTGATCTTCTTGCCATCCATGGCACCCAGCAAATTTCGCACCATGCCAGCATTCACGCGGCAATTTTCAGATTCAGTGGCTTGGCGAAGCCACGTGGTGATAAATACATCGGTGGGCTTCACGCGCTTTAAAGCCACTTTGGTGGCTTCATCATCGGTTAGATCAACTGCGATATGTTTCACACCCTTGGGCAAGTCATGCTTATGGCGCGAGATTCCTGTCACAGCCCAGCCATTGCCGATCAAGTGTTCAGCCAGATGGCGGCCAATAATTCCGGAAACACCGGCGATGAGAGCGTGGCGTTCCATTAGTTCAATCCTTTGGTTGAGAGTGTCACTTTGATGCAGGCTTGGGCATCTTGGCCCAGTTCAAAAGCCTTCTTGGCATCCAGCAAGCTGAAATGATGGGTTTGGATGGGCGAGAGATCGATGCCCGTGCGCTCCAAGAATTTGATCGCAGCAGGCCACACACCGGGGGAACCGATGCACCCGCGCACGGTGAGGTTCTTGAGTTGCAGCAATCCGAGCGTGGACGTGACCTTGCGACCAATGTTCAGGCCTACCATGGACACTCGGCCGTTTTCTTGGGCATACTCCAACACGTTCGCGACTGAAGCATCATGGCCCGAGGCTTCCACAACCAGTTCTGCACCTTTGCCGCCAGTCAATTCCTTTATGCGCTCAATCGGATTGTCATTGGCGTCCACGGCTTCTGCCGCACCCAACTTCAAAGCAATGTCACGGCGGCGCTTGATTGGATCAACTACGATCACGCGAGCACCCATGCCGATGGCTGAAGCAGCAGTTACGAGGCCAATGGTGCCCCCGCCAGAAACCACAACTGTCTCCGATGCATTGGTGCCGCCAGAACGCAGCACGGCATAAAAGCCACATGTGAAAGGCTCAATCAATGCGCCACGGTTGTCATCCACACCATCAGGCAGCTTATGAAGCCAATCAGGATTCACGTTAAAATATTCGCGATCTGCGCCATTCATCGAAAAGCCAAAGTGATGCAAGCGCTCTGGTGTTCTCACCACGCATTCGCCAACAACGCGGTCACCCCTTTTAAAGTTCTTGACGTTCTTGCCGACTTCAACAATCTCGCCACACCATTCATGGCCAGGCGTGACAGGATAAGAAATCGGAATGATGTACCGGCCTGCCAACAGTTCATAGTCTGAATGGCAAATGCCAATGGTGCTGGTCTTGATCAGCACTTCGCTTTCGGTGATCGAAGGCACAGGCATATCCATAATGATGGGATTGTCTGGGGTTTCAAAAACGAGGGCTTTCATGTGGCTGCTCCTAAACTTTCACAACAGCGCCATTTTTCGCGGCTGACTTGATGATGGCTTCAAGAATGGAAATGTTGTTGATGAGATCTTTCCCGGTGATTGGGTAAGCTGCTTGTTTGCGAATAGCGCGGGCAAAGGCCACAAGATTGTCTTTCACGGGCTCAGCAGGTGGCAGATCGACAACCGTGATTGGCCCGCCGGCCATGGCAGAGGTGACCACCCAACCATCGGGTGCTTCCACATGGGCCTTGTCGCGAATTTCAATCCAGCCCTTGGAACCAAACACAGCAAAGCGCGAGATGAAAGGCATGGCGAGGGAAGCTGAAACATATGCGGTGCCGCCACCTTTGAAGCGGATATGCACACTCATCGTGTCGCCTTGCGGGATATTGGATGAGAGTTTTTCGCACGACACACGCAAATCTCGCGCAGGACCCAAGAGGGCTGCGGCCAAATCGGTGAGATGTATGCCCGTGGCCGTCATGCCGCCGACGGGCGCTTCTTTCTTGTTCAAGCGCCAGTTCGATTTATCCAGCGTGGTGAACTTGTCGTGGCTGAAATTGCCTTCGACTTGTTGAATGCGACCTAGCTCGCCACCGTGCGCCATTTCTAACATTTTAGCTACGGGCGGGTCCCAGCGGCGCTCATGGCCCATGCCCAGAACCAGCTTGTTTTTCTTGCAAGCATTGACGGCGGCTTCCGCGCCTTTCTTTGTTAGGGCCAAAGGTTTCTCGCAGAAAATATGCTTCTTTGCAGCTACTGCGGCCTTGATTTGCGCGGCGTGTAGAGAATGGGGCGTGGCAAGAATTACAGCCTCAACGCCGGGATGTTTCAGCGCATCATTGAAATCTGCGTAGTGCTTGAAGCCATTGGCGGCAGAGAATTCTGCTCCAGCAGGGTTCGGTTCGGCGGCGCAGACGATCTCAATGTCCGTGCTCGCTTTTTTCAAAACGGCAGTCATTTTCTTGCCCCACCAACCGAGGCCGATCATCGCGACTTTTACCGGCGTGCTCATTACACTGTCACCAGAATTTTCATGTGATTGACGGATTTATCAAGCAGCGCATCAAAGCCTTGCTTCACAACATTGTCCGCATTGATGTTCGCGGTAACAATTTTCTCGATTGGAAAACTTCCGGCTTCAACCATACGGATAATGCGTGACCAGCATTGCACGGGGTAACACCAGGTGGCTTCGAGCGTGATGTCTTTCAGCGCCCACAACATGGCATCAATGCTGGCGGGCTTCATGTGCAAACCAGTTTGCACAACCTTGCCTTGACGGCGCACTGACGCCACGCAGGTGTTGAGGCTGGCCTCAAGACCCACGCATTCAATCGCCACATCCACCCCCACACCCTCTTCGGTCATGTCATGGATTTTTTCGGCCACGTTTTCTTTGGTAGGGTCAATGATGATAGCGCTGGGCACCAATTCCTTCGCCATCTTTCGGCGGAAGGGGTTGGGTTCCGATACAAAAATTTGCCCCGCACCGGCGGCCTTCACTGCCAGCAAAGTCAGTGCACCAATCGGGCCAACGCCTGAGACCAAAACCGTAGAGCCTGATTGCACACCGCCACGATCCACGGCATAAACAGCCACAGCGGCTGGTTCAATCATGGCACCCTGAATATCAGTTACACCTTTGGGCAAGACCGCCAGGTTGTAATCGTTCACAACGGCCAATTCGCCCATGCCGCCCCAAGCCCATGAAAGACCAACGCAACCCATCTTTTCGCTCAGATGATAAAGCCCACGGCGACCATAGTAGTCATCGCGGGGCGAAATCAGCGGCTGAATGGAAACGCGGTCTCCCACTTTGACATTGGAAACGGAAGAACCCGTGTCAGCTACGATGGCACTGAACTCATGGCCCAGAATTTGTGGGTTGGTCACACCTGTATAAACATGAGGAGTGACGGGTGTTACAATCGGTCCCGCGATATATTCATGCAAATCCGTGCCACAAATCCCTGTCACTAGCGGCTTGATTAAAACGTCATTGGTGCCAAGCTTCTTGGAGGGGGCGGGCACGTCTTCTACCCGAATGTCCTTGGCTGCGTGGAAACGCACAGCTTTCATGGTCGATCCTCCCAGATCAGAATTTCTTATTTCGCAATATCCTAGCCAAACCGCTGGCGATGAAATTAGCAAAAATTATCACTTTGATAATTTTTACAAAAACGCGCGCGGGTTTTTTTGGCACAGTGGCAAAAAATAAGACGATAGGGAGAAGCGTTTGCAGCACTTCAATAGCTTGGCTTGAGCTTCGCTCTCGCATCATGCTGTCGAACTGCTCCAATCACAATCGGTTTAAAAATGGCAAAGACAGCGGACATCAAAAATGACGATATTGCCAGCGAGACACGCCTTGAGCTGTGGCGCAAGCAGGTGGAAATTCGCGACACTGAAAAACGTGCCTATGACCTGTTTTTACAAAACTTGATCAAAGGCACGAGCCATCTGTCGCTAGGCCAAGAGGCGATTGCGGCAGGTTTTGGCGTCGCCATGCAAAAAGGTGACAAATCTTTCTGCACCTATCGCGGCCACGCCCATACGTTGGCCCGTGGTGTGCCGATGGAAGCGATGCTCGGCGAATTGATGCTGCGCGACATTGGCTTGATGCGCGGCAAGGGTGGTTCCATGCATTTGACCTCGGTGGAACATGGGGTGATGGGATCTTACGCCATCATCGGCGCACATCTCCCCATCGCTTGCGGCTCCGCTTGGCGTGCCCAATATCTGGGTGAAAAGGATGTCTCCGTCTGCTTCTTTGGTGATGGCACGACAAATATCGGTGCATTCCATGAAGCCTTGAATTTCGCAGTCATCTGGAAATTGCCGGTGGTGTTTGTTTGCGAAAATAATCTTTACATGGAATATACTCTGAACGCCGATGTGACCGCCGTGCCCAGCCCCGCTGGTGATCGTGCGTCTGCCTACGGCCTCCCCAAGATTGTCATCGATGGCAATGATGCGGACGTCGTGTACCGCGCCGCTCATGCAGCAATCGAAAATGCGCGCAATGGTGAAGGGCCGTCATTGATTGAGTGCCTGACTTACCGCCACTCGGGCCATTCGCGTGCCGACCCCGGAAAATATCGTCCACCAGGCGAATTGGAAAAGTGGATGGAGCGCGACCCCATTAAAATTTATAGGCAGCGGATGAATGATTTTGGCTTCAGTGAGGCGCAGATCGAAGCCATTGAGGCGGAAAGCAAGCGCAAAGTTGATCATGCCACAGAGCTCTGCAAAGCCTCACCGGCGGCGCCATTAGAGCTTCTCACTGCCGACGTTTATGCTGACGGAGGCTGGGCATGGCGGAACTGAGCTACCGCGATGCCGTGATCCGCGGCATCAGCCAAGAGATGGAGCGCGACAAGAATGTCGTGTTTCTGGGTGAGGATATCGCAAAGGCTGGCGGCGTGTTCAAAGCCACTGTGGGCCTTTACGAAAAGTTCGGCCCTCTACGCGTGCGCGACACGCCAATTTCTGAACAAGCAATTCTCGGTGCGGCCATGGGTGCAGCGATGACCGGCCTGCGCCCCATTGCCGAAATCATGTTCTCGGACTTCATCGCGGTGTGTTTTGACTACATCGCCAACGAAATGCCGAAGATTGCCTACATGACCAACGGTCAGATCAAATGCCCATTGGTCATTCGCACCGGCAATGGTGCTGGTGTGCGCTTCGGTGCGCAGCATTCACAATCGGTTGAAAACTGGACGATGATGATCCCCGGTCTGAAGGTCGTAGCTCCCTCTTCACCCGTGGACGTTGTCGGGTTGATGGCTGCCGCAGTGCGAGATGGCAATCCAGTGATCTTCCATGAGCACAAAGCGCTCTATGCCACCAAAGGTGAAGTGCCTGATGGCGGAATCCTTGACATGCTGGGAACAGCAAAGATTTTGCGCAAAGGCAAAGATTGCACCGTTCTGGCTCTGGCCTTGATGGTGCACCGGGCCATGGAAGCGGCTGAGATTTTGGCGCGTGACCACGGTATTGATGCTGAAGTTGTAGACGTCCGCTCTCTCGTTCCGCTGGATACGCAAACTATTTTGGGTTCTGTAGCCAAGACTGGTCGCTTGTTCACAGTTGAAGAAAACCCCCGCCTTCTGGGTTGGGGGGCCGAGATCGCTTCGATCGTGGCCGACGAGGGCTTTTGGAATCTGAACGGCCCCATCGTGCGCATCACCACACCGCACATCCCACTGCCTGCTGCGGATCATTTGGAAGATTTGGCTCTGCCTAATGCTACTCGCATCGTCGATAAAATTGTTCGCGTGATGAACGGTTAAGCTATGGCTAATACAATCATCATGCCTCAACTGGGCGAAACGGTGGCTGAAGGCAAAATTCTCGCCTGGTTCAAGTCTGTGGGCGATGAGGTTAAAATTGGTGATCGACTGTTCGAAGTTGAAACCGATAAGGTGACCGTTGAAGTTGAGGCTGTCGTCGCGGGCAAATTGACGTCAATCAACACATCTGCCGGTGCCACGGCAAAGGTTGGCGCAACAGTCGCAGTTCTGGGTGGCGAAGCGCTACCGGCCATGATCTCCCCTGCAAGCCATGTTGCTTCCCCTGCCGCTCCAAAGAGTCTCTCGCCTTTTGAGGAAGTGAAAACGCCAACAGTCAACTATGGCAATGCCACGGGACCGGACGGCATTCGGTTCACGCCCCTGGCACGGCGGCAAATTGCCCAGCGCGGCATCAACATCAATGACTTGTCACGCGATGCTGCATCCAAAGGGCTGCGCAAGATTGAGGAGAAAGATGTTCTGGCTTTC
>Ga0209583_10000056_pt1 | contig 34920 bp, 35 predicted proteins | sample Str014_FD_187201 | JGI IMG/M metagenome (GOLD analysis project Ga0209583, IMG submission 187201) | Freshwater sediment microbial communities in response to fracking from Pennsylvania, USA - Straight Creek_MetaG_SC_2014 (SPAdes) (version 2) | ecosystem: Environmental > Aquatic > Freshwater >... | reverse complement strand
GCAGCAGCGTCTTGCCGAAGCCCTTGGTGCCGGTCACGATGAACTTGTCGTCGCGCTCGGGGGCGAGAAAGCCGTCGATCTCGGGCGTGCGGTGCAGCAACGACTCGTCGAAGTCTTCTGCGACGCGAATGTCGTCGGCGTCAACCGTCCACGCGCGCATCGGCTCTCTCCCCTGGCTTTCTCACAGCCGTCGAGGATAGCCGCAGCGGGCCGCGAGGGTCCAGACCGTAGACTGGCCACCTCTCCTGCGTTCGAAGGAAGGCCCGATGAAGATTCTCGTGACCGGCAGCGCCGGCCACCTCGGCGAAGCGCTGATGCGCGGGCTGCTTGATACGGCCCACGAGGCCGTCGGCATCGACATTCTCGCGTCGCCGTTCACTGCCCATGTCGGCTCGATCGCCGACCGCGCGTTCGTCGCCCGCGCGATGCGCGGGGTGGATGCGGTGCTGCACGTGGCCACGCTGCACAAGCCGCATGTGGCGACCCACACGAAGCAGGCCTTCGTCGACACCAACGTCACCGGCACGCTGAACCTGCTCGAAGAAGCCGCGGCGGCGCAGGTCGGTGCCTTCGTGTTCACCAGCACGACCAGCAGCTTCGGCGACGCGATGGCGCCACCGCCGGGCGCGCCAGCGGTGTGGGTCGACGAGGAACTGAAGCCGATCCCCAAGAACATCTACGGCGCGACCAAGCTCGCCGCCGAAGACCTGTGCGGCCTGTTCCACCGCGAGCACGGCCTGCCGTGCATCGTGCTGCGCACCTCGCGCTTCTTTCCCGAGCGCGATGACGTCAAGGCGGCGCGTGAGCGCTACGCACCCGCCAACGCGCAAGTCAACGAGTTGCTGAACCGGCGCGTCGACATCGCTGACGTGTTCAGCGCGCAGCTCTGCGCGATCGAGCGCGCGGCGCAGGTCGGCTTCGGGCGCTACATCGTCAGCGCCACCTCGCCGTTCACGCGCGACGAGCTGCAGGCATTACGCGACGACCTGCCCGCCGTCGTCGCGCGCCACGTGCCGCAGTACGCGGCCGAGTACGCGAGGCGCGGCTGGGCGATGGCGCCGGGCATCGACCGGGTCTACGTGAACTCGAAGGCGCGCGACGAACTCGGCTGGCGGCCGCGGCACGATTTCGCGTCGGCGATCGAAGCGCTGTGCGCCGGCGCCGATCACCAGAGCGCGCTGGCGCGGCAGGTCGGCGTGAAGGGCTATCACGCGACGACCTTCTCCGAGGGGCCGTACCCGGTCGCGTAGATGAACGCCTCGTTCCACAGCCGCCCGCCGATCGCGCCGCTCGATCGCTTCATAGAGCACGTATGGACGAGCCAGCGCGCGGCCGGCCTGGCGCATGCGCGCGAGTGGGGCTTGCCGACCGGCTGCGCCGACCTGGTGATCCCGCTCGACGGGCGGCGCCTGTGGCGCTTCGACCGGGCCGAAGACGCACTCGGTCGCAGCTTCGGCGGCGGCGTGCTGCAGGGCGCGCAGCAGCGGGCCGCGCTGCGCGACACCTCGGGCGCTTCATTGGTCGTCGGCGTGCATTTCAAACCGGCCGGACTCGCGGCGTTCTGGCGAGAATCCGCGCACGCGTTCGCCGGGCTGACGCTCTCGCTCGACGACCTCTGGCCGCGCTTCACGGACGACCTGCGCGAGCAGATCGGCGCCCTCGCTCCGCCCGAACAGCGCCTGCGCCAGCTTGAGCGCGCGCTGCTGCGGCGCCTACGCGCTGACGCCGAGCCCGATCCGCTGACCCGCTGGGCGACGCCGCAGTTGGCTGCCGGTGCGCCGATCGGCGCGGTGCAGCGCGCCAGCGGCCTCGCCGCCGCGACCTTCATCGCCCGCTACCGCGCGGCCTGCGGGCTCACCCCGAAGCGCCACGCCGCGGTGATGCGCTTCCAGGCGCTGCTGCGGGCCGTGCCGTCGCACGCCTCGTGGGCGGCGCTCGCGGCCGATGCGGGCTACGCCGACCAGGCCCACATGTCGCGCCAGTTCGCCGAGTTCGCCGGGATGACGCCCGGCCATTACCGCCGCCACGCGACCGCGTTCACCACGCACGTGGCGTCGGATTGAAAATTTGTTCAAGACCGCATCGAGCCCGCACGCCTAAGCTTCACCTACATCCCAAAGGAGTTGCGATGACCATCCACGAAGCGTTTCCGTATCTGCGTGTCGAAGGCGCCGCCAAGGCGATCGATTTCTACACCCGCGCGTTCGGCGCGGTCGAGCAGTTCCGGCTGACCGAGCCCTCCGGCCGCATCGGCCACGCGCAGCTGACGCTGGGGCCGATCACGCTGATGCTGAGCGAGGCGTATCCGGAATTCGACCTGCTCGCGCCAACCTCGGGCAAGGTGCTCGGTGCATCGATCCATCTGCATGTCGACGATTGCGATGCCCTCGCCGCGCATGCCGTCGAATGCGGCGCCACGCTGGAGACGCCGCCCGCCGACCAGTTCTACGGCGAGCGTTCATGCGGCGTGCGCGATCCGTTCGGCCACCGCTGGCTGATCGGCCACGAGATCGAGAAGGTCGCAGTCGAAGAGATGCAGCGGCGCTATGACGAGATGATGGCCAAGGGCGGCTGGTAGCGCCCGCGGGGCCAGCGCCGCGCCGGGGGCTCCATTCAGGCCTTGATGCGCCAGCCCGTTTTCAGGATCCAGGTCGCGATGAACAGCGCGACGAAGAAAAACACCAGCGTCACCGAGAAGCTGACGCCGACGTGCAGTTCCGAGGTGCCGAAGAAGCTCCAGCGAAAGCCGCTGATCAGGTAGACCGACGGGTTCAGCATCGACAGCTTCTGCCAGATCGGCGGCAGCATCTTGATCGAGTAGAACGGGCCGCCGAGAAAGGTCAGCGGCATCACGATCAGCATCGGGATCAGCTGCAGCTTCTCGAAGCCGTCGGCCCAGATGCCGATGATGAAACCGAACAGGCTGAACGTGACCGCGGTCAGCACCAGGAACAGGAACATCCACACCGGGTGGTCGATGTGGATCGGCACGAATACCGCCGCGGTCGCGAGGATGATCAGGCCGATCACGACCGACTTGGTCGCCGCCGCACCCACGTAGCTCAGCACGATCTCCACGTGCGAGATCGGCGCCGAGAGCAGTTCGTAGATCGTGCCGGTGAACTTCGGGAAGTAGATGCCGAACGACGCGTTCGAGATGCTCTGCGTCAGCACCGACAGCATGATCAGGCCCGGCACGATGAACGCACCGTAACTCACGCCGTCGACCTGCGCGATGCGCGAGCCGATCGCCGAGCCGAACACGACGAAGTACAGCGCGGTCGAGAGCACCGGCGAGATGATGCTTTGCGTGATGGTGCGCCAGGTGCGCGCCATCTCGAAACGGTAGATCGCCTTGATCGCGTGCCAGTTCATGAGCGCTTCTCCTCGACCAGGCTCACGAAGATGTCTTCGAGCGAACTCTGGGTCGTCTGCAGGTCTTTCAGCTTGATGCCGGCAGCGCTCAGGTCGTCGAGCAATGCAGCGACCGCGCCTTGCGAGGCGCGCGGGTCGTAGGCGTAGGCGAGTTCGCTGCCGTCGGCGCTGAGCACCAGCGCGTGGCTCGCCAGGCTGGCCGGCAGCTGCGCGAGCGGCGCCTGCAACTGCACGGTCAGCTGCTTCTTGCCGAGCTTCTTCATCAGCGCGACCTTGTCCTCGACCAGGATGATCTTGCCGTGGCTGATCACGCCGACGCGATCGGCCATGTCCTCGGCCTCTTCGATGTAGTGCGTGGTCAGCACGATGGTCACGCCCGATTCGCGCAGCTGGCGCACCATCGCCCACATGTCCTTGCGCAGGGCCACGTCGACGCCGGCGGTCGGCTCGTCGAGGAACAGCACGCGCGGCTCGTGCGACAGCGCCTTGGCGATCATCACGCGCCGCTTCATGCCGCCCGAGAGCTGCATGATCTTGCTGTCTTTCTTGTCCCACAGCGAGAGCGCGCGCAGCGTCTTCTCGATGTGCGCCGGGTCGGGTGCCTTGCCGAACAGCCCGCGGCTGAACGAGACGGTCGCCCAGACGGTCTCGAACGCGTCGGTCGTGAGCTCCTGCGGCACGAGGCCGATCATCGCGCGCACCTTGCGGTAGTCGGCGCCGATGTCGAGGCCGGCCACCTTCACGCTGCCCTGGTCGAGCTTGACGATGCCGCAGACCAGCCCGATCAGCGTGGTCTTGCCGGCGCCGTTCGGGCCGAGCAGCGCGAAGATCTCGCCCTGGCGAATCTCCAGGTCGATCTGCTCGAGCGCGCGAAAGCCCGTGGCGTAGGTCTTGGAGACGCCGGCGACGGAGATGATGGAGGTCATGCGGTGGGTGGCTTTCGGCGGGTCAACTCGCGACGTTAACCCAGTCTCGCCGGGCGTGTGTCGGGGCGCGGGCTCGATCAAGTCACCGGCGCCGGGTTGAACAGCACCAGCGCGTTGTGCAGCTTCCAGTGCTCGGCCCAGGTCTTCTTGCGGCCGCTGGCGACGTCGAGCATCAGGTGGAAGAGTTCCCAGCCCACCTCTTCGATCGTCGCGTCGCCGTCGGCGATGCGGCCGGCGTTCAGGTCCATCAGGTCGTGCCAGCGGCGCGCCAGATCACTGCGCGTCGCGACCTTGATCACCGGCACCTGGGCCAGGCCATAAGGCGTGCCGCGGCCCGTGGTGAACACGTGCAGGTTGATGCCGGCGGCGAGCTGCAGCGTGCCGCAGATGAAATCGCTCGCCGGCGTGGCGGCGTAGACCAGGCCGCTCGTGATGCCGCGGTCGCGCAGCTTCTCACCGGGTGACAGCACGCCGCCGATCGGCGCGCTGCCGCTCTTCACGATCGAGCCCATCGCCTTCTCGACGATGTTGGAGAGGCCGCCCTTCTTGTTGCCCGGCGTCGTGTTCGCGCTGCGGTCGACCCGGCCCTTGGCGAGGTAGGCGTCGTACCAGGCCATCTCGCGGATCATCGCGTCGGCGACATCGGGCGTGGCGGCGCGTGAGGTGAGCTGGTCGATGCCGTCTCGCACCTCGGTGGTCTCGCTGAACATCACGGTGGCACCGGCGCGCACCAGCAGGTCGGTGCAGAAGCCGACCGCCGGGTTCGCGGTGACACCGCTGAAGGCATCGCTGCCGCCGCACTGCACGCCGACGACGAGCGCACTCGCCGGGCAGCTCTCGCGGCGGCGCGCGTTCAGGCGCTCGAGGTGCAGCTCGGCGTTCGACATGATCGAATCGATCATCGACATGAAGCCGACGTGCGCGTCGTCCTGCAGGCACACGACGTCGAGCTTCGCTTCCTCGCTGTCGCCTACATCCGCCACGTTGCGTTCGTCGACGATCGCGAACGAACCCGGTGGAAGCAAGCGCTCCGGCTGCAGCTTCTCGCACCCCAGGCTCACCACCATGACCTCGCCGCCGAAGTTCGGGTTCAGCGAGATGTTGCGCAGCGTGCGGATCGGGATGATCGCGTCGGGCGCGTCGATCGCCACGCCGCAGCCGTAGGTGTGCTCCAGGCCGACCACGTCGTCGACGTTCGGGTACTTCGGCAGCAGCTCGGCCTTGATGCGCTTCACAGCGAAGTCGAGCACGCCGGCCACGCACTGCACGGTCGTGGTGATCGCGAGGATGTTGCGCGTGCCGACGGTGCCGTCGGCGTTGCGGTAGCCCTCGAAGCTGTGGCCGGCCAGCGGCGCGAGCGCGGGCGCTTTCACGGTCGCGATCGGCAAGCCCTCGAGCGAGCGCGCCTCGGGCATCTCGAGCAGGCGTTCGTGCACCCAGCTGCCCTTGGCGATCGCCCTGGCCGCGCGGCCGATGACGACGTTGTAGCGGCGCACTTCGTCGCCTTGTTCGAAATCGACGAGCGCGACCTTGTGGCCCTGCGGCACCTTGTCGACCAGCTCCAGGCCCGACGCGAACACCGTGCCCGCCGGCAGCCCGCCGTCGTTCGCGACGATCGCGACGTTGTCGAGCGCGTTCATCGTGATGAACAGCGGAGCGCGGGGGGTCCTGGCGGTGGCGACTTCGGTCATGGGCTGGCTTTCATGGCGGGCGATCCGATTTTCGATCACTTCGCGCCGAGTCGCAGGATCGGTGTCGGGTGGGCATCTTCACCGATTGACGTCCACGCGATTTCTCGCAATCGTCATACCTTTGACGCCCCATGCATCACCGGAGACATCGCATGCAACTCTCACGCCGCCGCTTCACCCTCACCGCGACGCTCGGCGCCGTCACGGGCAGTGTGTTCGCACAGGAAAAATGGCCGAGCAAGCCGATCACCTACATCGTGCCCTTCCCCGCCGGCGGCACCACCGACGTACTCGGCCGGCTGATCACGCAAAAGCTGGGCGCGATGCTCGGCACGACCATCGTCGTCGACAACCGCGGTGGCGCGGGCGGCAGCCTGGGTTCGGAGATCGCCGCGCGCGCCGCGCCCGACGGCTACACGCTGCTCGGCGGCACGATCAGCTCGCACGCGATCAACGTGAGCCTGTACCCGAAGCTCGGCTACGACCCGATCAAGTCGTTCGCGCCGATCGCGCTGATCGGCACCAACCCGGTCGTGCTGGTCGTGAACCAGGCGAGCCCGTACAAGACGCTGGCCGACGTGGTCGCCGCCGCGAAGGCGAAGAAGCCGCTGAACTCGGCCTCGGCCGGCAGCGGCACCTCGCAGCACCTCGCGCTGGAGCTGCTGAATGCGAAGGCGGGCATCGCCATCACGCACATCCCGTACAAGGGCAGCGGCCCGGCGATCCAGGACGTGATGGGCGGCCAGGTCGACATGATGTTCGACACCACCGTCGTCGCCGGCCCGCACGTCGCGAGCGGCAAGCTGCGCGCGCTCGCGGTGACCTCGGCGAAACGCCTGGCGTCGATGCCCAATGTGCCCACGGTGGCCGAGAGCGGCGTGCCCGGACTGGCCGACTACGAGGTGATCTCGTGGCAGGCCGTGTTCGCGCCGGCCGGCACGCCCAGGCCGATCATCGACACGCTGCACACCGACATCTCCAGGATCCTGAAGGAGCCCGACATCCAGGAGCGCATCGCCAAGCTCGGCATGCAGGGCGCCGACATGACCGTCGAGCAGTTCGCGGCCTTCCAGAAGGCCGAGGTCGCGAAGTGGGCGGCGGTGATCAAGTCCGCGAACATCAAGCTGGAGTGAACATGCGAAGCATCGGATTCATCGGCGCATCGGGATTGATGGGCCACGGCATGGCGAAGAACCTGCAATCGAAGGGCCACCCGCTCGTGCTGACCGTGCACCGCAACCGCGAACGCGTCGCCGACCTGCTCGCCGCGGGCGCGAGCGAAGCGGCCTCGCCCGCGGCGCTGGCGCAGGCTTGCGAGATCGTGTTCATCTGCGTGACCGGCTCGCCACAGGTCGAGGCGGCCGTGAGCGGCGCGAACGGGCTGTTGTCGGCCGGCAAGAAGGGGCTGACGATCGTCGACTGCTCGACGAGCGAGCCCGACTCGACGACGAAGCTGCGCGCGCTATGCGAGGCGGCCGGCGCGAGCTTCGTCGACGCCCCGCTGGCGCGCACGCCGGTCGAGGCCGAACTCGGCAAGCTGAACGTGATGGTGGGTGCGAGCGATGCGCACTTCGCGAAGCTGAAGCCGGTGATCGCGTGCTTCGCCGAGAACGTGATCCACGTCGGCGGACCCGGCGCCGGTCACACGATCAAGCTGCTGAACAACTTCATCGCGCAGGCGATCTGCACCGCCACCGCCGAGGCCTTCGCGACCGGCCAGCGCGCCGGCGTCGACCTGAAGAAGCTGGTCGAGCTGATCTCGGCCGGCGCCGTCAACTCCGGCCTCTTTCAAGCCATGGCGAAGACGCTCGACGGCGACATGAGCGGCCTGAAGTTCGAGCTCGACAACGCACGCAAAGACCTGCGCTACTACACCCACCTTGCCGAATCGCTGAACGTGCCGAGCATCGTCGGCGAGGCGGTGCACCAGTCGCTCGCGATTGCCAGTGCGCTCGGGTACGGCGGCAAGCACGTGCCCGCCTTGGTCGAGGCGCAGGAGCAGCTCACCGGCGCGAAGATCGTGCGCCGATGAAGAGCCGCTCCGCGAGCGGCGGGCTCGTCTACTCGACCGACGCGGGCCGCATGTGCCCGGCGTGCCGGCAGGCGATCGCGGCCTGCCTGTGCGGGCAGAAGGCGCCGCCGGCCGGCGACGGCATCGTGCGCGTATCGCGCGAGACCAAAGGCCGCGCCGGCAAGGGCGTGACGCTGGTCAAGGGCCTCGCGATCGATGCCGCAGCGCTCACCGCATTGGGCAAGCAGCTCAAGGCGGCCTGCGGTTCCGGGGGCACCGTGAAGGACGGCGTGATCGAGATCCAGGGCGATCACGTCGAGCGGGTGATGGCGCGGCTGGAGAGCGACGGGTGGCGCGTCAAACGGGCGGGCGGGTGATTCACGGCGCTCCTCATTCAGCGCCGTCCCACCGGAAACGCACGCGCCATCCACAAGTACAGCCCCGCGCCGACCAGCAGCGCGCTCGCTGCGATTTCAAGTGACAGCGTGAACCCCGCGCCCGCGCTCGTGCTGCGCTTCAGCAACAGCGCCACCAGCGGCGGGCCGACGATCTGGCCGATGCCGTACATCGCGGTCAGCAGCCCCATGAAGCTCGGCGCGAGCAGCGGCCGCAGGCGCCGCACCTCCTGCATCGCGAAGAAGGTGATCGCGGTGAACGGGAGGCCCAGCAGCAGGCTGCCGAGCGCGAAGCCGGCCAGGCTCGGGCGCCACACGCCGATGAAGATTCCGGTCGCCTGGACGAAGTAGCTGCCGGCGAGCAGCAGGCGCAGATCGCCGCTCACCTTGAGCCGCGTCGACAGCAGCGCACCCGCGATCACGCCCAGACCGAAGATCGGCCAGAACATGTCGAGCCAGGGCGAGCCGGGCAAGGCCTCGCGCGCGATCACCGGCAGGAACGTGGCGGTGACGATGTAGCCGAAGCCGGCGATGCCGTAGGCGAGCGTGAGGCAGCCGATCTCGGCGCGGCCGTGAGCGATGTCGGGCGCGGCATTGGCGGCAGCGGCCGCCCCCGGCGCGGGCTGCGGCCCTGCTGCGTCGGCGAGAAAGATGCGCCACACGGCAGCCGTCAGCACGAAGGCCAGCACGCCGAAGATCGCCCACGCGGTCGCGGCCGACCATTGCCACTGCACCATGCCGCTGGCCGCGATACCGCTGACGAAGATGCCCGCGCCCGGCCCGGTGAACATCGCGCCGCCGAGTGCGGCCGCATTGCGCCGCGCGAGTTGGGCCAGGCACCAGCCCGAGGTGTAGACGAACACGACCGCGCTCGCCACGCCCGCAGTGAAGCGCCACAACGGCCAGAGCCCCGGCAGTGGCAGCGCCATGCCGAGCGTCAGCACGCCGGTGGCGACCAGCCCGGCGCGCAGCAGCCACACGCCGTTGACCGCGGGCAGGCTCGGCACGCGCCGCCAGATCCACGGCTGGAAGGTGCACAGCAGTGCGCCGGCGAGGTAGCCGAGGTAGTTGGCACTGGCGAGCCAGCTCGCGGCGTGCAGGTCGATCACGCCGTCGTGCAGCATCATCGGCAGCAGCGGCGTGAACGCGAAGCGGCCGATGCCCATCGCGACCGCGAGCGAGACCGCGCCGGCCAGTGCGACGGCCCAGCGGCCCGGCTCCGCCGCCACGACGGCGGCCGTCACTTGCCCGCTACGGCACCGAGTGGTTTCACGTCGCCGCAATCGGCGCCGAGCCACTGGCCGGACATCTCCATCGACATCTGCCGCGCCTGGCCGTCGACCTGCGCGATCGTCGTCGACTTGCCGGTGTAGGCCTTGTCGTTCACGAAGCTCATCTGCCCCTCGCCGCTGACCTGCTGGGGTGTCGTGCACGCGAATTTGTAGCTCATCGAACTGCCGCTGCGTTTCACGTCGGTCTGCTTGCAGTCCCCGGGCATGCGCGCCTCCGGTGGCTTGGCGGCCTGCTCCTTGGTGAGACAGAACTTCATCGACGTGCTGTTTGCACCCATCGACATGCCGCGGCTCTTCATCATCGCTTCGACCTGCTTGCGCTTGTCGGGCGGCATCGCCGCGAGTTGCGCCTGCATCTGGGCCTGCGCCTTCTCCATCTCGCCGCCCTGCGAGCCCATCTTGAACGTGTGCTCCCACAGGCCGGGGAGCTGGTTCTGCGCCTTCGCACCGAAGGCCGCCAACACCAGCAACGCGGCCAACAGCCTGGATTTCGACTTCATCTCGTCGCCTCCTGATTCGGGGTTTTCGGGTCTGCCAGTTTACGGCGCAGGTCGATCACGACCGTATGGGCAGTCTTGTCCTGGATCGCCTGGCGGTTCGGGTCCCAGAGCACCTGGGCGAAGCCGAACATGCCGGTCGCCATGCCGGCCGCGTAGCCGCCGTAGCGCTTGAACGCGCGCATCGCGGTGATCGGCTTGCCGGTCAACTCGACCACGCGCAGCCCGAGCAGGCGCTTGCCTATCGTCTGCCCGTTCCACCAGACCGGCAGCACGGCGAAGTAGACGATCGCCCAGCCCAGACCGAGGCCGACCTCGTCGGCCCACGACAGGATGCGCTTGCCCAAGTTGAACGGCTTGGGCCTGCGCAGTTCGGCGAGCTGGTGTTCGAGCAGCGCGATGCGCGCGTCGGCGGCCTGCAGCGGGGTGGGGACGGGTGCAGGGGCCGCCGCGGTCTCGGCCACAGCGCCCGGCACCGACGAGGCCGACGGATCGGCAAGCTCCGCCTCGCGCACCTCCTGGGCGCGCTCGCGGGCATCGTCGGCCGCCTCGCGGGCGTCGGCGGCGGCCTCCTGCGCGTCGTTGCGCACCGGGCCGTTGATCCAGACCTGCTGCGCGCCGAAACCGATCAGGCCCGCCGCGACCGCCCACATCAGGTACTTGCGCTGAGGTCGCGCGCCGGCCAGCGGGTCACGCAGATGAACCAGCGCGATCAGCCCGAAGCCGGCGAGCAGCCAGACGTTGCCGTAGTTCGACAGCGCCGCGACGATCGACACGTCGATGCCGATCGCGAGCAGCCGGCGCAGCGGGCGCGCCAGCGGCATGCCGAGCAGTTCGGCGGCGACGTTCAGGTCGTCGGGTGTGACCCGGTCGCGGGGGTCGAGTTCGGCAGGCGGGTGACGAGGCGGCACGGCAGGTCGGGATCGCGGCGGTGCTGCAACTGTAGTTCGCACCGCTTCACGAGGAATGCGTCGATGCTGCAAATCTTGCCGAATGGGCTCGTCTGGACGCCGGAGATGTCGCAGGGCACTGCATCGTGTTCTGCCGCCACCTTCGGCCTCAAGAAGAGGCTCAGTGCTTCGCGACGGTGGCGCGGCCGGCGCGCTCCCATGCGTCGATGCCACCGACGAGAAACCGCGCGTTCACACCAAGCGCCTGCAGACGCATCGCGGTGACGCGACCGACCTCGTGACCGTAGACGCAATAGACCAGCACCGGGCGCTCGCTCGGCAGCTGCTGGGCCCAGGCGTTCACCGCGGCAGGGTCGTGCCATGCGGCGCCCGGCAACATGGTGGACGCAGCCTCGAATACCCCCGCGCGGCGCACGTCGAGCAGCAGCGCGCCGGCGATGTCGTGGGCGGCGAAACGCTGGCTGGCCGCGTGCACCGCGTGCTGGTAGTGCTCGTAGACGGGCAGCCAGTCGATGCCCGCGAAAAACTCGCCGGGCTCGATGGGCTGCGCGATCGTGAGGAGCGGGATCAACGTGGCGCCGTTCGCATCGGCATCGACCGCCCAAAGAATGCGCAAAGCGCCCGAGTGGGAATCGAATGCGAGGCGAATCTGGCCGGGCGCATCGCCGTGGTCGTTCGCGAGCGCGACGACGGCTTCGACGAAGTGTTCGACGCTGCCGAAGTTGCTCGTCAGCGCGAGCGCCATCGGCGGAGGAAGGGTGGCTGGCGAGGTCGTGGTCATGGAGAGTCCTCAACGAACGTGCGGCGAGACGAAAGTGACGAGCAGGCCGGCCGCCGCGCAGCCCGCCAGCATCGGCACGACGCCGACCTTGAAACGAAACAGCGCGATCGCGGCAATCGCCGTGATCAGCGCCGAGGCGACGCTGAACGGCCCGTGCAACCCTTGCGGCCAGAGCACCTGGTACGCGAAGAACAGCGCGAGGTTCAGGATCACGCCGACGACCGCCGCGGTGATCGCGGTCAGCGGCGCAGTGAACTTCAGCTTGCCGTGCGTCGACTCGACCACCGGGCCGCCCGCGAGGATGAACACGAACGACGGCAGGAAGGTGAAGAAAGTGACGACGCAAGCCGCGAGCGCCGCGCCGAGAAACATCGCGTCGGGCCCGAGCACCTGCCTGGCCCAGCCGCCGACGAAGCCGACGAACGCGACCACCATGATCAGCGGGCCCGGCGTGGTCTCGCCGAGCGCGAGGCCGTCCATCATTTGCGCGCCGCTCAGCCAGTGCTGGTGTTCGACGGCGCCCTGGTACACATAGGGCAGCACCGCGTAGGCGCCGCCGAAGGTCAGCAGCGCCGCCTTGGTGAAGAACCAACCCATCTGCGTCACCGTAGCGTCGAGACCGAGGCCGGCGATCAGCCCCCCCATCGCTGCGGCCCACAGCGCGAGGCCGATCGCGAGCACGCGTGCGAGTCGTGCCCGCGTGAAGCGGGCGTGCGGCGGCGTGGGCGTGTCGTCGTCGATCAGCGCGGGGCCGTACGAAGCGCGTGCGGCGCCGTGGCCGCCACCGGCCGCGAACACGGCCGGCGCATGGCGCCCGCCGACGAACCCGGCCGCGCCCGCCACGAGCACGATCAGCGGGAACGGCACATCGAAAGCGAAGATCGCGACGAAGGCCACGCCGGCGATCGCCCACAGCCAGCGGCTCTTCAGCGCCCGCGAGCCGATGCGGTGCGCGGCGTGCACGACCAGCGCCGCGACGGCCGGCTTGAGCCCGAAGAAGATCCCGGCGACGACCGGCACGTTGCCGTACGCGACATAGACCCACGACAGCCCGATCAACACACCCAGCGACGGCAGCACGAACAACGCCCCGGCGGCGATGCCGCCGCGCGTTCGGTGCATCAACCAGCCGATGTAGGTGGCGAGCTGCTGCGCCTCGGGGCCGGGCAGCACCATGCAGAAGTTCAAGGCATGCAGGAAGCGCCGCTCGCTGATCCAGCGGCGCCGCTCGACCAGTTCGGTGTGCATGATGGCGATCTGCCCGGCCGGCCCGCCGAAGCTGATGAAGCCGAGCTTGAGCCAGAACCAGAAGGCCTCGCCGAATGCGACCGGGCGGGGTGCATCGGCGGCCGCTGCGGCCTCGGCGTTCATGCCGGCGCCTCGCTCTCGAACGCGACGCGCAGGCCCTCGAAGACGCCGCTGGCGACGAGCATCAACTGGTCGTCGTCGGTGATCGCCTCGCGCAGGCCGGCCATCACCCGCTCGACCCCGCTGGCCTCGGGCGGCTCGACGCCGCCGACATCGAGGAAGTGCACGAGCGCACCGAGGCGGGTGAGCGCGGGCTGCGCGAAGCCGAAGGCCGCGAGCAGCACTTCGAACGTGACCTTGGCGCCGACGTGGCTGAAGGTGGCGCCGTCGAAGTCGAAGCCGATGGCATCCGCGGGGCAATCGGCCGGGTCGGCGAGCCAGACGAAGCGCGCCTGCGGGTCGATGTGGCGGCGGATCAGCCACGCACAAGCGAGCCGGTCGACCCAGGGGCGCGCCCGCGTGGCCCAGACGCGCCTGCGGAAGTCGGCCGCATCGAGCCGCGGGATCGCGTCGGCGCCTGCGCGGGCATGCGGCTCGTTCGGCGAGAGCGCATGGTTGGCGTGGTCTTCGAGTTCGGCGAGCGCCGCTTCGGCCTGGCGCTTCGCTTCGCCGGGGAAAAAATCGATCTCGCCAAGCGCGCTCAGCGCCTTGCGCAGTTTGCGAACCTGCTTCAAGCTCTCGAGCACCCGCTCCGAGGCGCCACCGGCATCGAGGGCGCTGCGTGCCGTGCCGATCTCGGCGATGAGCGCCGCGTAGTCGTCGCTGCGGTCGAACAAGGGCGCGTAGGCCGTGCCCTCTTCGGCCACCACCTTCAGCAGGTGCGCCGATCCACCGGCGGATTGCACATCGGCCGCGACCGTGAAGAGCAGGCGGTGGCATGCCTCGCGGTGCGGCAGCAGATACACGCCATCGCGCAGCACCGCCGCGCCGGAGGCCTTCAAGGCACGCCAGGCCCGCATGCGCGCGGTCGCGTTCTCGGTCGGCAACGACAAGATCAAAGTCAGCCACATATTCATGTAGCGAACTCTACCTCAACGTATTGATCGTTACATGATCAATACGATCGTTTCGATCCAGTTCGGGTTTTGACCGGTCGCGCATTCGCAGAGCCGGGCCAGCGCGCCGGTTTGCCCATCGATCGCGTAGACGCGCAAGCGATGCGATGCCTGCCCGGCGGCGATCAGGTGCCGGCCATCGGGCGTGATCGCGAAGCTGCGCGGCTGCGCCTCGGTCGGCGTGTGGCCGATCAGCGCGAGTTCGCCGCTGCCGGCATCGACCCGAAAGGCCGCGAGCGTGCTCGATCGGCGTTCGCTGATATAGAGAAAACGGCCGTCGGGCGTGAGGTGCAGATCGGCGGCCCACGGCTCGCCGCTGAAGCCGGGCGGCAGCGAATCGATCGTCTGCAGCGTGTGCAAGGTGCCGACCGCCGCGTCGAACGCGAGCACATCGAGCTTGGCGTCGAGCTCGTTCAGCAAGTAGACGAAACGGCCATCGCCGCTGAACGCGAAGTGCCGCGGGCTCGCGCCTTCGTGCGGGCACAGCGAAGCCGGCGCGTTCGGGGCGAGCCGGCCGGTCGCCGGATCGAAGCGGAACTGCATCACGAGGCCGCCGCCGAGGCTGGTCGCGAACACGAAGCGGTTCGAGGGGTCGGCGCGGATCGCGTGCGCGCGTGGCGGCGTCGCGAGCACCTGGTGCGCGGCGCGCGCCACGCCGTCGGCGTCGATCGGGCCGACGGCGATCTGGTCGCCGCCGTACGAGGCGCTGAACAGCCAGCGGCCGCTGCGGTCGGTCGAGATGTTCGCCATGCTGTGCGGCAGCGGTGCCTCGCCGAGCGCGCCCAGTTCGCCGGTGGCCGGGTCGATCGCGAAGCTCAGCACCTCGAACGGCTCGGAGCGCCGCGCGGCGTAGAGAAAGCGCCGATCGGGGCTCGACGCGAGCGGCATCACGCTGCCGCCGATCATCACGCGCTGCACCGGCGTCAACTCGCCACGATCAGCATCGAGGTGATAGACCCAGAGGTCGCCGCTGTCGGCGTTCGAGACATAGACCGCCGTGGTCGTCGCGGTCGACATGCCTACAGCACCGGGTGCCCGGTGATCAAGGTCGGCAGCCAGGTCGAGAACGACGGCACGTAGGTCACGAGCGTGATGGCCGTGAAGATCGCGAGGTAGTACGGCCACGCGGTTTTCGTCGCCTCGCCGATCGAGATGTTGCCGATCGCACAGCCGACGAACTGCACCGTGCCGACCGGCGGGTGCACCAGGCCGAGCGCGCAGTTGAGCAGCAGCATCATGCCGAACTGCACCGGGCCCACGCCCATCTGGATCGCGAGCGGCAGGAACAGCGGCGTCGTGATCAGGATGTGCGCGGCCATGTCCAGAAAGATGCCGAGGATGATCTGGATGATGTTGATGTAGAGCAGCATGACCCACGGCGTGGTCGTGGCCGTGAGCAGCGCGGCCTCGATCGCATCGGGGATCTCGAGGTAGGCCATCTGGTAGCGCAGCATGTTCGAGACGCCGATCAGCAGCAGGATCACACCGGTCGTCTTCGAGGCGCGCGCCAGCGACTTCATCAGGTTCGTCTTCGTCATCGTGCGATAGACCAGCACGGTGAGGATCAGCGAGTACGTGACCGCGATCGCCGCCGCCTCGGTCGCGGTCGCCACGCCCTCCATCACGCAGAACAGGATGATGAAGATCACGCCCAGGCCCGGCAGCGAGGCGACGAACGTGCGCAACACCGCCGCCCAGCCGGGGAAGCGTTGCACGCGCGATCGGCCGTCGACGCTCTTCGGGAAGCCGTACCTCGCAGCCTGCCAGTAGGCCGCCACCAGCATGCACACCATGATCCAGAACACCGGGATCAGCCCGGCGAACATCAGGTCGCCGATCGACACGCCCTTGATCACGTGCTCGCCGATCATGCCGGTCGCGGCCTGCGCGGCGAAGGCGTAGATGATCATGTTGTGCGAGGTCGGCATCAGTGCGCCCGACAGCGACGCATGCGTCGTCACGTTCACCGCGTAGGCCGCGCTGTAGCCCTCGCGCTTCATGATCGGGATCAGCACGCCGCCCATCGCCGAGGTGTCGGCCACCGGCGAGCCGGAGACGCCGCCGAACAGTGTCGAGGCCATCACGTTGGCGAGGCCGAGGCCGCCCTTCCAGTGGCCGACCAGGCTGCGCGCGAAGTCGACGATCTTGTCGGCGATGCCGCCGTGCAGCATCAACTCGCCCGAGAAGATGAAGAACGGGATCGCGAGGAACGAGAACACGTTCATGCCCGAGACCATCATCTGGATCGCGGTTTCGAACGGCAGCCCTTCGACCGCGAAGGTCGCCAGGCACGCCAGGCCGATCGCGAACGCGACCGGTACGCCCAGGATCAGCAGTACGACGAAGCCCGCGCAGAGAACGGTCAGTGCCATGAACGGGTCACCTCGGTGCCTTGGATTCGGGCGATCAGGTGCTCGACCGAGAACGCAGCGATCAGGATGCCGCCGAGCAGCACCGGCAGGTAGCGGTAGGCCTCCGAAAGGCCCAGCGTGGGGATCGTGCTCGCGTAGGTCGAAAGCCCCATCTCGGCGCTGCCCGCGAGCAGCGCGAGACCGAACACGACGCCCAGCACGCAGACGACCAGGCCGCACCAGTACTGCAGCCGCTGCGAGAGCATCGCGACCAGCGAATCGAGCCCGATGTGGCCGGCGTCACGGACGCCGGCCGCCGCGCCGAACATCGCGACCGAGATCACCAGCAACAGCGCCACCTGCTCCACGTAGGGCGGCGCGTCGTTGAATACATAACGCATCACCACGCCGTAGACCACGACGACGAGCAGCCCGAGCAGGCATGTGCAGGCGATGTACATCGCCCAGCGCGACAAGCGTGCGTTCAGCGCGGTGAACCAGGTCACGAGATCACTTCGCGTTCGTGATCTCGCCGACCAGCGCCTTCAGTTCGGGCGTGGTCGCGAACTTTTCCCACACCGGCTTCTCGACCGCGACGAAGCCCGCGCGGTCGATCTCGGCGGCCGGCACGATCTTCGCGCCGCCCTTGATGACCGCCGCCTTCGCCTCTTTCTCCTTCGGCTCCCAGAGCTTCACGTAGTAGGGCACCGAGGCCTTCGCGGCGGCGCGGATCGCGGCCTGCTCTTCCTTGCTCAGGGTGTCCCAGATCTTCTTCGAGAACACCAGCACTTCGGGCGTCATCACGTGCATCGTTTCGGAGTACACCGGCGCCGATTCGAAGTGCTTGGACTCGTCGTACGACGGGTAGTTGTTCTCGGCGGCATCGATCAGACCGGTCTTCAGGCCGGTGTAGACCTCGGCGTAGGGCATCGGCGTGGGCGACGCGCCCATGGCGCTGACCAGGCTCACCATCAGGTCTGATGGCTGGACCCGGATCTTCAGGCCCTTGATGTCGGCCAGCGTCTTGATCGGCTTCTTCGCATACATCGAGCGCGCGCCGCTTTCGTAGAAGGCCAGCCCGATGAACCCGGCCTTGTCGAACGCCGCGAGGATCTTGTCGCCCTGCGGCCCGTACATGGTCTTGCGGAAGTGCTCGATGTCGCGGAACAGGAACGGCAGCGAGGGGATCACCGACTCCGGCACGATGCCGTGGAACGACGCGGAGCTCACGCGCACCATGTCGAGCGCGCCGATCTTGACCTGCTCGACCGTGTCTTTCTCGGAGCCGAGCGAGCTGTCGCCGAAGACCTTGACGTTGTCCTTGCCGCCGGTCGCCTTCGAGAGCTCGTCGCCCATGAACTTGACGGCGAGGTTGGTCGGGAAATCTTTCGCGTGGACATCGGCGGAACGGAAGGTGCGGGCGCTCGCCGTGAGCGTCGACAACGCGAGCACGCCGATCGTGAGAACGGTGAGCAGGCCGGGCAGGGTCTTGGGTCGGTGGTTCATGTGTGTTTCCGGGAGTCGCTTGTTGGGGGTCGCTTGCTGGGGGGTCATTCGTACGGGCCCTTGACGCAGAAGCCGCCGCCCTGGAATCGGGCGACCGGATCGGTCGGGTCGATGCGCGGCTGGCTCGCTTCGAGCGCGGCGCGAAACGGTTCCGAGCTGTCGCGCGGCCGGTAGCCGATGTGCCTGGCGGGCGTGTTGTCCCACCAGCTCGTGGTGTTGTCCGAGAGGCCGTAGATCACGCTGTGACCGACCACCGGCGAACTCAGCGCCGCGACGACGAGGCGCTCCAGGTCGTCGTAGCTCATCCAGGTGGCGAGCATGCGGCGGTCGACCGGCGCCGGGAACGACGACCCGATGCGCAGGCTCACGGTCTCGATGCCGTAACGGTCGAAGTAGAACTGCGCGAGGTTCTCGCCGAAGGCCTTGCTGAGACCGTAGTGGCCGTCGGGGCGCATCGGCATCGTCGCGTCGATGACCTCGTCTTGCCGATAGAAGCCGGTGACGTGGTTGGAGCTCGCGAACACGATGCGGCGCACCCGGTGGCGGCGCGCCGCCTCGTACAGGTTGTAGGTGCCGACGATGTTGGCCTGCAGGATCGGCTCGAACGGCCCCTCGACCGAAACGCCGCCCAGGTGCACGACCGCGTCGACGCCCTCGAGCAGCGCACGCACCGCGGCGGCATTCTCGAGCGGCGCGGGCATCAGTTCCTCGCCTGGCGCCGCGGCGCCGAGATCGGCGATGTCGCTCAGCCGGAGCGCGACACAATGTGGTTTGAGTCGCGGACGCAACTCGCGGCCGAGGCCGCCGGCGGCGCCGGTCAGCAGCAGGCGCTCGAACATCGGGGCGGCGGGTGAGGCGATGGCGGCGTCGGTCATGGCGGTGTGGGGCTCGGAAAGGGTTGCCACGGATTGCTTTTGCGATGTGCGCGACGGATTCTCTGGCCTTATGTCGTCTGTTGTCGTACAACTTGGCCGATGTTATCGAGCACCACCCGCCTGTCAATGGCGCCCCGTCGGGGTTTGTACTGAAGTCGATGAATTCGAACCTGCCCCTGCGCCGCACCCGCACCCTCGCCCACGAACTGGTCGAGTCGCTCGGCGACCGCATCCGCGACGGCCGGCTCGCGCCCGGCGACAAGCTGCCGACAGAAGCCGCCTTCATGGGCGAGTTCGGCGTCAGCCGCACCGTCGTGCGCGAAGCGATCTCCAAGCTGCAGGCCTCGGGGCTGGTCGAGACGCGTCACGGCGTGGGCACCTTCGTGGTCGGCATGGGCGATGCCTCGGCCTTTCGCATCGCGCCCGAGCAGCTCGCGACGCTGCGCGACGTGGTCGCGATGCTCGAGCTTCGCATCGGTGTCGAGACCGAGGCCGCGGGCCTCGCCGCACAGCGCCGCACCTCGCAAAACCTGCTCGTGATGCGCGACGCACTCGACGCTTTCACGCAGGCTGTCGAAGCCGGGCGCGACGCGGTCGCGGCCGACTTCCAGTTCCACCACGAGATCACCCGCGCGACGCAGAACCCGCACTTCGCGAGCCTGATGGCGACGCTGGGCACGATGATCATCCCGCGCGCCCGGCTCGACCCCTCGCGCCCGCCCGACGAGGAGCGGCTGGCCTACCTGCGCCGCGTCAACGCCGAGCACCTCAGCATCCTCGACGCGATCGAAAACCAGGATGTCGAAGCCGCGCGCGCGGCCATGCGCACCCACCTCGCCAACAGCCGCGAGCGGCGCCGACGCGCCGCCGCGCTCGGGGCCGAAAACCGCTGATCGGCAGCTTCGAGGGCTTGTCGGTCGAACGCCGATGCTCTAGCATGGTTGTACGATGACCGATCACAAGCGCCCGATGAACCCGCGTCGACGACCCAGCGCGTTCGTAGAACACTGGCAGTGCCTCGATCGCCTCCGCGGCCGCGCCGGGCGCACGCGTCGGGCCCTCGATGGCACCCCGCGCGGCATCGAGATCGACTGAACCAGGACGCATCAACCATGACCTCGCCCACACCGTACCAGGCCTTCCCGAACCGCTTTCGCGCCGATCTGCGCGCCGGCAAGACGCTCATCGGCTGCTGGTGCTCGCTCGCCAACACGATCACGACCGAGGTGCTCGGCGTGGCCGGCTTCGACTGGCTGCTGCTCGACGGCGAGCATTCGCCGAACGACGTGATCACCTTCATCCCGCAGCTGATGGCCTTGAAGGACAGCGTCAGCGCGCCGGTCGTGCGGCCTTCGTGGAACAACCCGGTCGAACTCAAGCGGCTGCTCGACGGCGGCTTCTACAACTTCCTGATCCCCTTCATCGAGACGGGCGAAGAAGCGCAGCGCGCGGTCGCGGCCACCCGCTACCCGCCGCAGGGGTTTCGCGGCGTCTCGGTCTCGCAGCGCGGCAACCGCTTCGGCACGGTGCCGGGCTACTTCGAGGGCATCAACGAGGAGATCTGCGTGATGGTGCAGATCGAGAGCCGCAAGGGCGTGGCCGCGGCGGGCGAGATCGCGGCGGTCGACGGGGTCGACGGCCTGTTCATCGGCCCCTCGGATCTGGCCGCCGGCCTCGGTCACTTCGGCGACCCGGCACATGCGGCCGTGCAGGAGGCGATGGCGCAGGTATTCGCCGCCGGCAAGGCGCACGGCAAGCCGATCGGCATCCTCGCGCCGGTCGAAGCCGATGCGCGGCGCTATCTGGCGATGGGCGCGACCTTCGTGGCCGTCGGCAGCGATCTGGGCGTGTTCCGTTCGGGCACGCAGGCGCTGCGCGATCGCTACATCAGCGGCACCTGAATTCACTGACATCGGAGCAATCGACATGAGCAAGCTGGGATTCATCGGGCTCGGGATCATGGGCCTGCCGATGGCGCTGCGCCTGAAGGCGGGCGGCCACGAACTCTTCTTCCACACCCGCAGCGAGCCGAAGCCGGAGGTGATCGAGGCCGGCGCGGTGCGCTGCGCGAGCGCGAAGGAGGTGGCCGAGCAGGCCGACATCGTCTTCACGATGGTGCCGGACACGCCCGATGTGGCGAAGGTGCTGTTCGGCGATGACGGCGTTGCGGCCGGCCTGAGCAAAGGCAAGACCGTCGTCGACATGAGCTCGATCTCGCCGATCGAAACCAAGGACTTCGCCAGGCGCATCAATGCGCTCGGCTGCGACTACCTCGACGCGCCGGTCTCCGGCGGCGAGGTCGGCGCCAAGGCCGGCACGCTCACCATCATGGTCGGCGGGCCCGAAGCGGCGTTCGAGCGCATCAAGCCGCTGTTCGAACTGATGGGCAAGAACATCACGCTGGTCGGCGGCAACGGCGATGGGCAGACCTGCAAGGTCGCGAACCAGATCATCGTCGCGCTGAACATCGCGGCGGTCGGCGAGGCCCTGGTGTTCGCGAGCAAGGCCGGCGCCGACCCGGCCAAGGTGCGGCAGGCCCTGATGGGCGGCTTCGCGGCCAGCCGCATCCTCGAGGTGCACGGCGAGCGGATGATCAAGCGCACGTTCGCGCCGGGCTTTCGCATCGGCCTGCACCAGAAGGATTTGAGCCTGGCCCTGGCCGGCGCGCGTGCGCTCGGCGTCGCGCTGCCGCAGACCGCGGGCGCGGCGCAGCTGATGCAGGTCTGTGCCGCCAACGGCGGGCAGGACCTGGATCACTCGTCGCTGGTCAACGCGCTGGAGTTGATGGCGAAGCACCCGGTCGCTTGAACCGGTACGCCGCCGCGGAGCGGTAAGGTTTCACGGCCGGGAGACCGTGTAACAACACGAGACAAGAACTTCGCCGCTTAAGTCCGAACCGCGGCTGCAAACCTTTGCGTGGCACGCGACGAACGCCGAGACTGCCGCACCGCTGCAATCGAGCAGCTCGACAATCATCGGAGGTTGCGTGGAATTGATCTGGACCATTCTGATCGGCTTCGTCGCCGGTCTCATCGCGAAGATGCTGACCCCGGGCTCGGGCCCCAGCGGCTTCTTCCTGACCGCCGCGCTCGGCATCGGCGGCTCGCTGGCCGCTACCTACCTGGGCCGATTCGCCGGGCTGTACAACCCCGGGCATTCGGCGGGCTTCATCGGCGCGATCGTCGGCGCCGTCCTGCTGCTGCTGGGCTACCACCTGGTCGCGAAGAAGTAAGTCGGCATCCCTCACTCCCCAAGGAAACAATCATGGCATTCGATCTCGGCAACCTGTTGCAGCAATACCTCGGCGGCAATGCTGCCGCCGCCCCGGCCCAGGCCGAAACGCACTTCGACCAGGCGGCGCAGAACGCGCCGACCGACGTGCTGAGCAGCGGCCTGGCCGCGATGTTCCGCTCGGACCAGACCCCCGCCTTCGGCCAGATGGCCGGCCAGCTCTTCGGCCAATCGAACCCGAACCAGCGGGCCGGCATGCTCAACTCGCTGATCGCCGGCATGGGCCCGGCCGTGCTGGCCTCGTTGTTGAACAAGGGCGGATCGGCCGGTGGCGGCGTGCTCGGCGGCCTGGGCGGCCTGCTCGGCCAACTGACCGGCGGCGGCGCGGCCCCGCAGCTCACGCCCGCACAAGCCTCGCAGCTCTCGCCCGACCAGGTGCAGGTGATCGCGGCCCACGCCGAGCAGGCCAACCCGGGGATCATCGACCAGATGAGCGCGTTCTACGCCCAGCACCCGACGCTGGTGAAGACGGTCGGCGGCGCGGCGCTGAGCATCGCGCTGGCCAAGATGGCCGAGCACTCGCAGGGCTGATCCGGTCGAACGGCGAGAGACGGGATGCGAGGAGCCGACGGCTCCGAAGCGATCCCGCGCAGTCACGCCGAACAGGTGGTCGCGCCGCATCCGCAGGGTTACCTAAGTCACGCCGGGAAGGCGGCGGCGCTGGCTATTCTTGCGGCACAGGAGAGCAGCGATGACCCCGTTCGGAATGCGAAGTGTCTGGCCCGTGACGGGCGCGCTGCCGGCCCTGCTGCTGAGCCTGACGATCGCTGGCTGCGGCACCAAGCCACCGCCGCCGACCGAAGTGACGGGCACGCTGCAGGCCTCCGCCAACGTCAACCCGAGCATGAGCAAGCGGCCCTCGCCGCTGCTCGTTCGGGTCTACGAACTGAAGTCGGTCACGGCCTTCAACAACGCCGATTTCGTCTCGCTCTACCAGCGTGATCAGGCCGAGCTCGGCACCGAGATGGTCGGGCGCGAAGAGGTCATCCTGAACCCGGGCGACACGCGCCCGATCGGCAAGCTGTCCAACGCCGACACGCGATTCGTCGGCGTCTTCGCAGCCTATCGCGACCTCGACCACGCGAAGTGGCGCGGCGTGCTCGCGATCCAGCCGGGGCAGAAGCAGCGCATCCTGATCAATGCCGAGGAGCTGTCGATCAGCGCGGTGGTCGTGAAGTAAGAAGAGCCACCGATGAGTTGGCGCAGCAAGGTTATCTGGTCGCAGGGCATGTTCCTGCAGCCGCATCACTTCCAGCAGGAGGCACGGCATGTCGAGCACCTGCTCGACACACGTGTGCGTGCGACCGGCCCGCACGCCTGGGGCTTCTCGGAACTGGTGCTCGACGAAGGCCTGCTCGCGCTCGGCCGCATCGGCGTTCTGCGCGCGAGCGGCGTGCTGCCCGACGGCACGCCGTTCGCCATCCCCACGCTCGACGCCGTACCCGTGCCGCTGGAGGTGCCTGCCGACCTGAAGGGCGAGATCGTCTACCTCGCCGCACCGGTGGCGCGCGCCGGCGTGACCGAGGTGGATTTCGGCGAGGCCGTGCCGGGTGCAATGAACGGTGCGAACAACGGTGCGAACAACGGCACGATCAACGGCGCACTGAACAACGCACCGAACGGCGATCTCCATCGCTTTCGCGTCGTCGACGAAGAGTTGCGCGACCACACCAACGCCGTCGACGAGCCCGAGCCGATCCAGACCGGCGCGCTCAACCTCTGCCTGATCCGCGCCCGCGACGCGACCGACGCTTTCGCGCTGCTCGGCGTGGCCAGCGTGGTCGAGCGCCGCGCCGACAACCAGGTCGTGCTGGCGCGCGCCTACATCGCGCCGCAGACCCGCATCGAGGCCACCGCCCAGCTCTCGGCCACCGCCTCGCTGCTGCACGGGCTGATCCAGCAACGCGCACGCGCGCTCGCGGCGCGCATGGGTCAGCTCGGCCACGGCACCTCGGAGATGGCCGACTTCCTGATGCTGCAGGCGCTGAACCGCGCCGAGCCGGTGTTCCGTCAGCATGCCGGCGGCCCGCATGTGCACCCGAGCGAATTCCACCTCGCGTGCCTGCAGCTCGCCGGCGATCTCTCGACCTTCAACGATGCGCGCCACCCGCCCGAGTTTCCGCTGTACCGGCACGTCGACCTGAACGGCACGTTCACGCCCGTGATCGAGGCGTTGCGGCGCATGCTCTCTATCGTGCTGGAGCGCAATGCGCTGCAGATCGAGTTGGCCGATCGCGGCCGCGGCGTGCGCCTGGGCGTGTTCCCGGATGCCGAACTCGCGCGCAGCTCGAACTTCGTGCTCGCGGTGAACGCGCAGCTGCCCTCCGAGCAACTGCGCCAGCGCTTTCCGACGCAATCCAAGCTCGGCCCGGCCGACCGGCTGCGCGATCTGGTGAACCTGCAACTGCCCGGCGTCACGTTGCGGCTGCTGCCGACCGCACCGCGCCAGTTGCCGTTCCACGCCGGTTTCCACTACTTCGAGCTCGACCGCGGTGGCGAGCTCTGGAAGCAGATCGAGCGCAGCGGCAGCCTGGCGCTGCACGTGGCGGGCGAGTTCCCCGGGCTCGAGCTCGAGTTGTGGGCGATCCGCCAGTGACCGAGCGAGCACGCAATGGACTCCCCCGGCATCACCGACCCCTTCGCACAGCTCGACGAGCCGCGCACGTTCATCAAGCCCAACCCCGGCGGCCAGACCGCGCCGCGCCGCGCCTTCGATCCGCCGCGCGACGCGATGGGCGGCGCGACGCAAGAGAGCGGCGCGCCCGACACCGGCCTGAACCCGCTGGTGGCGCTCGCGCACCGCTTGCTGCTGGCAGCCTCGCAACTGCGCAGCACGCGCCATGTGGCCGACCCGACCGCGCTGCGCAACGCGCTCGCGCAAAGCGTGCGCGACTTCGCGGCGCAGGCGGCAGCCGCCGGCATCGCGCCCGAGCGCGTGATGGCCGCGCGCTACGTGCTGTGCACGATGATCGACGAGGCCGCCGCCGACACGCCCTGGGGCGGCTCGGGCGTGTGGGCGCAGAACAGCCTGTTGACGATGTTCCACAACGAGGCCTGGGGCGGCGAGAAAGTGTTCCAGCTGATGGCGCGGCTGGCCGAGAAACCCGAGGCCAACCGTGACCTGCTGGAGCTGATCTACTGCGCGCTCGTGCTGGGTTTCGAGGGCCGCTACCGCGTTGTCGACAACGGCCGCGCGCAGCTCGAGGCGGTGCGCGACAAGCTCGCGCAGATCCTGCGCCAGCAACGCGGCGACCACTCGCCGGCGCTCGCGCAGAACTGGCTCGGCCAGGCGGCCAAGCGCAATGTCGCGCTGAGCTGGCTGCCGCTGGCCGCGACCGCGGCGCTTGCCGCGCTGGTGATGGTGGTGGTGCATTTCGCGCTCGCGATGTCGCTCAGCGACGACTCCGACCCGGTGTTCGCGCGCATCCAGAACCTGCGCCTGAAGCCGCCGGTGGCGATCACGCCGCAGGCCGCGCCGAAGCCACGGCTCGCGCAGTTCCTGCAGTCCGACATCAAGGCCGGCCTGGTCGCGGTGCGCGACGATGTCGACCGCAGCATCGTGACGATTCGCGGCGACGGGCTGTTCCCGCCCGCCAGCGCCACGCTGGTGCCGGAACGCGAGGAGCTGATGGGCCGCATCGGCGACGCGCTCGCGCACGCCGGCGGTCAGCAGGTGCTGGTGACCGGCCACACCGACAACACGCCGATGCGCTCGGCGCGCTTCCCGTCGAACTGGCACCTGTCCGAGGAGCGTGCGCGCACCGTGCGCGATCTGCTGGTCGCGCACAACGTGCCGGCCGCGCGCATCCAGGCCGAGGGCCGCGCCGACAGCGAGCCGCTGGTCGCGAACGACAACGCAGCCAACCGCTCTATGAACCGGCGCGTCGAGATCACGCTGGTGATCGGGCGCGACATGCCGCCTTCGAGCACGCCGACGACGACCGCGGCGCCGGCGGCCAAGTCCGCGAGCAAGCCATGAAGAAGCTCCTCGGCCTGATCTTCAATCGCTGGGTGCTGATCGCGGTGCTGCTGCTCGCGGTGGCGGGGGTGATCTGGATCATCGGCCCGCTCGTCGCGATCGCCGGCAACGAGCCGCTCGCGACCGAGCGTTCGCGCTGGATCGCGATCGGCGCGGTGGTCGGCTGCGTCGTGCTGATCGTGGCGTGGAACGCCTGGCGCGCAAAGCGCGGCAACACCGCGGTCGTGAACCAGCTGATGGCCGCACCGACCGGCGCGAAGAAAGACGCCGAGAGCCCCGACCTCGCCGCGGTGCGCGAGCGCTTCGAGCGCGCGCTGGGCACGCTGAAGCGCGCGCGTTTCGGCAGCAGCTCGACGCTGTCGGGCCTAACGTCCAAGTTCGGTGGCCGCTACCTGTACGAGCTGCCGTGGTACCTGATCATCGGCGCGCCCGGCTCGGGCAAGACCACCGCGCTGCACAACTGCGGCCTGAAGTTTCCGCTCGCCGAAGCGGTCGGCGACCACGCGGTGCGCGGCGTCGGCGGCACGCGGCACTGCGACTGGTGGTTCACCGACCAGGCGGTGCTGATCGACACCGCCGGCCGCTTCACCACGCAGGACAGCGACCGCGAGACCGACCGCAGCACCTGGAGCGGCTTCCTGAAGATGCTGACGAAGGCGCGGCCGCGCCAGCCGGTGAACGGCGTGCTCGTCACGGTCGCGCTGCCCGACCTGCTCACGCGCGGCGCCGACGAGCGCGCCCGCCACGCCGCCACCGTGCGGCTGCGCGTGCAGGAGCTGCAGCAGGATCTGGGCATCCGTTTCCCGATCTACCTGATGGTCACCAAGTGCGACCTGATGGCCGGGTTCATGGATTACTTCGCCACGCTCGACAAGGACCAGCGCGCCACGCCCTGGGGCTTCACGTTCCCGCTCGATGCGCCGCAGCCCGCGAACGCGGCGGTCGCGTCATCGGCGAAGAGCCTGGTGCGCTTCGACGCCGAGTTCGAGCTGCTGCAGCACCGCCTCACCGACGGCCTGATCGACCGCCTGCAGGCCGAACGCGACCCGCAGCGGCGCGCCGCGATCTACGCCTTCCCGAGCCAGTTCGCCGGTGTCGGCCCGGTGCTGCGCGAGTTCGTCGACAACGTGTTCTCGGGCTCGAAGTTCGACGCCGACCCGATGCTGCGCGGGGTGTACTTCGTCAGCGGCACGCAGGAAGGCACGCCGATCGACCGCATCCTCGGCTTCGTTGCGCGCAGCTACCGGCTCGAGCACGCGGTGCTCGAGCCGAACCAGTCGAGCGGCAAGAGCTACTTTCTCTCGAAGCTGCTGAGCGACGTGGTGTTCGCCGAGAGCGGCCTGGCCGGCACCAACCTGAAGTGGGAGCGGCGCCGCACGCAGCTCGCGGTCGCGGGCTATGCGCTGGTCGCGCTCGTCACCGTCGGCGCGGTCACGGCCTGGGGCGTCAGCTACGCGAACAATCGCCGCTACGTGGCCGATGTGGCGCAGCGCGTCGACAAGGTCCAGCAACTCGTGCAGACCACGCCGAACCGCTACGCGCCCGACCTGCTGCCGATCGTGCCCGCGCTCGAGGCAACCCGCCAGCTCGCGAGCGCGGGCACCGGCGACAACAACACCCGAGGCAGCGTGCCCTGGTCGCTCGGCTACGGGCTGTTCCAGGGCCGCAAGCTCGACAGCGCGGCGCACGCCGCTTACGACCGCATGCTGGTCGACGCGGTGCAGCCGCGCCTGGCACTGCGCGTCGAGGAGCAGCTGCGCCAGAGCGGCGAGGCGGCCGAGTCGCAGTACGAGGCGCTCAAGACCTACCTGATGCTGCGCGACCCGCAGCGCTTCGATGCGAAGGCGCTGAAGACCTACCTCGAAAGCGACTGGGACGCCCGCCTCGCACACGACCTGAGCACCGAGCAGCGCGCACAGATGAGCGAGCACCTCGATGCCCTGCTCGCGCTCGGCCCGGTCGTCTCGCCGGTGCCCGAAGACACCGCGCTGGTCGCCGCCACGCGCGCACAGCTCACGCGCGTGGCGCTGCCGCAGCGCATCTACAACCGCATGCGCCAACGCGGCCTTGGCGCCGAGTTTCCCGAGTTCACGATCGCGCGCGCGGCCGGCGCGAACGCCTCGCTGGTGTTCGCGCGCGTCAGCGGCAAGCCGCTGACGCAGGGCGTGCCGGGGCTGTTCTCGTTCACGGGCTACCGCAACGGCTTCCAGAGCGAGGTCGGCAAGGCGAGTGCCGAACTGGCCGACGAGCAGGGCTGGGTGCTGGGCGTCACCGAGACCGGGCGCAGCGCCTCCGCCGCGGCCCTCGACAACGAGACGCTGGCCGACCGCGTGCGCTACATCTACCTCAACGAATACGCGACCACCTGGGAAACCTTCATCGCCGACATCCGCATCGTGCCGCTCACCGGCCTGGGCCAATCGATCCAGACCGCGCGTGTGCTCTCGGCCCCCGACAGCCCGTTCCCGGTGCTGATGAAGGCACTGTCGCGCGAGACCACGTTGGGCGCCGAAGCCGACAAGTCGGCCGTCGACAAGGCCGTGGACAAAGCGAAGGCGCAGGCCGGTGGCCTGCTGAAAAAGTTCGTGCCCCCGAAGCTGTTGCCGTCAGGCCTGCCGCAAGAGAGCATCGTCGACGACCGCTTCGCGAAGCTGCGCCAGTTCGTGACCGCGCCTGAGGGCGGCAAGCCGCCGATCGACGACACGGTGGCGCTGATCGGCGAGGTCTACAACCACCTGCAGATCGTCAAGACCGCGATGGACAGCAAGGTCGTGCCGCCGCCCTCGCCCGTGCCGGCCAAGGTCAAGGCCGACGCGCCGCGCCTGCCCGAGCCGGCGTTGTCGATGGTGACCGCACTCGGCAACACCAGCGCCAGCGTCTCGCAGATCATGATGCGGCAGAACCTGAGCGAAGATGTGCGCGCGCAGGTCGGCGAGTTCTGCAACCAGGCGATCGCGCGCCGCTATCCCGTCGACCGTGCCGCCACGCTGGACGCCACCCCGGCCGATTTCGCGCAGGTGTTCGGCCCCGGCGGCCGCTTCGACCGGCTGGTGCAGGACAAGCTCACGCCCTACATCGACACCGCCGCGCGCCCGAACTGGCGCTTCAAGCCGGTCGACGGCACGCCGCTGGGCACCGACCTGGGCACGCTGCCGCAGTTCCAGCGCGCCCAGGTGATCCGCGACACCTTCTTCCCGGCCGGCAACACCATCTCGATCAAGCTCGACTTCAAGCCGGTCGACATGGACAACGAGCTCAAGTCGTTCATCCTCGATGTGGACGGCCAGTTGGTGCGCTACGCCCACGGCCCGCAGATCCCGATGCCGGTGGTGTGGCCCGGGCCGCGTGGCAGCACGCAGGTGCGGCTGCAGATCTCGCCACCCGGCAGCAGTGGCGGCTCGGGTGCCACGACCGAAGGCCCGTGGGCGCTGTTCCGCATGTTCGACAAGGCCGCACGCATCGAGCCGGGCGCCTCGCCCGAGAAGTTCCGCGTCACCTTCGATGTAGACGGCCGCAAGGCGGTGTTCGACGTGACCACCAGCAGCGTGCGCAACCCGTTCATCCTGCGCGAGCTGAAGGACTTCTCGTGCCCATCGAGCCTGTGATCGGCGCCGCCGACGCCGCCACGCGCGACGCGCCCGGCTGGTACGGCAAGGTCTCGACGCTGGGCGATTTCGCGCAGCGCCGGCTGCCGGCCGAGTTCGTGCAAGTGAGCGACGCGTGGTTGTCGCGCGCCATGGTGGCGAGCCGCGAGCAGCTCGGCGCGGGATGGCTCGACGGCTACCTCACCTCGCCCGTGATGCGCTTCGCCTGGGCGCCGGGCGTGCTGACGCCAGCCGACACGCACTGGTGGTTCGGCGTGTTGATGCCGAGCTGCGACAGCGTCGGCCGCTACTTCCCGCTGTTGATCGCGCAGCGCCGCACACGCCCGCCGCTCGACCGCATCGCGCTCGACCACCTCGAGCTGTGGTTCGCCCACCTCGCCAAAGCCGCGACCCACACGCTGGTGGAGCGGGCGACGGTCGAAGGTTTCGAGCAGGCGCTGAGCGAAGCCCCGCCCTGGCCTTCAGCGGCGGCCGTCGCAGCCTTGTCGACGCTCGCACCCTGCGCCGCCCCCGGCGGCGTGAGCTACGCCTTCGGGCACCGTGTGTCGATGAGCCAGTGGCTGCATGCGATCGCGCTCGACGAACTGCGCGCGCGCTTCGAAGGCTGCTCGATCTGGTGGCGCCAGGGCGACGCCACGCGCGATACCGAAGCGGAGGTGGTGAAAGGGCTGCCGGAGGCGGGGGCGTTTGCGCGGATGTTGCTCGGTTGAGGGGCTGCGGGCTGGATCAAGCTACCGACTCGGAAGCCTTGGCCGCAGGTTCCAGTCGCGTCAACTGCCGGGAATCACCCTCGTAGCGGCGTCGATAGCGCAGGTAGCCTTCAAGCTCCCAACTGCCCGGTATCGGGTCGAAACCCTTGATCTTGAAACCATCGAACGGCCGGAAACCAGCGTACGAATCGTGGCAGAGGAACATGAACATCCGTGCCGCCGCTTCCGCAACAGGCGTAAGCGCCTTGATGCGCTTTAGCACTTTGCCGGCTTCGGGGGCGAGGTGCTCCAAGCGCTGCTCGTTGGCCGCGGCATACACGTAGTTCGAAATGCCCTTGCCTTGCGCGGCCTCCAGCGCTGCGATGTCGCGCAACAGCGTTTCGTTCGCGCCGCGAAGATCGTCCTGATCAGATGCAGTCGCTCGACTGGTCGTGACCAATCGGCCGTAGCGTTCACGCACCTGGTAGCGCCAGGCCAGATACGGGAGCAGCCACTCTCGCAGCGGCTTGGCGCCCTCGCCCAGCGCCATGAATTCATCGAAGGCGCGCTGGGTGGCGGGGTGGATAGTGAAAGGGTCGTAGGCGACGGCGCCTTGTCCGCGCGCCAGGCTCTTTCTCAATGGCACGCCAGCAGCGCACGCTGCGTCATGCATGTGGTTCAGAGGTATCTGGGAAATCTTGTGACTGTCCAGTTCGTTCAAGCTCAACTTGGCGAAGTGGGGGTTTCCCACCGCGGCCAGTTCGAGTTTCAGATTGGCGGAAAAGTCGGCCGCTTGGCCGCCGCCGAAGTCGTCGGAGTTTAGCCAGCGGCCCTGTTCGCCCGGCGCGTATCCGCCGCCCACGTCGGAGTGCATTCCGGGGTAGGCAAACTGCCGACAGTTGGCCGGCTTGGCTCCCTTGAACTCGGCGAATTCGAGCGGAAAGGATGGTCGGTTCTCGTGCATCGCGACGAGGTGCTCACAATGCTTGACGCGTGGACCGATTCGCAGGTTCGCGTCGTCTGCCCAAGCGCCGTGGCCCTGGCCGTAAAGCCGCGCCGAAGCATTCAGGCCGACCGACGCGACGCTGTCGAAGATGCCCAAGAAGCGGATGTGCGTCACCACGCCGAAGAGACGGTTGCCGACGAAAATGCGATCGAGCCACGCGCAGAACGTGCGGGCCTGCGCGGCACCCCGCGAGAAGCCGAACACGTCGATGAAGATTTCCTTCAGCTTGGGCTTGACCACAAGATTCGAGATTCGGTTTTCGAGCCGCGCAGCTTGCTTCTTGTAGAACGTTTCCGCGTGGGCGCGAGCGCCCGTCCAAGACATCAGCAAACCTCCGATCTGGTCCATGTCAACGCGCTTGAGCGCGGCTTCGTCGCTGGCCTCGCTCAAGCCAGTTTTGTACGTGTTGCCGAACTCGTCGGATCGCTCACCGCGCAAGCCGTTGTTGCAGAGCGCTTTGACGGTGTCGGGGAGGATGAGTAACTGCTGCGTCGGTGAGATGGCTTGATGGACTGCATTGAACAGGTAGAGGAGGCCGTAGTTGATGCGGCCGTCTCCCCCCTCGCCACCTGCATCGCCGAAGCCGGCCGGCTCGTTCTCGCCAATCTGCGGGAATGGCGTACCCAAGCCGGGGACATATACCGGGAAGTAGCCTTCCATCGAGTCATCTGGATACGCGTCGAACAACCGAGCCACATTGGTGTGCTTGCGACGCTCTACATGCCTCCACTTCGCGTTCGTATTGCCGTTGCCGTCGCGCGCATTGCCCGTGCCGTCGAAGAACACGCCGATGTGGATTGCGATCTCGCACTTCGTGGCGTCAAGCGATTGCGTTGCGATCGTCTTGCGCACACCGGTGGTGAAACCCTTCGGGTTCGGGGCAATAGGGGTGCTTTGCTCGGTCATGAGTTGTCAGTCTTTGCAAGTTGCAGCGGGTGTCACTGTGTGGTCAATGCACTTGAGCGGCGTCCCGCCAGGCAACTCATAGTTGTCCCATGGATACTTCTGAGGAATGGGCACATGAGGGCCGATATAGGTCGGACTTCGGGGGCCTTGGTCAGACACAACAACACGCACGGTCCCGTCGGGCAAGAAATGGACAAAGAAGATGCCCAACTCTTCGTAAGGTTCGATCTCGACGATTTTTTGGTACTCGTCCGCTGCCCGGTCTCGCCAATTCAGCACGCCCCAACGAATAGTTGCCTTCAAGCCCGGCCGCCACTTACGCGGGACCATCACGCAGCAGACCTGCCGCCCCCCTTTTCCGGCCGCAGCTCCCGAGGAGCCGTTGACTGAAAACTCCTGAATGCTCACGTGATCCGGCAAGTGGTCGATGCCGGTCATCGCCAACCCGATCATCTCGTCGTCAGCCTTCGTGCGTTTCGCGGCTGGCGGCGCGGCGCTAGCCGCCGATGCCGCGCCAGTCGAATCGGCGTCTTGGGGTTGCGCATGACATGCAGTAAGCAGCGCGATAGCCCCGATTCCGGCCAAGGTTCTGATCGTGGGTTTCACTGCCGCATCCGTTTGACATCTGTGTCGCCGTCGAAGAACACGCCGATGTGGATGTCGATCTCGCACTTCTTGGCGTCGAGTGGCTGCGTCGCAACCGTCTTGCGCACGCCGGCGGTCGAGCCGCTCGGGTTCAGGGCGATGAGGGTATTTTGCTCACTCATGAGTGATCAGTCCTTGCAGGGCGCGGCGGGCGCGACCGTGTGGTCGACGCACGTCGTAGGCCGATCCTTGGGGCCGTATTGCTTCCACGGGTACTTCTGCGGAATGGGGACATGGGGGCCGCTGTATGTAGAGCTGCGTGGCCCTCGATCAGATACCACGGCGCGCACTGTTCCGTCGGGCAAGAAGTGGACATAGAAGATATCCAGCAACGGGCCGTAAGGCTCGATTTCGACGGTCGTCTCGTACTCGTCCCCAGTCCAGTCGCGCCAGTTCAGTACGCCCCAACGAATCGTTGCCTTCAACCCCGGCCGCCACTTGCGCGGGACCATCACACAACACACTTGGCGCCCCCCCTTTCCGGCGGCCGCACCCGAGGAGCCATTGACCGAAAACTCCTGAATGCTCACGTGATCCGGCAAGTGGTCGATGCCGGTCATCGCCAACCCGATCATCTCGTCGTCGGCCTTCGTGCGCTTCGCGGCTGGCGGCGCGGCGCTAGCCACAGATGCCGCCGGCGCAACCAAGTCGGCATCTCGGGGCTGTGCGTGACATGCGGCGAGCAGCGCAAGGGTCAGGCCCGCGGTGACGAACTTGATCAGAGGTATCACGGGTGTACCGCTCCACTCATGGCCCGGGCTTCAACAATCCATCGCTGAATTTCATGGGCGTCGTTGGCTTGCCGAGCACGATGCAATGCCTGATGGAACGTTGCATCGGAATCGGCCCGCCCATCGCTTCGGATCAACGCCACGGCAAGCATCGTCTCGACGGCGAAACCTGATCTCGGCTCCTCATTGGCGATAGCGGTGGCCCGGTCGCACCACAGCAGCGCCGATGCATCGCTGCCTTTTTCCACGAGCGCTTCATCGGCTTCTTCCGCCGCTCCGAGCAGGCTCCATGACCACATCGCGCGGGTCAGGGTCTCCAGCGAACGGCCGTTCAACTTCAAGGGCGTCGTGACGGCCTGATTCACCGCCGACGCCAAGAGACTCACGCTTTTTCTATCCGCCGACAGGACCGTCCAGCGTTCGACCGGGCCGAGCAATGCTTTTCGTTGCGGTTCTTCGAGCGCAGCCCAAAGTGCCAAGAGGCAGCGTGCGTCGGCATACCGCAAAAAGAAACGTTGCCCGTCTTGCGTATACAGGTAGCGGCTTCGGCGCAGATGCGTGACGACCGCTGCTGCGTCTTCGGAGGTTTGCAACGATGCGTGTGCATAGCCCCAAGCCCGGCGCGCTGGCAGGCTGGCGTTCGCGAGCGTGCCGGCGTCGATCAACATGTTCGCCGGCGTCGTCGTCAAAATCGGTCCAACCGCCGCTGCTTCCGTTCCCAGGTCTTCATAGATGGCCCAGACGCCGGGTTGCCGCAGCAGCGCCTGGCAGTCCAGCATGCCGCGCGCGAGTGCACCGTCCACAAGCACGAATTCGTTCATTGCGCTCACGCCGGCACCAGCGCCGATGCCCGCTTGGCCGCGCGCAGGAAGCACGACAGGCAGAACTCGCCGTGCGCCAATTCCGGCAACACATAGCTCGCCTTTTGCGGCCCCTCGAAACTCTTCGTACTCGCCCTGACCGTGATCGTCCCCGGGCACTGCACCGTGATGTTCCCGCCCTCGATCGTGATGCTGGCCCCGCCTTTGGTTTGCAGCACGATCTTCTTGGCTGCGGCCCAGTCGATGTGTTCGCTCTTGCTCTGGATGCTCACA